>SL_8KL_010_SEDDRAFT_10000065_pt1 | contig 77445 bp, 101 predicted proteins | sample SodLakKL_010_SED_4_FD_11160 | JGI IMG/M metagenome (IMG submission 11160)
AATATAATGATTACAGTTAATAAAGTTAATTAAATAAATATATGCTTAACTCCAAAAGAACAGGTGTAATAATAGGCACTGTTCTATCCGTATTCCTTGTTGCTGTAGGTGTTGCCGCATGGACGGGCCCTACACAGCAACCTCCGGGAGGAAACATTGATCCGCCCATAGACACCTCCGATACACCGCAAGTAAAAGATGGTGCTTTGGGCGTTGAAGGAGTGCTTCGAGGATTCTCTTCACTTTTTGTAGACGACAATGTAGGAATTGGAACCACTTCTCCTGAGGCAAAGCTACACGTAGACGGAGACATTATCGCTGCCGATGATGTGGGAATTGGAACCATTTCACCCCAGGAAAAGCTACATGTAGACGGAAATATTATCACTGATACTCCTTCCGAGAATCATCATGCTGCTACGAAGGGCTATGTAGATGCGATGGGTGGAGGGGGGGTGTGATTCATACGTTTATACGCTGTACAACGACACATGCCACTTGCTTAGTGATGATCTGTGCGCGCCCGGCTACACTTCGACTAACAAAGGTAGGCAGACCTGGACGGGCGCCTTCGACTACCATCCTACATATAAGGCTAATCATTGCGTGATAGCATGCACACGTTGTCCTTAATTGTATCTTTTTTCAAGACTATAAATGGCTTATCATTGGCCAATGGTTAATGATTGGGACAGCAAAAGTTAATCAATGTTTTTACTTGAAATTTTTAACTTTTACGCTATAATTGAATCTAAAGGTCTTATCGCAAATCTTATTAAATATTTTTATGGCTGAAGGATACTGTGTAAAGTGCAAAGCAAAACAAGAAATGCAAGACGCCAAAGAGGTGGAGATGAAAGGTAAAGGAGACACAAAAAGAAGAGCTCTCTCCGGAACCTGCCCCGCCTGTGGAACTAAAATGTTCAAGATTCTTGGAAAGGCGGAGTAAATCTGTCTCTTGCAAACGTCGAAAAACCACCTGAATGGTGGTTTTTCGGTTCAAACAAATGAAAAAAACTACTACTATCTTGATTTTTTTCTTGCTCCTTTTAAATTATTTTTCCTGGAGCTTTCTTTTTTCTTTGAGAGGGTCTTCTATGGAGGTGCTTTTTATAGATGTGGGGCAAGGTGATGCCGCTCTTATAAAGAGCCCGCAAGGACATCATATTCTTATCGATGGAGGTCCGGGAGAGGCGGTCCTCGAAAAACTGGGAGAGGAGATCTCCTTCTTTGATCAGTCCATAGATCTTGTTATTTTAACGCATCCGCATTATGACCATATATCCGGCGTAATAGAGGCAATATCTCGTTATGATGTCGAGAACATTATCTATACCGGAGTGCGTGACGAAACAAGTTATTTTCGTGAGTGGGACAGCATGGTTGAAGATTACTACCTTGCTCGTGCGGGAATGAGAGTATCGGCAAACGATTTTTATATAGATATTCTTTATCCTTTTGATGACTTGGAAGGATATTATGCCGAAGACTCCAATGAAACTTCTGTTGCTTCCCGTTTAGTGTTTAAAGATCACAGCTTTCTTTTTACTGGAGATCTTTACTCTTCTCAGGAAGAAGAGATTGTTTTTGTGGAGGAGTGGTGTAAGGAAAATGAAGCTTCTTTTTGCCGCGCTTTTGATCTTTCTTCCGATGTTTTGAAGGTAGGACATCACGGATCTAATACTTCTACTTCCAGAGAGTTTGTTGAAGCCGTTCTGCCTCGCGTGGCGATCATAAGTTGTGGCAAGGATAATCGTTATGGTCATCCTGATAGTCGTGTATTAGAGACGCTGGAGGATTATGGGATATCTGTAAGGCGTACCGACTTGGAGGGTGATATACGAATAATAGCGGACTAGCATTTTATTTTTAATCTGCTAGAATGTTTTCTAGTAATTATTTTAAAGTATGAAAAACAAAGATATATCCCAGCTGTCCGACGCTGAGCTTCCACCGGAAAAGGAAGATTTTCGGGAAAGCTTTCAGTGGAGGATATTCCGCATCATGGCGGAGTTCATAGAGGGGTTCCAATTTGTGGCCGACTTTAAAGAAAAGTCTGTTGCCGTGTTTGGATCCAGTCGCTTCAAGGAAGGCAATCCTAATTATGAGAAGGCGCGTCGTTTCGGGAACCTTCTCGCAGAGAACGGGTTTTCTGTAGTAACAGGAGGAGGTCCCGGTATAATGGAAGGTGCTAACAGAGGAGTTTATGAAAAAGAAGGAGAGTCGATAGGTATAAACATACAGCTAACGGAAGGAGAGAGAGCGAACAGCTATATGAACCGCTCCATCGGATTTTATTACTTTTTTACGCGCAAAGTGATGCTTTCTTTTGCTTCCTCGGGGTATGTATTTTTTCCGGGGGGATTTGGAACGATGGATGAACTTTTTGAGGTAGTCACTTTGCTACAAACAAAAAAGATCCCTTGGCCCGTGTGTGTAGTGGTGGTGGGAAGAGATTTTTGGGAGCCCGTTCTTTCTTGGTTCAAGGAAAAGCTTTTAGAGGAGTATGAAACCATAAGTCAGGAAGATCTTGATATAATACAAATAGTCGATACTCCTGAAGAAGCAATAAAGATTATTAAGGATAACTTTGAAGATCAACAAAAATGAAAGAAGTAGATTTTCCCGTATTTAAAACAAAAAAAGACGAAAACGAAAGAGAGTTTGACCTCTCTGACCCCAAAGAGAGAGAAGAGTACTTTCACTATAAGGCGGGGGATGAGATAGAGAAGATAAGAAAGTATCTTGAGAACAACTCTTTTATCGTTTATTTGCTTGGAAAGAAAAGCGCCGGAAAGGGAACTTACTCCAAGATGCTTGCCGATGTTATCGACAAGGATAAGATAGATCACTTTTCTATCGGAGACATGGTGCGTGCTCTTGATGGAGAACTGAAAGATGAAAGGAAAAGAGAGGAGTTCATCTCTTTTCTTCACGAGAATTATCGCGGATGGACATCCGTGGAAGAGCTTATGGACATACTGGAGGGAAGAAATACGGAGAAGCTGCTTCCTACGGACTTTCTTCTTGTGCTTGTGAAAAGAGAGATAGAGAGAAGAGATAAGAAGACTATATTTATTGATGGCTTTCCAAGAGACATGGACCAGATATCTTACTCCTTGTTCTTTCGTGATCTTATTGGGTATCGCGATGATGACGATTTCATGGTTCTTATTGATGTTCCTGAGATGGTCATAGATGAAAGAGTAAAATGGAGAAGGGTTTGCCCTGTTTGCAATACCTCACGCAACTTGAAGCTTTTCCCTACATCAAAGGTTGTCTATGAGGATGATGACTTTCAGCTTGTCTGTGACAATGAAGAGTGTGACGGAGCAAGAATGAGAAGAAAGGAGGGGGATGAGAGAGGCATAGAGCCGATAAGAAAAAGATTGGAGATGGACGAAACTCTCATAAAACAGGCGTTCTCGCTTCACGGAATACCAAAGGTGCTTTTGCGTAACTCTGTTCCCGTAGATGGTGCGGAAGAGTATGTTTCTTCTTATGAGATAACACCGGAGTATGTTTATAAAAAAGAAGGAGAAAAAGTGAAGATAGAAGAGAAGCCGTGGATAATAAAGGATGACAAAGGAGTGGACTCTTACAGCCTTCTTGCACCCCCCGTGGTAGTCTCTTTTATAAAGCAGTTGGCGGACCTTTTGAGAGCTTGATTGATTATTTGTTTTTGTTACAATTAAAGATGTCCCGCCAAAGGTGGTATGAAATCTGACATTAACAAACACCCGAGGGAGCCACACATGATTCCTTAGCCCGTGGGCAAGGACTGAGGCACCCACTTTGTGTACCCCTCAGATTATCTTACCCTGCGGCGGGACAGGAAAGGGGCGCCCGTTAATGGCGCTTTTTTCTTAAATTATTAACTTAATATTTTTTCTATGTTTGACAAATTTAAACAAGTAAAAAAACTTCGCGAGATGCAAAACAATCTTGCAAAGGAAATGGTTGAGACGGAAGAGAAAGGGATAAAGGTGGTAATGAACGGAAAAATGGAAGTACAAGAGATAAAGATACTAAGCGAGATGGATAAAGAGGAAATGGAGAAGGCTATAAAAGGGGCGGTGAACAGTTGTCTCAAGCAAGTCCAGACGGTTGCCGCGCAGAAGATGCAAGATATGGGAGGATTTTAATGAGGAAACAAAAAACACCTTGATAGCAGGTGTTTTTTTATTTTCGGGCCGCCGAGATTCGAACTCGAACTAAATCCACCCCATGGACTCGTGCTGCCATTACACCACGGCCCGTTTACTTGTCTTTGGCAAGCGTTTTAATGCACTTTGTGCAAGCAAGAATCTTTTTTCCGGCGAACTCCTTGTAGTTCTTTTTGTTAGTAGACTGGGGCACCAGCAAAGACTGCAGATTGGGGTATTTTCTTTTTCTGTTTGTAGGATTGTATTGTCCTCGCAGCTTAGTCCTTACTGTTGCCATGGAGGATTTTTTACTACATATTGTACACTGTTTGGCCATATTTTGTTTTAATTACAAACGCTCGCAAGCTCCTTTGAGGAGCTTTTCCCTATTTTAATTCTTTTGTAGCAAAAAGTCAATTTGCAGAGGCTTTTAATGTTTGCTATCATTTCTTTTATGTCTACTGAATTTACCATTTTTCTTTATATCATCATTGTGCTTTCTGCGGTTTTTCACGAGTATGCTCACGCTTATGCCGCTTACAGTATGGGCGATCCTACGGCAAAGAACATGGGAAGATTGACGCTCAACCCCGTATCGCACATGGACCCTATCGGCACAGTTCTTTTGCCTTTGTTTTTGCTTTTCTTTTTGGGCGGATTTATTGGCTATGCAAAGCCTGTTCCCTACAATCCCTACAATCTAAGGGATCAGAAATACGGAGATGCAAAGGTGGCCATAGCGGGACCTCTTTCCAACTTTTTTATTGCGCTTGTAGTCGCTCTTGTTTTGCGTGCCGGATTAGTGGAGGGATTTGCGGAGACTGCCCTTCCTTGGATAGTTTATATAAACATATTTCTCGGACTTTTCAACCTTATTCCCATTCCTCCTCTTGATGGGTCAAAAATAGTGGGCACTTTCTTTCCGGCATACCAAGAGATAAGCTCTGCAGGGGGAATATTTGTTGCCATATTTCTTGCGATAATGTTCCTTCCTTATCTTTCCGGCTTTATTTATCTTGCTTTTGTAGGGGAGGCGTTTCCCGGTTTGGCGTTCTAGAGATAAAAGCGCCTACCTAAGAAAACAAGAAATTTAATTTAGGATATTATGAAAAAACGAAACTCTCAAAATCCTTGGTATAGTGAAGAGGGAGGATTCTTTGGTCCGGAGTATCTTGAAGAATACAATGATATTCTTACGCCAGAAGCAACTTTTGCAGAGATTGACTTCCTTGAAAAAACCCTTTCTCCTCAAAAAGGTGCAAAGATCTTGGATTGTCCTTGCGGTCATGGGCGTCATTCCGTCGAGTTGGCTCGTCGTGGCTACAATGTAGTTGGGCAGGACTTGAATGGTTTTTTTCTTGAAAAGGCCAAGGATGCGGCCAATCAAGCAGGGGTTTCAGTTAGTTGGCATAAAGAAGATATGCGCGAAGTTTTGTTTGAAGATGAGTTTGATATAGTGCTTAATCTCTTTACTTCTTTTGGTTACTTAGAAAATGATGATGAAGACCAAAAAACCCTTAACGCGGCTGCTAAGTCTCTGAAACGTAGAGGTTGGTTTGTTCTCGATGTTATTAATCGGGACAAAATTATTCAAAACTATCTTAAGCGTGATTGGTTACAACTCTCTGATGGCTCGTTGGTTCTTATTAACAGGCAATTTGATCATGTTAATGGGTATAACATTGAGAGGCGAACATGGATTGGAAACCAAAAAGAGGTTTCACTTCCTCTTCGCATGTATACTATTCCCGAACTCAAAGCAATGCTTTGCAATGCCGGACTTGCTCTCGAAGAGGTTTATGGAAGCTATGATGGCGATTCTTTTACATTTAACTCAAATCGTTGCATTCTTGTTGCCAAGAAAAATTAATTTCTTGGCAAGCGCTTTTATCTCGTTGTCTTTAAAACAACAGGAGATATTTTGACTGGATTTTGTACAGATTTGACATTGTTTTTATTTTTTGCAATAATTGGCGGGTAACAGGGTTCCTGGAACCTTTTTATTTTTTAAAAAATGCCTACAATAAATCAACTTATTAAAAAAGGAAGAAAGAAAAGGGAGAAGAAAGACAAATCTCCCGCTCTTTCCTATGGATTTAACAATGTAAGAAACAAGAGGTCTTATTACCACTCTCCTTTCAAGAGAGGAGTTTGTGTAAAGGTGACTACCGTTACTCCTAAGAAGCCCAACTCTGCACTGCGTAAAGTTGCAAGGGTGAGGCTTTCCAATGGATCGGAGACCACCGCTTACATTCCCGGCGAAGGACACAAGCTGCAGGAGCACTCCGTAGTGCTTATTCGTGGTGGAAGAGTAAAAGACCTTCCGGGAGTTCGTTATCATGTTGTGCGCGGAACACTTGATACTACCGGAGTGGAGGGCAAGAAGAGTTCGCGCAGTAAATACGGAACAAAGAGAGAAAAGTAATATGCTAGAAGAAAAAGCAAAAAAAAGCTACAAAACACATGAGATAGATCCCGATCCTGTTTACGAGAGCGTGGTTGTTTCTAAGTTCATAAATCACGTCATGAGAAAGGGAAAAAAGGCGACTGCTAGAAAGGTTGTTTATTCCGCTTTTGAAAGAATAAAAGAGAAAACAAAAGCCAATCCAGTAGATGTTTTTGAGAGCGCTCTTTTGAATGTTTCTCCCAACATGGAGGTGAGATCGAAAAGAGTTGGCGGAGCAACTTATCAAGTTCCTATGAAAGTGAACAAGAAGCGCTCTACAAGTCTTGCCATGCGCTGGATAATGGATTCCGTGCGATCCAAAAAAGGAAGGCCCGCGCATGAAAAACTCGCGGAAGAGATAATCAACGCTTCCAATAAAGAAGGAGAAGCGGTAAAGAAAAAAGATAACGTGCATCGAATGGCAAAGGCCAACAAAGCTTTTGCTTATCTTGCAAAGTAGACACTATGCCCAGAGAGTATCCACTAGAGAGATATAGAAACATTGGTATTATCGCCCACATAGATGCGGGCAAGACCACGGTTACGGAACGCATTCTTTTTTATGCCGGTATATCACACAAGATAGGTGAAACGCATGAAGGAGATGCGATCATGGACTGGATGGAGCAGGAAAGAGAAAGAGGAATAACGATAACCAGTGCAGCGACTACTTGTTTTTGGACTCCCATGGGACAAGAGAAGAAGAAGGAGAACGAGTTTCGTATAAATATAATCGACACCCCCGGCCACATTGACTTTACCGCTGAAGTGCAAAGATCAATGCGCGTTCTTGATGGAGCGATAGTTGTTTTTGATGGAGTTTCGGGAGTAGAGCCGCAGTCAGAAACCGTTTGGAGGCAGGCGGACAAATACAGTGTTCCCCGGATATGTTTTATAAACAAGATGGATCGTACAGGCGCTTCCTTTAAAGATTCTGTGGAGTCTGTCAGAGAGAAGCTTACCCCCGATGTTGTTCCCGTGCAGATACCCGTAGGAGAAGAAGAGAACTTTAAAGGAGTTGTTGATATCATAGAACGTAAGTTCCTTACCTTTGATGGCAAGCTCGGAGAAGAAGTGAAAAAAGAGGATGTTCCCGAAGACATGAAAGCGGAAATGGAAGAGTGGAGAAAGAAGTTACTTGACAAGATAGCAACAGAAGATGAGGAGGTTTTTGAACGCTATATGGAAGAGGAAGACATGGAGGAAGAGGAGATAAGGAGGCTTATGCGCAGTGCTGTCTTGGGATATAGAATAGTTCCTCTTTTTCTTGGTACGGCACTGAAGAACAAGGGTGTGCAGCCGCTTCTTGATGCGATCTGCTACTACTTTCCCGCACCGACCGACCTTCCTCCTGTAGAGGGGACCGATCCTAATACAAACAAAGAAGCGGAACGACGTGCGGATGACAATGAGCCCTTTTCCGCTCTTGCATTTAAACTTGCAAACGACCCTTATGTGGGAAGTTTAACGTTTATGCGTGTTTACTCCGGAAAGCTTAGCGGAGGATCTTACGTATTTAACTCCAACACGGGAAAGAAAGAGCGCATTAGTCGTATGTTACGTATGCACGCTGATGACAGAGAGGAAGTAAAAGAGATATATACGGGGGACATTGTTGCCGCCGTGGGATTAAAGGAAACATCTACTGGTCACACACTTTGTGCGGAAGGAAGTCCTATAATACTGGAAGATATATCATTCCCCGAGCCGGTTGTCTCTATCCGTGTGGAGCCGAAAACAAGAGCGGACCAAGAGAAGATGGGTGTCGCACTTCACCGTTTGGCAGAGGAAGACCCTACTTTCCGCGTGCAAGGTGATTTGGAAACCGGAGAAACGATAATATCGGGAATGGGAGAGCTTCACCTTGATATTATTGTGGACCGCATGCGTCGTGAGTTCAAGATCGATGCTCAAGCCGGAAAACCGCAAGTGGCCTATAAGGAGACGATAAGAAGAGAAGCGGAAGCGGAAGGCAAATATATAAAACAGAGTGGTGGTCGTGGTCAGTATGGCCATGTTAAGTTGCGCATAGAACCCTTGAAGGAAGGAGAGAAAAGATTGGAGTTTGTTGATGAGATAAAAGGTGGTGTTATTCCGCAGGAGTTTATTCCGGCAGTAGAAAAAGGAATTGAAGAGGTTATGGACGAGGGAGTTTTGGCGGGATATCCCATAGTTAATGTGAAAGCGACGCTTTATGATGGAACTTTCCACGAGGTGGACTCCTCCAAGATGGCGTTCAAGCTTGCGGGAGCAATGGGATTCAAGGAGGCTTACAACAACGCCGATCCCGTCTTTCTTGAGCCGTACATGAAAGTTGAGGTGGTTACTCCTCCGGAGTTTCTCGGAGATGTTATGGGAGATCTTTCTTCCAGAAGAGGAGAGGTGCAAGGGACAGAGGACACGAAAGGAAAGAGGGCGCAGAAAGTTATTCGTGTAAAGGTTCCTCTCTCCGATATGTTTGGTTACGTTACGACCCTCAGGTCACTTACAAAAGGCAGGGGATCATATACGATGGAGTTTGATAGCTATAAAGAGGTTCCCTACAATGTGGCAAAGGAAATAATGGAGGGTAAAAAGGTCTAGACAATTTTTTAAAAATAGTGTATCATTCCTAGCGATTATTAAATAATTAACTAATAAAACCATGGCAGCAAAAGAAAAATTTGAAAGAGGAAAACCTCATCTTAACATTGGTACCATTGGTCACGTAGACCATGGTAAGACCACCCTTACATCTGCAATCACGAATACTTTGTATTTAAGGGGGTTACTTGATAAAAAATCTTCTGTGGACAGCATCGACTCTGCTCCGGAAGAGAAGGCGCGCGGTCTTACGATATCCATTTCTCATCGTGAGTATGAGACGGAGAACCGTCACTACGCGCACATTGACTGTCCCGGACACGCGGACTATGTAAAGAACATGATCACGGGAGCGGCTCAGATGGATGGTGCGGTTCTTGTTGTTTCTGCCGCTGATGGGCCTATGCCCCAGACACGTGAACACATACTTCTTGCGCGCCAGGTCGGACTTCCTTACCTTGTCGTCTTTCTTAACAAGGCTGACATGGTAGATGATGAGGAGATGATAGATCTTGTGGAGTCCGAAGTAAGAGAGCTTCTCTCCAAGTATGAGTTTCCCGGAGACGAGATTCCTGTTGTAAGAGGATCGGCACTGAAGGCTTCCGAGGCGACTTCTGGAGACGATGAGTCCGTAACTCCTATTATGGAGCTTTTGGAGAAGATGGACGAGTACATTCCCGCACCTGAAAGGCAAGTTGATAAACCCTTTCTTATGGCAGTCGAGGATGTCTTTTCTATTGAAGGAAGAGGAACGGTTGCTACCGGAAGAATAGAGAGAGGAATAATAAAGTCAGGAGAAGAGGTGGAAATAGTAGGACTACGAGAAACGGCAAAGACCACGGTTGTGAGCATCGAGATGTTTAATAAGATCCTTGATGAAGGACAGGCGGGAGACAATACCGGCCTTCTTCTTCGCGGCACAAAGAAAGATGATATCGAGAGAGGCCAAGTTCTTGCAAAGCCGGGAACAATAACTCCGCACAGCGAGTTTGAAGCGGAGGCTTATATTTTAAGCAAAGAGGAAGGAGGAAGGCACACCCCCTTCTTTAAGGGCTACAAACCACAGTTCTACGTCAGAACAACGGACGTTACCGGAGATGTGGAGCTTCCTGAGGGAGTTGAGATGGTTATGCCCGGTGATACCGCAAAGATAACCGTTAAACTTATCGCCCCTGTTGCACTTGAAGATCAGCAAAGATTTGCTATCCGAGAAGGTGGTAAGACGGTAGGTGCAGGAGTAGTAACAAAGATCATAAAATAAACTGATGTCGAAAGATACAAAGTCAAAGCTTCGCATTAGATTGCGCGCCTACGATCACAAGGTCATCGATTCCAGTTCGAGGCAGATAATAGAGACGGCGATGCGTTATGGCAGTGAGATAGCGGGACCCACTCCGCTTCCCACAGAGGTAAAGAAGTATACTGTTAATCGTTCCACTTTTGTGAATAATAAATCGAAGGAGAAGTACGAGATAAGGATACACAAGAGATTGATAGAGATACTTAATCCGGGATCGAAAGTACTTGATGCGCTTCGTAACTTGACTTTACCGACAGGAGTGAACATTGAGATTAAAATGTGATTTTCCTCTTACGAGAGGCTAAGGTGAATGAAAAATAACCTTATGGAAGTTATATTAAGTTAGTCAGTGGTTGTTTCCGCGTTTTTGCGCCGGAGAGAACCTCCGGCGTTTGTGATTATGAAGTTTATTCTTGGAAAAAAATTAGGCATGACAAGGTTTTTTAACGAGGAAGGAGAGGCCCTTCCCGTGACCTTGGTAGAGGCAGGTCCTTGCACTGTAACGCAGGTTAAGAGTGGAGAAGGGGATGGATACTCTGCCGTTCAGCTTGGATTTTCCAAAAAAAGTAAACTGAAGAAGCCGCAAAAAGACAAGCCCTTTTACTATTTAAAGGAATTTCGGGGCTCTTTTGATAAAAAGGCGGGAGAAGAGATCACGGCGGATGTGTTTGCACCGGGAGACAAGGTAAAGGTTTCCGGAGTATCGAAAGGAAAAGGTTTTGCGGGTGTAGTAAAAAAGTGGGGATTTAAAGGGGCCGCAACTTCTACACACGGAACAAAGCACAATAATCGCAGGCCCGGATCGATAGGTTCCATGTTCCCCCAGAGGGTATTTAAAGGAAAGAAAATGGCCGGAAGAATGGGTTCTAACAGGGTTTCCGTGAAAAACTTGGAGATCGTTCACGTTGACACGGAGAACAACACTGTTGCTCTAAAAGGAGCCGTTCCCGGAAAGAAAGGAGGGCTTTTAATTATAAAGGAAGCATGAAGGCAGTTATACACAAAAAAGGAGAAAAGAAAGAGGTTTCCCTTCCGGAAGAGATGTTTGGCGTAAAAGTGAATCCTGATCTTGTTTACCAAGTTGTACGAGCGGAGATGTCAAACAGAAGACAGGGAACGGCACACACAAAAGAGAGAGGAGAGGTAAGAGGAGGAGGAAGAAAGCCTTGGCGTCAAAAAGGAACCGGAAGAGCAAGGCACGGATCGAGACGTTCTCCCATATGGGTAGGAGGAGGAGTCACTTTTGGTCCCCGCAAGGAGAGAAACTATAAAAAGAAAGTCAACAGGAAGGCAAAAAGAAAAGCACTTTTCATGGTTCTTTCCGGTAAATTTGAGAGAGACATGTTGTTTTTTACTTCTCCTGTAGATGTAAAAGAGCCGAAGACAAAGGCGGCAAAAGAGTTTTTGGAGAGTCTTCCTTTGAAAGGGAGTACGCTCATCCTTCTTCCGGAGATGGACAAGAACTTTATTCTTTCTGTAAGGAACATGGAAAAAGTGGACACGATGCAGGCGAAAGACATAAATCCACTCGATCTTCTTTATTATAAGAATGTTGTTATTCCGGAAAGTTCGCTTGAAGTAATGAAAGAGACTTTTCTAAAATAGTATGGAAAAAACAGTATTAAAAAAACCGCATATAAGTGAGAAAGCATCTTTTTTGGCAGAAAGTGGTTTTTATGTTTTCAAAGTTAAAAATAACGCCAATAAGCCGGAGATAAAGAAAGAGATCGAGGAAATATACAAGGTAAACGTAGTAAGTGTGAAAATAATAAAAGCTCCCTCCAAAAAGAGGAGAGTGGGAAGAATAGAAGGCAGACGTAAGCCCTTCAAAAAAGCGGTCGTAAAAGTAAAACCAGGAGAGAGGATTGATATTACCTCTTTAAAATGATAGAATTATGAGCGAAAGGATTCCCAAAAAACTGCTTACACCTATAAAGAAGACCGGAGGAAGGTCAAGTTCGGGAAGGATATCGGTGAGGCACAAGGGAGGGGGAGCAAAAAGGCTCTACCGGGTTGTTAGTTTCGGACAGTTCTTTTTACGTGTTCCCGGAAAGGTGTTGCGTATAGATTACGATCCCAATAGAAGCGCACATATAGCGCTTATTTCCTATCAAAATGACAAGAAGGGTTATATTCTTGCACCAAAAGGATTAAAGGAGGGAGACGAAGTGCTGGTCGATGACAGCGCGGAAGAAAAGCCCGGAAATCGCATGCGCCTCAAGAATATCTCTGTAGGCAGAATGGTGCACAATATTTCTCTTCATCCGGACGGAGAAGGAAAGATGGCGCGTAGCGCGGGATCTTCTGCTCTCGTGCTTGCTCACGAAGGAAAATACACGCACCTAAGAATGCCTTCAAGAGAAGTAAGAAAGGTGCACAAGGAGTGTTTTGCTTCCGTGGGGGAGATATCCAATCAAGAGCACAGATACAAGAAGGTCGGAAAAGCGGGAACGGCAAGAAAGATGGGAAGAAGACCTACTGTGAGGGGTTCGGCAATGAATCCCGTTGACCATCCTCACGGAGGAGGAGAGGGAAAGGCTCCCATTGGTATGCCTGCTCCCAAGACTCCTTGGGGAAAGATCGCCCGTGGAGTAAAGACGAGAAGAAGGAAGCACACCGATAGATATATCGTTAGAAGAGCAACTAAAAAGAAGAAAAAGAAGAAGTAAAATATGCCCAGAAGTGTTAAAAAGGGGCCCCATATTGACGAAAGGCTCCTAAAAAAGATAAAGGACATGAAAGCGGGTGACAAGACGGTCATAAAGACATGGTCCCGCAGTGCCGTAATAACCCCCGAAATGATCGGATTTACCTTTGGTGTTTATAACGGAAAGGAACACATATCCGTGTATGTGACGGAAGATATGGTAGGACACTTATTGGGAGAGTTTTCGCCGACAAAGAAGTTTATAAGGCACGGAGGAAAGATGCAACGTCAAGCAGAGAAAAAGAAGAAGTAAAATATGTCTGTTAAAGCAAAGCTTAATTATTTGAGAATATCCCCCCGTAAAGTGCGGCTTGTTGCTGACCTTGTTCGCGGGCGTTCCGTAGAAGAAGCAAGGAGCGTTCTTCATTTTACCGTCAAAAAGCCCGCAGATCCGCTTTTGAAGCTTTTAAACTCTGCTGTGGCAAATGCGGAAAACAACTTCGGAATGGACAGCAAAGAGCTTTACATAGCAGAGATAAAAGTTGACGGAGGGCCGGTGTTAAAGAGGTTCATGCCTCGTGCGAGAGGGTCCGTTTTTCCCATAATGAAAAGAACATCCCACATCAGTTTGCTTTTAAGAGAAAAGGGCGAAGAAGAAGTGGAAAGAAAGGGAAAGCGCGTACAAGTAAAGAAGGTTTACAAGAACGAAAAGCCAAAGCAAGAGGATTTTAAAAAGGAGAAAGGAAAAGAAGAAAAGAAAGAAGGAAAGGCACAAACAAAACCGCAGCCACAAAAAAAGATGTTTAGACGTAAATCAACATGACACACAAAGTTCACCCAAAGATATACCGCATAAGAACGACTTCGAACTGGGATTCGAGGGGCTTTTACGAGGATAAATTTTCCGAGTTCTTGAGTGAGGATCACCGCATAAGAAAAATATTGAACAAAGAACTTCACAATACGGGAATTGAAAAAGTGGAAATAGAGCGTTCTCCTTTAGAGGTGAGTGTTATTATACACAGTTCCCGCCCGGGTCTTATAATCGGAAGAGGAGGCGAAGGAGTTAAGAGATTGAAAGAGATGCTTGAAAAGCAGGTATCTCCCGAATCAGGAAGAAAGTTGAAACTGGAGATAAAAGAGGTAAAGGATCCTTATACGTCTGCTACTCTGGTGGCAAAAGACATTGCTAGACAACTAGAGAAGAGAATGCAGTATCGCCGGGTAGTAAAACAGATATTGCACAAGGTTATCATGAACAAGGAGGTAAAGGGCGTGCGCATAGAGGTGTCCGGAAGACTGAATGGAGTAGAGATATCGAGAAGCGAGTACTTTCAAGAAGGACAACTAAAGCGAGAAACCCTTCGCGCAGACCTTGATTATGCCCATGAGATAGCGCGTTGCTCATACGGAGCAATAGGCGTGAAAGTTTTCATTTATAAAGGAGAAAAGTTTTAGTATGCTTGTTCCAAAGAAAGTAAAACACAGAAAACACCGCAAGGGAAAAAATAAGGGATTAGCTTATCGCGGATCTTCCATCAACTTTGGTAGTTACGGACTTAAGATCGAAGATAATGCCTATATAAACTCCCGACAGATAGAAGCGGGAAGAAGGGCGATAATCCGTTATCTTAGAAAGGGTGGAAAGATGTGGATAAGGATATTTCCTTGGAAACCGATCACAAGAAAAGGACAAGAGGTTCCCATGGGAGGAGGAAAGGGCGTTGTCGATCATTACGCTTTTCCCGCAAGGAAGGGAAGGATAATTTACGAGATAGAAGGTATTAGTGAAGAGAAAGCAAGAGAAGCACTACGTAAGGCGGGAGATAAACTTCCCACGAGAACTAAGTTTGTGAAAAAAATATGAAAGCAAGTGAGATAAGAAAAAAAACACCTGACGAGTGCCGGAAAGAGATAGAGAAGAAAAGAAAGAGATTAAGAGAGATCAGCTTTATATCTGCTTCTTCTAAAGTAAGCAACAGCAAGGAAGCTGCTAATCTGCGTCGTGAAATAGCGCGTATTATAACCATATTAAAGGAAAAGAAAAATGAGGAGTAAATTAAAAGGAAAAGTCGTTTCCGACAAGCAGGAAAAAACGGTTGTTGTACGGGTGGAAAGCTTAAAAGAGCATCCTCGCTACAAGAAGCGTTATAAATCGCATAAGCGATACAAGGCGCATGATGAAAAGGGAGAGTTCAAAGAAGGAGATAATGTGATCATAGAAGAAACAAGACCACTCTCCAAAGAAAAAAGGTGGATAGTGAAAAAGAAGATATGATTCAACCGCAAACATATTTAAAAGTGGCTGACAATGCCGGAGCAAAAGAGATCCAGTGTTTTCGTGTTCTTGGAGGAACGAGGCGTAGATATGCTCGTGTGGGAGATGTGATTGTTGCTTCTGTAAAGAAGGCGGAGCCAAGAAAGGAGGTTAAAAGACATGAGGTTGTACGTGCTGTTGTTGTGCGGCAAAAGTATAATCTGAGAAGAAAGGATGGGTCTTGTGTGCGATTTGACGAAAATGCTGCCGTGGTTTTGGATGGAAAAACGAAAAAACCGAAAGGAGGAAGAATCTTTGGGCCTGTCCCGCGAGAACTTGCAGATAAAGGATTCAAAGAGATTACTACAATGGCGAAAGAAGTTGTATGAAAATAAAAAAAGGAGACACAGTTTTAATAATAACAGGAAAAGATCGCGGTAAGAAAGGAAAGGTGCTTCAAGCACTTCCCAAGGACAACAAGGTATCTGTTGAAGGGGTTAATATATTAAAGAAGCACGTGCGTGCAAAGGATGCGAAGAGCAAGGGTCAGGTGGTTGAGTTTCCTGCTCCCATTCATGTTTCAAACGTTAAGTTTTTTCACTCCAAGTGCAAAGGTGCAGCGCGGCTTGGAGAGAAAAAAGGAGAGCGCTTTTGTAAAAATTGTAAAGAGAAGGTATCATGAGTCTTCAAGAAAAGTACAAAAACAAAGTTGTTCCCGCTGTCTGTGAAAAGATGGGCCTCAAGAACGCTTTTTCTTGTCCGAAGGTGTCCAAGGTGGTTGTTAATGTAGGAATAGGAGGGCGTGTATTGAAAGACTACTCCAAGAGGGATGAGGTGATAGAGGCAATTTCCAAGGACTTGGCAGTTATTACCGGACAGAGGCCGCAGAAAAGAAAAGCGAAAAAGTCTGTTTCCGGGTTTTCGCTTAGAAAGGGGATGCCCATCGGTCTACGAGTTACTTTACGTGGAAAAAGAATGTATGACTTCTTAGATAAGCTTATAAATGTTGTTTTTCCACGCGTGAGAGATTTTCAGGGAGTAGAGCCGTCTTCCATAGACAACGAAGGAAATATCACTGTGGGAATAAAAGAACACCTTGTTTTTCCGGAGATTTCCCCTGAAAAGGTAACCGAGTTTTTTGGGATGGAAATAACTGTCGTTACAACAGCAAAAAATAAAGAAGAGGGTGAAGAACTGCTCAGGCAGCTTGGATTCCCCTTGAAAAGTTAAAAATGGCAAGGAAAGCAAAGATAGAAAAATCAAATAAAAAACCAAAGTTCAAGTCGAGAATAGTGCGTCGATGCTTCCGTTGCGGAAGGGCACGAGGGTTCTTTAGAAAGTTTGGCCTGTGCCGCATATGCTTTAGGGAGATGGCGAACAAGGGAGAGATTCCCGGAATTAGAAAGTCATAGACAAAAAATATGAACACCGATCCAATTGCAGACATGTTAAATCGTATACGTACTGCCAAAGCGGTAAGCAAGCCGGCAGTAAATATTCCTTACTCCGGGATCAAATATGAGATTGCTCGCTGCCTTGAGAGAGAGGGCTTTATAGAAAAAGTTACTCGCAAAAAGAAGCAGTCTCTTCGCTTTTTACGTATATTCTTAAAGTATGAAGGTGGAGAGTCGGTCATAAATGACATAAAGCGTGTCTCTTCTCCTGGTCAGAGAGTGTACTCCTCCAAAAAGGATCTTTCCGCGGTAAAAGGCGGAATGGGTGTCTCTGTTATCTCTACTTCCAAGGGAGTGATGACGGACAAAGAGGCGAAAGAAAAGGGCGTTGGAGGAGAAATATTATGTGAAATCTGGTAAAGTATGTCTAGAATAGGTAAAAAACCAATTAAAATACCGGAAAACGTGGAAGTAAAGGTTGAAAAGGACAAGGTAACCGTGAAAGGTCCCAAGGGAGAACTTGAAAGAAACATACTTCCGGAAGTGGAAGTGAGTGTGGATGATGGGGAGATCAATGTTTCCGAGAAGAGGCGCACCAAGAAGAGTAAAGCTTTTTGGGGCACCACTCGTGCGGTAATCGCAAATATGGTAGAAGGAGTGAGTTCTGGCTACTCTATTGATTTACAGATGAAAGGGGTCGGTTATCGTGCGGAACTACAGGGTGAAAAACTTGTTTTAAAAGTGGGATTTTCACATCCCGTGGAGGTAGATGTTCCGGACGGTGTAAGCTTTAGTGTCAATAAAGACATAATAACTGTTTCCGGAATAGAGAAAGAGGTTGTCGGTCGTGTTGCTGCCGACATAAGAAAGATCCGTCCGCCCGATGCGTACAAAGGAAAGGGAATACGTTACAAGGACGAGGTTATTACACTTAAGGAAGGTAAAAAAGGAGTATGAGAGACAGAAAACAAAGACAAAAGAAGATACGTGCAAGGATATCCGGCACTTCAAAAAGGCCACGCCTCTCCGTGTTTCGTTCTTTAAAGCACATCTATGCTCAGCTTGTAGATGATGAAAAAGGAGTGACGATCACTCATGCAAACGACTGCGAGATGAAGGGCAAGAAGACAGATAACGCTTTTGCTGTTGGAGAGGAGATTGCCAAGAAAGCGAAAGAGAAAAAGATCAAAGAGATCGTTTTTGATCGTGGCGGTTACCTTTATCATGGAAGAGTAAAAGCGCTTGCAGAGGGCGCAAGAAAAGGAGGATTAAAGTTTTAAATGATGACAAAAAAGGAAACAAAAAAAGAGTTTGAAAGCGAAGTATTGGGAATAAAAAGAGTGGAAAGAATGACTTCCGGAGGCAGAAGACTTCGTTTTAGAACGCTTGTTGTTGTCGGTAACAAGAACGGAAAAGTAGGTATGGCGATTGCTAAAGGTGAGGACGTGCAAAAGGCGATCGAGAAAGCGACCAACAAAGCGCAAAAGGAAGTGGTAGATGTTCCCGTAGTAGGAGGAACTATACCGCATGAGATAAAGATGAAGCGTGGAGCGGCAACAGTACTCCTAAAGCCTCAGTCTGAAGGGCGTGGACTTGTTGCTGGAGGCACGGTTCGTATGATATGTAAGATGGCGGGAATTAAGAATATTTCCGGAAAGATAGTGGGAAACACGAGAAACAAACTTAGTAATGCGCGCGCGACTATAGCCGCACTGCAATCCCTTAAGGTAAAAAACTATGCAGATTCACGAAATACAACCGAATAACAAACCACAGAAAAAGAAGCGCATAGGTCGCGGAGGAAAACGTGGAACTTATAGCGGCCGTGGCATAAAAGGACAAAAAGCGAGAGCGGGAAGAAAAATGCCTCCTGCTATAAGAGAGCTTATAAAACGATACCCCAAGCTTCGTGGATACAAGTTCTCCGCCTTAAAGAGTGTTTTATCTGTGAATCTTGATGCCATCGAAAAGAACTTCAAAGAAGGAGAAGAAGTCACTTCTGCTGCCCTTGTTGATAAGGGGGTTGTAAGAAGAGAAAAGGGTAAAAATCCTCTTGTTAAAGTTCTTGGGCGAGGAGAAATAAAGAAAGCGGTCACTGTAAGTTGTGCCACCTCTAAGTCAGCTAAGGAAAAGATAGAAGCGGCGGGAGGTAAGGTTACAGAAAAATGATCGAAAAGGTAAAAAAGATATTCAAAATACCGGATCTAAGGAACAGGATACTGTTTATTCTTGCTATTTTTACCGTCTTCAGGCTTATGGCAAACATACCGATGCCCGGGTTTGAGGAAGGTGATATACATGGATTTTTTGATAGATTTGAGATGTTTCAGTTTGCAAACATTCTCACGGGAGGAACTCTTGACCAGTTCTCGATCGTCATGTTGGGGCTCGGGCCGTATATTACGGCTGTGATCGTTATGCAGTTAATGACGCTTGTTTCCTCACGACTAGAGAAGATGCAGAAAGAAGAGGGTGAAGCGGGAAGAAAGAAGATTAATCAGTACGGAAGACTTCTTACTGTTCCTTTCGCTATATTGCAAAGCTACGGCATGCTTGCTCTTTTTCAACGTGAAGGAGTGATTGAACCCCTTTCTATCTCGGAGTTGGCTCTTTCCATTATCACAATAACTGCCGGAACAGTATTTCTTATGTGGCTCGGAGAGCTCATAAGTGAAAAGGGGATTGGAAACGGAGTGTCTCTGCTTATTTTTGCCGGTATAATCGCTTCTCTTCCCGCAAACGTGTGGCAGATGATTGTTGATATAGACATATCCGGAGAGCAGATCCAGATGTATCTTCTTATACTTGTTATTATAGTTCTTGTTACCGCTTCCGTTGTTTTTGTAAACGAAGCGCGCAGGAACATACCGGTTTCTTATGCGCGCCGGGTAAGAGGAAGAAGGGTTTACGGGGGAGCTTCTACCTATATTCCTTTGAGCTTGAATCCTGCGGGAGTGATACCAATAATATTTGCTATCTCGGTTCTTGCTCTTCCTTCTATGGTAGCGGGCTTTTTTGTAGGCGTGGAAGGCATCGTGGGAACCGTTTCGGAAGCGATCTCCACGTTCCTTGAGAACCCTTGGGCGCAGGGATCGTTGTACTTTTTGCTGGTAGTTCTGTTTACTTACTTTTATACCGCTGTTACTTTTGACCCCAAGAACGTTTCCAAGAACTTGCAGAACATGGGAGGCTTTGTTCCCGGAATTAGGCCGGGCAAGCCTACTTCCAACTTTATTAATTATATATTGAACAGAGTTCTTTTCTTGGGAGCAGTATTCTTGGGAACTATAGCGGTGCTTCCTTCCATTATTGCAGGAGCTACGGGCGTAGAGACGTTCGGTTTCCTTCTTGGTGGTGCTTCACTGCTTATTATGGTAAGTGTGGTCTTGCAGACCATGAAACAGATAAACTCTCAACTTCAGATGAGAGAGTACGAGAAAATATGAACAGCAAGCTTGTTATTATGTTTGGCCCTCCCGGGTCGGGCAAAGGAACGCAATCCCTTTTACTTGCAGAGAAGAAGGGATTGTCTCACGTGGAAACAAGCAAAGCTTTGGAGTCTAAATTTCGCGGAGCACCTCCCGGAAAGGAAGTTTCCATGGGAGAAGAGAATTTCTCTTTGGATGAACAGAGGGATCGTTGGGAGAAAGGGCTTCTTTGCGAGGATGGATTTGTTGCTTACGCTGTAAAAGAGAAACTAGATAGCATGGAAGGAAGAGGGGTTATAATGGACGGTTATCCGCGCTCCAAAAAGCAGGTTGATCTTCTTGCCTCTTTCTTAAAAGAGAAGTTCTCCGACATACTTGTTTTATATATTACCGTGGATGAAGAGGAGTCTGTTTATCGTAACAGTAATCGCAAGGTTTGCCAGCTAATGAGGCATTCCATGATCGCTCATCCGGAAACTTCCTCCCTTACCATATGTCCTTTGGACGGGTCTCCTCTGGAAAAAAGAGGACTTGATGATCCGGAGGTAATAAAGGAGCGCTTGAGAGAGTTTGAGAGAACGTCTCTCCCTGTCGTGGAGCACATGAGAGATAGTGGTTTTCACGTAGAGGAGGTGGACGGAAAAGGAACTATATCCGATGTTTTCTCTCGCATCTTAAAAGTATGGAAATAATATCTTTCATAGGACGTCCCTGTGCCGGAAAAGGGACTCAGATAGAGCTCTTGAAAAAGAAAACAGGTTTTCCGGTAATGAGCACGGGAGAGATGTTGCGTGAGCGCGCAAAGAAAGACGATGTTTTGGGAAGAAAAATAAAAGATGCCTTTCAAGAAGGCAAGCTCCACCCTACGCCGGTGGTTTTTTCTTTGTGGATGCCGTTTTTTCTTGAAACAAAGGAGTCTGATGCGGAGGGAGTCATAATGGATGGTAATCCTCGCAAGCTTTATGAGGCGTGGATGCTCGAGGAGCTTTTTGAGTTTCTGGACTGGAAAGATTGCTGGAGAGTGTTTTATATAAACATAAAAGAGGAAGATGCATATGAGCGTATGAAAAAAAGAGCGCGTGAACATGACTCGGAAGAGGAGATAAAAAGCAGGTTGCAGTGGTTTAATGCAGAGATAGTGCCGGTCATCGATTACTTTAAAGAAAAAGGTTCCCTTGTAGAGATAGACGGAGAGGGGACCGTGGAGGAGGTTTGGGAAAGAGTAAAAAGCAATTTATGATAAAACTTAAATCTGAAGAAGAGATAGATATTATGCGTGAAGGAGGAAGCATCCTTTCTTCTATTATGCGGGAGGTTAAAAGTAAAGTTTCTCCCGGAATAACAACAAGAGAGTTGGATGCTTTTGCGGAAAGCCTTGTTCTGAAAAAAGGAGGATCTCCTAGCTTTAAAGGGTATAAAGGGTTTCCTGCCGCTCTTTGCACTTCTGTAAACGAAGTTATTGTGCATGGTTTTCCCGGGGATTACGTTTTAAAGGAAGGCGATATTATTTCCCTTGATCTGGGAGTGCACTATAAGGGACTTCATACCGATATGGCGGTAACTGTTCCCGTGGGAGAGATAAGTGGAGAGTCGGCGCGTGTTGTGAGAACGGCAAAAAAAGCTTTAAAAAGAGGAATAAAGAAAGTGAAAGAAGGTAGCACTCTTGGAGATATTGGAAACACTATTTCGCGCTATATTCATAAAAGTGGATTAAGTGTAGTAGAGGGTCTTTGTGGTCATGGAATAGGAGAGGAGGTGCATGAAGATCCACAAGTTTTAAATGAAGGGAAACGAGGAAAGGGAGAAAAGATAGTTAAGGGAATGGTTTTTTGTATAGAGCCGATGGTGTCCGCGGGAAGCGCGAGCATTAAAAAAACAAAAAGTGGAATAGAAACAGCAGATGGCTCTCTTTCCGCACACTTCGAGCACACTATTGCCGTGACAGAGAAAGGGGTTGAGGTCATTACAGAGTAAGCTTTTCCCATCGCTGCGTTTTTGTGCTATTATGTTTTTGTATAATTAATATCTTGTTAACATGAGCAGTGATTTTCCATCAGAACTACGTTACGATGTCGCTTCCGGCGACTGGGTTGTTATCGCTTCCGGAAGAGCAAAAAGGCCTGATCAGTTTAAGAAAGAGAAAAGAGTAAAAGAGGAGAACAACAAGGAAGAATGTCCTTTTTGTAAGTGGGAAGAACTTGAAAAAGTGAATGCTGTATTTGAAGATGGAGAGGAGGCAGAAAAGATAACAGAAAACTGGAGCGCAATATCTATTCCCAACAAGTTCCCCGCCTTTATGCCTGCTGACACCCTAGAAGAGAAAAGTGAGAACCATCTCTACAAGACCATAAAAGCGGTTGGCTATCACGAGGTTGTGATTACAAGGGACCATGAAAAGTCTCTAGGAGAACTTTCCGTTTCAAAGGTAAGGGAGGTTGTCCGCCTTTACAGGCAACGTTACAACGATCTCTTGGGTCGCAAGTTTGTAAACTATGTTTCTATTTTTCACAATCACGGAGTAGAGGCGGGTGCCTCCATATCTCATCCTCATTCCCAGATCATTACCACCCCCCTTATTGATGTTGATTTAAATAAAGCGCTTTCCAAATCAAGAGAACATTACAACAATGAGAAGTACTGCATATACTGCAAGATGAATGAGTGGGAGATGGAAAAAAGAGAAAGGGTGGTCTATGAAAACGAGCTTTTTATTGTTGTTTGTCCGTTTGCTTCTAAGGCCGCTTTTCAGATGATAATTTCTCCCAAAAAACACCTTGCTTACTTCGAGAAGGCGACAGATGAAGAGATAGACTCTCTGGGGGACGCTTTCTCCGCGGCGCTTTCCAAGCTTTACAAAGGTCTTGGAGATCCTCCTTATAACTTCTATCTGCACTGTGCTCCTTCGGATGGCATGGATCACGGGTATTATCACTGGCACTGGACGATAATTCCCAAAACGTCTACTTGGGCGGGATTTGAGCTTGGTGCAAGAATGGAAATATCGACCATTCGCCCGGAAGATGCGGCAGCTTATTTAAGAGAATGTTAGTTATAGCAAACTGGAAACAAAACCCCGCTTCTATCATGGAAGCAGAAAGCCTTTTTTCGGCTATGCCGAAAAAGGACAGTGTTGTTATCTGTCCTCCTTATCCCTTTCTCTATCAAGGAAAAAGAGTAACGCTTGGCGCACAGGATTGCTCTCCTTTTCCGGGAGGAAGCTTTACGGGAGAGGTGTCTGCGGAAATGTTGAGGAGTTTTGGTTGTCTTTATGTTATCGTGGGGCACTCGGAAAGAAAGGAAGATAAAGAGCTTGTAAAAAGAAAAGCTTCCGCCGCCGTTTCTAAAGGCATTGTTCCCGTTATCTGTATGGCGGACGGTGATAATATAGAAGATTTTTTTGTGGAGGGAGGTATTGTTGCGTATGAACCCGTTTCTTCTATAGGGACGGGGAAGCCCTGCCCTGTTCCGGAAGCAAAGAGAAAAAGGGAGGAGATAAGGAGTGTGTTGGGAAGTGTGCCCGTTATTTATGGGGGGAGCGTGGATGAAAACAATATTTGTGATTATACGGAGCATTTTGAAGGGGTTCTTGTGGGAGGAGCCTCGCTTGATGCGCAAAAATTTAAAAAAATAATAGAAAAATGCGATCAAAAGAATTAAGAGAAAAGTTTATATCTTTTTTTAAGAAAAGAGGACATGTGATGGTTCCTTCTAGCTCTCTTGTTCCGGACGATGATACGGTGCTTCTTACTTCTGCCGGCATGCAACAGTTCACTCCTCATATATCCGGAGAGAGGGACGCTTTTTCAGATTTTGGTTCTATACATCTTTTTTCTATCCAGAAGTGTTTTCGTACACCGGATATAGAAGAGGTGGGGGACGACACCCATCATACGTTTTTTGAGATGATGGGAAACTGGTCTATTGGTGAGAACGAGGAAGGTTACTTCAAAGAAGGATCTATAGACTTGGCGTTTGATTTTTTTGTAAACGAGATAGGACTTGAAAAGGAGCGCCTTTACATTACTGTTTTTAAAGGCGAAAAAGGTATTCCCATGGATGAAGAAGCAGTGTCGATATGGAAAAACAAGGGGATCCCTCAAGAGAGAATAGAGATGTTTGGAGTAGAGGATAACTTTTGGGGGCCTACTTCCACTACCGGTCCTTGCGGACCGTGCTCGGAGATACATTATGATCGTGGAGAGAGATACGGATGCAAGGAGGGTTGTGGACCGAACTGTGAAGAGTGTCGACGCTTTGTAGAGCTTTGGAACCTTGTTTTTATGGAATACAACAAGAACGAGGATGGTTCATTTAGTAAGCTTCCGCAACGCAATGTTGACACGGGAATAGGATTTGAAAGACTTGTAGCTCTCCTTCAGGAAAAAGACTCCACTTATGAGACGGATATCTTTGACTCTGTCATAAAAGAGATCGGGCCTCGTTATGAAGAACAAAAAGAGTCGTACCGCATTATTGCCGATCACATGAGAGGTGCGGTATTTCTTGTTTCTGATGGCGTGTTTCCCGACAACAAAGAGGCGGGATATATCTTACGGCGCATTATAAGGAGAGCGGTGCGGCACAAGAAAAGAGTGGGGCTTTCTTCTCTTGAAGGGGTTGTGTCACGTATTGTTGAGGTGTATCATGAGTGGTATCCGGAGCTCTCAAAAGATGAGATAATGCCTGTCATAACAGAAGAGGAGAAAAAGTTTGAGAAAACGTTGCAGGCGGGAGTAAAGGAATTGCGCCGCATAAAGAGCGACGTTTCTTCCGAGGAGCTTGGAAAAGAGTTGTTTTTCATCTATCAAAGCTACGGATTTCCTTTCGAACTCTCTTTAGAGGAACTGGGGCTGGAAGAAACAGACAAGATAAAAGAGTTTTTCAATGAAGAGTTTGCAAAACACCAAGAAGTATCTCGAAAAGGAGCAGAAGAGAAGTTTGGGGGGCTAAAAAAAGAAGCGGGCGAAAAAGAGGTGCGTCTCCACACTGCTACTCACCTTTTGCACCAAGCTCTTCGTGAGGTTCTCGGGGATCATGTGCAACAGATGGGTTCGGATATAAGTGAGAAGCGTTTGCGGTTTGACTTCTCGCATCCCGAAAAGATGACGCCTGAACAAGTAAAAGAGGTAGAAGACTTGGTGAACGAAAAAGTAAACGCCGCTATGGATGTTTTTAAAGAGGAGATGACTTATGAGGAGGCACTAAGCTGTAATGCGCTTGCTTTCTTCAAGGAAGAGTATGGAGACTCCATTAGCGTTTACTCTGTAGGTGACTTTTCAAAAGAAGTTTGTGGCGGTCCTCACGTGAAAAACAGCATTGAAGTAGGAGAGTTTAAGATATTAAAAGAAGAGTCTTCTTCTTCCGGAATAAGACGCATAAAAGCAACGGTTAACTGAGTATGGGACAAAAAATGATAGACATAAAACCTCCTTCCTTCAACAAAAGGAAAAAGGAGTCTGAATCAAAGAAAAGCAGCAAATCAAGATGGCTTCTTGTTGCCTTGCTCTTGGTTTTTTTAGCGCTTTCTGGAGCTTATTTCAAATATTACCGTGTTCATGTAGAAGTTTGGCCCGCCACGGAAAGTTTTAGCACAACAAAAGAGATAGTTATTGGAGAAGATGACTTTCCTTCGGATATATTTAAGGAGGTGGTAGAGGGAAAAGATGATTTTCTTGTAAAAGGTAAAAAGAAAGTAGAAGTAAAAGCGGAAGGAGTGCTTACTGTTTGTCAAAACATGAGTTATGATCCTGTTCCCATAAGAGAGGGAACGCGTTTTGTCTCGGAGGACGGCAAGTTATTTAATGGAAAAGAAGCTTTTACCATTCCCGGAAGAACGGAGAACGAGCCGGGGTGCACAGAGGTTGAGGTGATTGCCGCAGAGCCGGGAGAGGATTACAATCTTTCTTCAAGTGCAAGTTTTTCGCTTCCCGGCATCTCACCCGATCTTCGCGCTAACTATTTTGCCGAATCGCTTCAGATAGAGACGGAAGGAAGAAAAGACGAAGTGCTTTATCTTGATTCAGATGAGATATCGGAAGCAGAGGATATTCTTTCCGAAAAACTATTTGAAAAAGGAAAAACTGTTCTTAGGAAAAAATATGGTGATGATTTTCTTGTGGATGGCACGGGACAGTATAACAGTTATGTACTGGAACGCTCTCTTCCGCAAGAAGGAGAGAAGGAGGAATTTAAAATAGAGATGAAGCTTGAGGTGGAGATCATGACCACCAAAAAAGAGAAGTTAGATACCTTTTTTCTAGAGATGCTTCCCGAGGGACATGTTTTTTACGATGAAAGTAGCGAGATGTCGTACAGTTTTTCGCGTACAAACTTTGAAACGGGTAGTGGAGAGATGAACGTACAAAAAAGTGCGCAGACATATGAAGACATGAGGGTGAACGATCTAAAGAGAGATGTTGCCGGAATGAGCTTTGAGGAGGCGCGTTACAAGCTTGAAAGTAGGGATAGCATATCAGAAGCGCGTTTTCGCTTTTATCCCTTTGGACTTTCTTTTGTTCCGGGAAATGTCGGAAGAATCGACCTGGAGCTTATGTTTGACAAAAATTAGAAATTTTGTTATCCTGCTGCCATAAAATGAGTTCTAAGAATTCCGATACCAAAAAAAGGGGAGTTGTCCTGGAGGCACTGCCCAGTACGCATTTTCGTGTCAAGTTGGATGAGGGTGATGAGATAATCGCCCATTTGGCGGGAAAGTTGCGTGTTCACAGAATAAAAGTTCTTCCTGGTGATAAGGTTACTGTAGAGACGTCGCCTTACGATAAAGAGAAAGGGAGAATAGTTTACAGAGGATAATCATGAAGGTACATTCTTCTACAAAAAAGATATGCAAAGACTGCAAAGTGGTCCGGCGAAAAAACCGGGTTTATGTCATTTGCAAGAATAAAAAACACAAACAAAGACAAGGATAAAATATCATGCCTAGGATTTCAGGAGTAAGCATACCAGAAAATAAAAAAGTGTCCGTTTCCCTTACCTATATACACGGAATAGGTCACTCTCTTTCCGAGAAGATTCTTCGAGAAGCAAAAGTGGAAGGAGATAAAAAAACATCTGATCTAACAGAAGAAGAGATCGGCAAGATTCGTGATGTTATTGATAATAATCACAGAACGGAGGGTGAGTTGCGCCGTGAAAAACGTGAAAGCATAGATCGCTTGAAGCGCATAGACTGTTATCGTGGCGTACGTCACAAGAGAAATCTTCCTGTAAGGGGGCAGAACACAAGAACAAATAGTCGTACCGTTCGTGGAAATGTTAGAAAGACGGCCGGCTCCGGAAGGAAGTAAGCTTAGTTATAAGTATGGGTAAAAAAAGAGTTATAAAAAAGACGGGAGGGGAGGCTGTAAAAAGGAAGAGCGTCAAAAAGCCTGCAATAAAGAGAAAGGCGGTCCACAAGGGTCGTATATATATCTCTGCTTCCTATAATAACACTATGACCACGCTTACGGATGCAAACGGGGAGGTTATTGGATGGGCTACTGCTGGAAATCTAGGGTTCAAAGGAACAAAGAAAGCGACCCCTTATGCCGCTGCGGAGGTAGCAAACGCTCTTTCGGAGAAGGCGGAAAGAGTCGGAATGAAAGAGGTTGATATATTTGTAAAAGGAGTTGGAACGGGAAGATCATCTGCACTGCGTGCGTTTGCTTCTCGCGACATGATTATTAACTCCATAAAGGACATAACACCCATTCCCCATAATGGATGTCGTCCTCCTAAGCCAAGAAGAACATGATCGAACAAAATGGATGTGAAAAATGCCGCAGAGCCGGCGTAAAACTTTTTCTTAAAGGTGAGAGATGCAACTCGCAAAACTGTGCGATGATAAAGAAGCCTTATTCTCCGGGTCAGAAAGGGAAGAAGAGAAAAGGCCCTCCGTCAGAGTATGGAAGAGAGCTTGCAGAAAAACAAAAGCTCAGATTTTGGTACAATCTTCAAGAAAAGCAGTTTTCCAAATATGTAAGGTCGATAATAAAAAAAAGGAAAAAGGATGTTTCTGCTGCTAATCAGTTGCTCGGCCGATTGGAGAGCAGACTCGATAACATGGTCTTTAGGGCAGGATTTGCCGTTTCCAGGGTTCAGGCAAGACAGATGGTGAATCACGGCTTTTTTCTTGTTAATGACAAACCTGTCGATATTCCTTCTTATGAAACAAAGGTCGGTGATGTTATATCAGTGCGTCCCGGCAAGAAGAAAAAGAAGGTGTTCGAGGATTGGAGCGCAAGAGTTAAAAATTATACTCCTCCTTCCTGGATATCGCTTGATAAAAAGAAGATGGAAGCGAAAGTAAAAGGGGACGTGATTATCGATGATGTTCTTCCTCCCGTGGAGATATCATCCGTTTTCGAGTTTTATTCAAGATAAACTATTTAAAGATGATTCCTTTACCGTCAAAACCAAAAATTACAGAGCAAAGCGAAAACAAAGCTTTGTTCGAGATGGATTCACTTTACCCCGGGTATGGTGTCACCATTGGAAACAGTATGCGTCGTGTACTGCTTTCCTCTCTCTCCGGAGCGGCGGTCACGAAAGTGAAGATAGAAGGAGCGGAGCACGAGTTCTCAGTGATCGATGGAGTCATGGAGGATGTGATAACGATAATACAGAACCTCAAAAAACTTCGATTCAAAGTTTACTCTGAGGAGCCACAAACAGTTACTCTTGACGTGAAAGGAGAAAAGGAGGCAAAAGGATCTGATCTGAAAGTTCCTTCGCAACTTGAAGTAGTAAGTCCCGATGCTCATATCGCAGCACTTACAAGTAGCAAGAGCTCTCTTTTCATGGAGATGGAGGTTTCTACAGGAGTAGGGTATTCTCCCTTAGAAGAAAGAAAAGAGGAGAAGCTCGACATAGGGCAGATATTGGTGGACGCTATATTTACGCCCGTAAGAAAGGTGAACTTTCATGTGGAGAATATGCGTGTGGGAAAGAGGACGGACTTTGACCGTCTTTTTGTAGAACTGGAGACTGATGGAACTGTTTCCCCACAAGAAGCTTTTTCAAGTGCCGCGGAGATTCTTGTCAGTCACTTTTCTCTTCTTATGGAGGGCAAGGAAGATTCTCTACCACAAGAAGAGAAAGCAGAAGAAAAGAAAGAAGATGATCCGAAAGATCTAAAAGTTGAGGATCTTGATATATCGGATCGTATAAAAAAGACCCTTAAAGAGAACAAGGTAAGCTCTGTAAGAGGCATTCTCAAGAAAGGTGACGAGGGCCTTTTAAAGATAAAAGGCATGGGAGAAAAAGCAATACAAGAGATAAATGAGGAGCTGAAGAAGAAAGGATTATAGTATGCCAAATATAAAAAACAAAAGAAGATTCGGAAGAGTAAGCTCGCAACGCAAAGCGCTTCTTTCTTTGCTTGCATCCGCGCTTATAGAAAAAGAAAGAATAAAGACAACGGAAGCAAAAGCAAAGGAGCTTCGTCCTTTTATAGAAAAGATGGTTACTCGTTCTATGAAAGGCACCATTCATTCCAGGAGATTGCTGGAGAAGCGATTGCATACCAAGGCGGCCGCAAAACTTGTAAAAGAGATAGGACCCCGCTATAAAGAACGTTCCGGAGGATATACGCGTATATTAAAACTGGGACAAAGAAAGACAGACGGGGCAAGAATGGCTATTATTGAGTTTGTTTAAACTATGAACAGAGAAACACATACAGTGGATGTTGAAGGTAAACCGCTCGGAAGAGCTGCTACAGAGATAGCAACTATTCTTATGGGGAAGCATAAACCGGACTATGCTCGTCATCGAGACATGGGTGACTTTGTCGTTGTTAAGAATGTTGACAAGATCAAGCTTACCGGAAAAAAGGAAGAGCAGAAGATATATTACAGACATAGTGGATATCCCGGAGGATCAAAAAAGGTTCCTTATGAGAAGGTGGTTGCGAGAGATTCTCTGGAGCCCTTAAGAAAGGCGGTTTACGGAATGCTTCCCAAGAACAAATTGCGCAGCAGGATGATAAAAAGGTTAAAGAAGGAGTAATATGACCAAGAAAGAAGAAAAATACTACCAAGGAGTGGGTGGGAGAAAAACTTCCACTGCCAGTGTGCGTATAACTGAAAGCAAGAAGCCCACTTTTACGGTAAACGATAAGCCTATGGAGGACTACTTTAAGGAAGTAGATCTTCAAAAGAAAGCAAAGGAGGTTTTCTCTAAAATGAATCTTGAAGGAAAGTTTTCCGTGTCCGCAAAAGTGAGAGGAGGAGGTTTCTCTTCTCAGTCGGAAGCGGTTCGTCACGGAATAGCGCGGGCTCTCGTGAAGTTTGATGAGACCCTTAGAAAGCCCTTGAAGGATGTTGGCTACTTGACGCGTGATTCGCGTATGCGGGAGAGTAAGAAGCCGGGATTGAAAAGAGCAAGAAGGGCGCCACAGTGGAGAAAAAGATAAAAGAGACCCGTCCGGTCTCTTTTTTGATTTTTCCCCTGTTTTATAATATAATATACTTTGTATGTCCGAAAAACTGTTCATAAAGGGAGGATATCCTCTTGAAGGTGAGATTGATGTTCGTGGATCAAAGAATGCTGCTACTCCTATCATAGCGGCAACGCTACTTACTTCAAAACCTTGTGTATTAAAGAATCTGCCTCGTATTACGGATGTGTTGAAGATGTTGGAGGTAGTTGAGAGCTTGGGCGCAGAGGTTTCTTTTATCGATGATCGTACTGTAAGAGTTGAGGCAAAGAATATAGATCCTTCCAGTCTTGATACGGAGCTCATAAGCAAGATGCGTTCTTCCGCGCTTCTTATGGGCTCTCTTGTTGCTCGATTTGACTCTTTTAAGATTCCTCATCCCGGGGGTTGTGTTATCGGTTCACGCCCCATGGACACTCATATCCTGGGATTTAAAAAGATGGGAGTGGTGGTAGAGGAGAATGGAACGGGAAGGGTGAGCAGTTACTCTTTTTCTCGCAAAGGAAGATTGAAAGGCAAAGAGATTGTTCTGGAGGAGTTTTCTGTTACCGCTACCGAGAATGTCCTTATGGCTGCCGTTTTGGCAAAAGGTAAAACGGTAATAAAAACCGCTGCCGCAGAACCTCATGTGCAGGCACTTGCTGCGTTTCTAAAAGGAATGGGAGCGCGCATAAAAGGAGAGGGGACCAACGAGATAGAGGTGCGAGGCGTAGAGGAGCTCGGAGGAACGGAGATGGAGATACCTTGTGACTACATAGAGGCAGGTACTTTTATAGTTCTCGCTCTTGGTGCAAAAGGGAGAGTGGAGGTAAAGAATGTGCCCGTCGATCATTTGAGCTTATTTCTTGAAAAGATGAAGAGATTCGGAGGCAAGTTAAAGATCAAGAAGAACAGTGTTCTTGTTTCTCCTTCGAAAAGTCTTTCTATAGACAAGATAAAGATAAGGCCTCATCCGGGAATGCCAACCGACCTGCAGGCTCCCATGGGAGTTCTTTCCACCCAAGCAAAAGGACTTACTTTAATACATGACACCCTTTATGAGGGAAGGCTTAAATACTTAGAAGAGTTAAATAAAATGGGGGCGGAGATTGTTATGTGCGACCCTCACAGAGCAATAGTGAACGGACCAACAAAGCTTTATGGAGCGAAGCTTGACCCGCTTGATCTTCGTGCGGGGGCAGCTCTTATAATAGCGGGAATTATGGCAGAAGGCGAAACGGTAATCAAAGACGTTTCTCAGGCTGACAGAGGATATGAAGAGATTGAAAAACGTTTGCAGGGCATTGGGGCAAATATAAAAAGAGTTAAAGAAAATGTTTAAAAGAAAAATAGGAATCGATCTGGGAACTTGTAACTCGCTCGTTTTTGTTCCCGGAAAAGAGATTATTTTAAATGAGCCTTCCGTGGTGGCGGTAAGCATTTCGGAAAACAAAATACTTGCTGTCGGCAAAGAGGCAAAAGAGATGACGGGAAGAACCCCGGAAGCGATCCGTGTTTATAGACCACTAAAAGATGGAGTGATAGCGGAGTATCGCATAACGGAAGCCATGCTTCGTTACTTTATAGACAACTCTCCCGGATGGCGCTTTATTAAGCCGGAAGTGATGATTGGAGTTCCCGCGGGGATAACTTCCACAGAGAAGCGCGCTGTTATCGAAGCGGGTGTTTCGGCGGGAGCAAAAGCGGTCTATACGGTCAAAGAGCCCATACTGGCCGCTATCGGAGCGGGGATACCGATATCTTCTTGCTCCGGTCATATGATAATAGACATTGGGGGAGGCACTACAGAGATAGCCGTTATATCCCTTGGAGGTATAGTTGTGTCTCGTTCGCTTCGTGTTGCAGGAGACAAAATGGACTCTGACATATCAGACTACATAAAAAAGAAGCACAACATAGCTCTCGGCGAGAAGAGTGTGGAAGATATAAAGATAAACATAGGAACCACCATGATGGAAGAAGAAGAGCAGATCATAGAGGTGAGAGGAAGAGACCTTGTTACTGGTCTTCCTCGCAATATAAATGTGAGCTCTAACGAGGTATATGAGGCTATATCGGATACAATGGAAGAGATAATACAGGTGGTAAAACAGGTTCTTCGTGAAACGCCTCCGGAGCTTTCCGCCGATATAATGGACAAAGGAATGGTCGTTGCTGGAGGAGGTGCTTTGTTGCGAAATATAGATATCCTCATCACGGAGAAAACAGGCGTTCCTTCTTTCGTTGCAGAAGATGCTCTCTTGGCGGTTGCAAATGGAACGGGAGTTGTGCTTGATAATCTGGAGGTTTATAAAAAGAGCATAATGAGCAAATGATAATCGGGCACCATAAACAGAAAGATATCCTTGATCGTTTTTTGAAAGAGAAAAATATTCCACACGCGCTTCTTTTTTGTGGACCAAGTAAGGTAGGAAAAAGGAGCTTGGCGACAGAGTTTTTGATGCGTATTAACTGTGACACTGAAACTGCTTGCGGGAACTGTGAGAGCTGTCTGCAAGTAATAAAGGGAGCTCACCCGGACATTTTGCATGTTTTTCCGGAAGAAGGAGAGATACGCACGGGGCAGATCGATGAAATAATAGAGAAAGTCTCTCTAAAGGGGTACATGGCACGCTTTAAGGGTATAGTGATAGATGATATACATCTTGCAAACATTGAAGCACAAAACAAGCTTTTAAAGACGCTTGAAGAACCCCCCGGAGATACTGTTATGATACTCGTAACAGAGTATCCTCTTGCACTGCTTTCTACCGTACTGTCTCGCTCCTTTAGAATGTCTTTTTCTTTTGTTTCTAGCGAAGAGATAACCTCTTTCTTGAAAAACGAAGAGATCTCTGCTCTTTCTTTCGGTAGGCCGGGAGTGGCGGTGGAGTATCTAAACGACCCTCAGAAAAAGAAAGATAAAGAGTCGATACAGAAGGAGTTTTATAAAATAAAAGAAGGTAATCTCGCGTTTCGTTTTCGAAAAGTGAAAGATGTCGCAAAAAGAGAGGATCGTGAAAACATATTGAAGTGTTGGCTGGAGTGTGTGTATGAAGATTTTTTGGGCAAAATAAAGAAGAAAGAGAACGTTAAGAAAGTGGGTGACGTGCTGGAAGAGCTTGAAAATGCTATACTGCTAAACAGAAGAACAAATGCAAACATACAACTAGCATTAGAAAAAATAATGATAAAACTATGAACGACTATAAAGATATAATAAAAAAAATAAAACCGGAGATGGAAGAGAGAGTCTCACACTTAAAAGAAGAGCTCTCAAGGATAAGAGCTGACAGGGCAATGCCTTCTCTGGTGGAGAATATAACTGTTGTTTACTACGAGCAGCACATTCCCTTAAAGCAGCTTGCGGCTATATCTTGTCCCGGACAGCGTCAGATAGTTATACAGCCTTGGGACAAAAGTTACACAAAAGAGATCATCACGGCCATACAAAGATCGGAGAACGAACTGAGTCCCGTGCCGGAGAACGATGTTATCCGCATCACTCTTCCTCCTCTTACGGAAGAGTACAGAAAAAAGCTTTTAAAGAATTTGTCGGAAAAGAGAGAAGAAACACGTGTAGAGCTTAAAAGATTAAGAGAAAAAGCTTTAAGAGAGATACAGGACAAAGCGAAAAGTGGAGAGATAAGAGAGGATGATAAGTTCAAAGGAAAGGATGAGCTTCAAAAGATGATGGATGATTACAACAAAGAGATCGATGCTGCCGTAGAGAGCAGAGAAAAAGATATCAAGGGCGTATGAATATACTTATTGTTATATTAAGCATTTTTTTACTCATTTTTCTTCATGAGTTAGGGCACTTTATTTTTGCCAAAAGGTATGGAGTGCGAGTGGATGAGTTCGGCATAGGAATACCTCCGCGCATCATAGGAAAGAAGATAGGAGAAACGATATACTCTTTAAATTGGATCCCCTTGGGTGGATTTGTAAGGCTTCACGGCGAGAACGGGGGTGAGGATGATGAAAGAAGCTTCTCTCAGAAACCGATATATCAGAGAGCGGTTATACTTTTTGCCGGAGTGGCTGCTTTTTTTGTGGTCGCGGCTGTACTTTTTTCTTTTGTTTCTTTTAGTGGTGTGCTTGTCGGTGTTAGTGATGAAGAGGAAGCAGCGGACGCCAAAGTGATAATTACAAGCGTTGTTCCCGATTCTCCCGCGGAGGAAGCAGGACTTGTGGCGGGAGATGTAATAGAAAAAGCGGAAGGGGAAAACATATCCAAGGTGGGGCAGCTTATATCCCTCATAGAGGGCGCAGATAAGGTGGATCTTACTGTTTCTCGGGGTGAAGAAAAGATCGGCTTTTCTATTTCTCCTCGCCCCGATCCTCCCGAAGAAGAGGGCGCTATAGGAATAACAATGGCACGTGCAGTAGAGGAGAGATCATCTTTGTATATGGCTCCCGTGGACGGTACCATGATGATGGCAAACACCACTAAAATGGTCGTTTTCGGATTTTATACCGTACTTCACTCTCTTGCTACGGGAACGGAGCTTCCTCATGAAATGGACGTGGGAGGTCCCGTAAGAATAGTGGAGGTAGGAGCGGAGAGCATGGAAAGAGGTTTCATGGATTACATTAATTTTGTGGGGCTTATAAGTGTTTCTTTGGCGGTGTTAAACATTCTTCCTATACCGGCACTTGATGGCGGGAGAATATTCTTTCTCGGAATAGAAAAGGTAAAGGGGTCTCCGATACCCGAGAAGGTGGAACAAGGATTGAACGCGTTCTTTTTTCTATTGCTTATAACTCTTATGATAGTTGTTACTTTTAAAGATATTCAAGGACTAATATGAGACAATCAAAGCTTTTTACAAAAACAAGAAAAGAAGAAATTAAGGAGGACTCTCTTAATGCACAACTGCTTATTCGTGGAGGGTTTATACACAAGGATCTTGCCGGAGTTTACACTTATCTTCCTCTCGGTTTGCGAGTAATAAAGAAGATAGAGGATCTAATAAGAGAAGAGATGGACGGGACCATGGACGCCCAAGAGATACTTATGTCTGCTTTGCACTCTATTGAGAATTATCGCAAGACGAACAGAGAGAACATAGACGTCCTTTTTCATACCGAACTTTCTGCGGGAGGAGATCTTGTTTTGGGGCAGAGCCATGAGGAGATCGTGGTCCCCATGCTGCAGAGCTTTCTGAACTCTTATCGTGACCTTCCTTTTGGCGTTTATCAGATACAGACCAAGTTCCGCAACGAACTTCGTGCCAAATCGGGGATTCTTCGTGGAAGGGAGTTTCCCATGAAAGACCTTTACAGTTTTCATGCAAGCGAGGAAGATTTTTGCGAGTACTATGAGAGGTGTAAAACTGCTTATAAGAATATATTCAACAAGGCGGGCATTGGAGAGAAGACTTACTTTACTTTTGCCGATGGAGGGAGTTTTTCCGATTACTCACACGAGTTTCAGGCTGTTACCGAGGCGGGTGAGGATACTGTTTATCTTTGTGAAAAGTGTTCTTTGGCCATCAACAAGGAGATCATTGAGGAGCAGAGTGGCTGCTTAGAGTGTGGGAAAAAGGATTTGAAGGAGTTAAAGGCGATAGAAGTAGGCAATATATTTCCTCTGGGAACTCGCTTTTCGAAAGCCTTTGGTTTAACATATAAGGACAGTAAAGGAAAAGAAGAATATCCTATAATGGGATCTTACGGAATAGGGGTAAGTCGCCTCATGGGAGCAATAGTAGAGTCTATGTCTGACGAAAAAGGGATCATATGGCCCGAGAGTGTTGCTCCTTTCCGTGTCCATCTTATTTCTGTAGGAACGGAAGACAGGTCGCCAGAGATATATGAAAAACTTCTTGCGGAAGGCATAGAGGTTCTTTATGATGATCGTGAAAAGGGTGCGGGAGAAAAGTTTGCCGATGCTGATCTTTTTGGTATTCCTTTTCGTGTGGTGGTAAGTGAGAAGACACTGGAAAAAGACTCCGTAGAAATAAAAAGAAGAGGAGAAAAAGAAGAAAAAATTATTAAAATAGAAAACTTTATATCCTATGTTAAGTAAAATTTTCAGTAAGCTATCTTTTGATATAGGGATTGACCTAGGAACTGCAAACTGTCTTGTTTACGTAAGAGGGAGAGGGATAATTATGTCCGAACCGTCTGTTGTCGCTTTGAATAAAAAAACAGGGCAAGTACTCGCTATAGGAGAAGAAGCGAGAAAGATGGTGGGAAAGACTCCTGCGCATATTATTGCTACTCGCCCTCTTGTTTCTGGAGTCGTTTCCGATTTTGATGTTACCGAGCAGATGCTTCGTTATTTTATAGAAAAAGCGTGTAAGGGGCGTTTCCCTTTTTCTTTTCGGCCTCGCGTTGTTATTGGCATTCCTTGTGGTGTAACAGAGGTGGAAAAGAAGGCGGTACAAGATGCGGGAAGAAATGCGGGAGCAGGACAGGTTTTCTTGATCGAGGAACCTATGGCGGCAGCAATAGGGGTTCGCCTTCCTATACAAGATCCTGGTGGAAACTTCATAATAGACATTGGAGGAGGAACGACAGAAGTAGCGGTGATATCTTTGGGAGGAATCGTTATAGATCGCTCTTTAAGAGTTGCGGGAGACAAGCTCAATGAGGACATAATAAACTTCGCGGAAAAAGAGTATAGGTTGCTGATAGGAGAAAGGACGGCGGAGGATGTGAAGATGAGCATAGGTTCAGCATATCCCATGGAGGAGAAATCGGAGGCGTCTATATGTGGAAGAAATCTTGTAACCGGGCTGCCGGAAGAGATCACTATTACAGACAAAGATGTTCGTAGGGCCATGGAGAAGTCTGTTCAAGAGATCGTAAAAACGGTAAAGGACACAGTGGAGGAGACTCCCCCCGAACTTTTGTCCGATATAATGAAAAAGGGCATATATCTTCTCGGAGGAGGAGGGCTTTTACATGGCCTTGATACACTTATAGAAGAGGAGACAAAGATCACTACCAAGATAGGCGATGATCCTCTTACCGCTGTGGTGCGAGGAGCGGGATATGCACTCGAACACATAGATGAGTTGTCGGAAATACTTCTTGAAGTGGAGGATATAGCACCCCCCAAGTAATTTATGTTGAATGATATAGAAAAAACAGTCACTCTTTCGAGAGTAAAGGCAAAAGATGAGGTGCGCGATGTTTCACGCATACTCTCTTATGTGGAAAAGCTGAAGTCTGTTGATACCTCCCAAACAGAGCCGCTTTTCCATTTTCCAGAGACAAGCAACAGCGTTAGAGAAGATGCTTATAAGCACACTTCTCCGCAAGTACGTAAAATGATGACGTGCATGAGAGAGGAAGAAGGGGAGTTTTTAAGAGTTTCATCAATACTATGTTGACGATAAAAGAAGCAAAAAAGGGAGTGGATGAAAAGGAGTTTTCCGTTTCCGAGCTTGTTTCTCATTTTCGCAGTCGCATGGAGGAGCGCAAAGATATTAATGCTATAATATCCTCTTTTGATGACTCTTCCTCCGGAAAGGGAGAGCTTTATGGTGCGGTTTTGGTGGTAAAAGACAATATACTTGTTAAGGGAGAAAAGTGCACCGCGGCCTCACAAATGCTTGAGAGTTACGAAGCGCCTTTCAGTGCCACGGTAGTAAACAAACTGAAAGAAAAAGGAGCTGTTATCATAGGAAAGGCGAATATGGATGAGTTTGCTATGGGATCGTCCACGGAAACTTCTTTTTTTGGTCCCACAAAAAATCCCTTGTCTCCCTATCTTGTTCCCGGAGGTAGTTCCGGAGGGTCTGCAGCGGCGGTCATGGGAGGCATGTGCAACGCTGCCCTTGGGTCTGACACGGGAGGATCGATAAGGCAACCGGCTTCTTTTTGCGGCCTAGTGGGAATGAAGCCCACCTATGGGGCGGTTTCTCGTAACGGACTTATCGCCATGTCTTCTTCTTTCGATCAGATAGGTCCGCTAACAAGAAATGTAGAAGATGCGGAAATGGTCTTTAATGCTATATACGGAAAAGACGAGCATGACTCTACTACCGTTGACTTCCCTTTGCTAAAAGAGAGAGGGTCGCGAATAGGGGTTCCCAAGGAGTATTTTACAGATGGGATGGATAAAGGCGTAAGAGAAGTTATAGATAAAGCGATAAGCAAGATAGAGAGTGAAGTGGTGGAGATATCTCTTCCCAATACAGAGTATGCGCTTCCCGCTTATTATATAATCATGGCGTCGGAGGTTTCATCAAATATGGCGAGATTTGACGGACTGCGTTACGGTTCTTGCTCTCGTTCGCGCGATATACTGGAGAGCTATATAAATAGCAGAGGAGACTATCTTGGGAGTGAAGTAAAAAGAAGAATTATTTTAGGAACCTACTCTCTTTCTTCCGGGTACTATGACGCTTACTATCTCCAAGCCCAGAAAGTGCGTAACATTATATCTCGTGACTTTGAAAAAGCTTTCCAGGAAGTGGACTTTATTCTTACCCCTACAACCCCCGTTCTTCCTTTTGCGATAGGAGAGAGGATCGATGATCCCGTTAGCATGTATCTTGCAGACGTTTTTACGGTAACCGCTAATCTTGCCGGACTTCCGGCCATATCTCTTCCTTGCGGGGAGAGGGACGGATTATCAGTTGGAGCACAGCTTATCGCTCCTCGGTTCTATGAAAGGTCGCTTTTTAGGGAGGCAGAAAAACTTGAGAGATTATGGAAGGATTAGCGAAAATAGTCGCTTACCTTACAAATCCGGAGCTCTACCCTCCTTTGGTTTTCTTGTTGTTTCAAATTTTACGCTTCTTTTTTATTGTTTTTTCCGTTTTTCTTGCGGGAATGATAGTCTTTCTTCTTACGCAAAACAGGTATCTTGAGTTTCGCTATTTCAATGACTGGGCAGAGTTCAAAAAGAAGAAGCCTTACACAAAAGAGAATATTGTAAAAGAGTGGAACAAGATAGTAAAACAAGCTAGGGAGGGAGATGACTCTGATAGAAAGCTGTCTATCATAGAGGCGGATGAGAAAGTAAATGAGATACTCGGAAAGCTGGGGTATGAAGGCAAGAACATAGAAGAGAAGCTTTCCGACCTAAATGAGGACATAGTTCCCAATATGGAGGAGCTAAGAAAGGTGCACAAAAGAAAGAGGGATATTGTCTATGATCCCGGATATATACTGTCCAAAGAAGAGGCAAACGAGATGATCTCTGTATACGAAAAAACCTTTAAGCACATGCAGTTTCTTTAATGTTGAACAAAATATTTATAGCTTCTTTTGTTTTTACTCTGCTTTTTTCCGGGATAATCGGAGGCGTTATTTTTTATCACTTTAAAAAGTTCAGCTTGACCGGCGATGCCTTCGCAAGAAAGATAGTGATGATATTCTTTTTTGGCATGGCGGGCATCTCTCTTTTTGCGCTTTTATTTCTTTTATTTGCCACTTTATAATGAAAAATCTTAGAAAAGGTGAAAAAATAGTGGTGGTAAAAAGGAGGCACTACATGGTTTTCTTCTTAGAGCTTCTTCCCTTTATCTTCATGTCGCTTCTGGTACTTTTTGCTATCGTGTATGTTCTCTTGCAAGGAGTTCCTCAAGGTATACTTGAAGTGGCGGACTTGAGTGTTGCCAATATCGATTATGCGGTTGTGTTCTTTCTCTTTCTCTTTCTTCTTTTTTTGTGGAGCTTTGCTTTTATGATTGTTACAAAGTACTATCTTGATTGCTGGATCATCACTGATCGTAGAACGATACATACAGAACTGAGAGGTTTCTTTAGTCGTTTTTATTCCAGTGTTTCTCACCACAATATTCAGGACGTTACTGTTGACGTGTGTGGTGTTCTTCCTACTATGATGAAGTACGGAAATCTGAAAATACAGACTGCGGGCGCCTTTCGCAGATTTACCTTCCGCCAAATACCGTATCCCTACGAAACAAAGAAAGCTCTTCTTCAGGCGAGTGAGGAGCACAGGAAAAAAAGATAAGGGCGAGGCAGATTTTCCGCCTCGCCTTTTGTCAGCAGCCGTCGCCACAATTGGCGACACGCGGGATCATAAAGCGTTTCATTTTTTATCACCTCCTTTTTTAGTATGGCTACAATCTATATTACTAAAAGCTGGTTGTCAACCATTTTTTTGATTAAGCGATGCTATTTGACGTTTTTAAAAAATATATTATAATTCTCCAAGATCGCGGGGTGGTGGAGCGGTACCATTCGAGGCCCATAACCTCGAGGCCCGGGTTCGAATCCCGGCCCCGCAACATAAAAACTCATCGGCCTATGCCAGGGTAGCTCAGTTGGTTAGAGCGTGGGACTCATAAGCCCGAGGTCGTGAGTTCGATCCTCACCCCTGGCACCGTTGTATCATGCGGGTGTAGCTTAGTCCGGCTTAAAGCGCTGCCCTGTCACGGCAGAGATCGTGGGTTCAAATCCCATCGCCCGCGCACAAAAAACCAGAGATTTTCTCTGGTTTTTGTTTTGTGGTAGAATTATAAACATATTATGAAAAAAATAATTATACCCATTATAGTAATACTTCTTCTTTTTGTTGGCTTGTTTTTTTATCTCCATGAATCAGATACAGATGTTGAGACAGGTGATTTTGTGTTCCGCATGGGCGGTACCTTGCACTTCGATGAATTAAACACTTTTGAAGGAACTTACTCCAGAAGCGTTCAAGGAGAAAAAGATACAGTGGAGATAATGCTTTCCGAAGATGAAATTGAAAAGATACATCAACATATAGTGAGTGAAAGAATATTTGACTACTCTGAAGATGTTCTTAATTCTTGTGAGCCGGAAAATATTATGGGGGGTAGTGATTACTACTACTTCATGACCCACATAGATGAAGAAGAAAGAGAGTTTGAGGCTACTCTTCCTTGGGGATCATATAGCGGAGATTGTGAGAAGATGGTATTAGGACTAATGAGTCTAGAAGAAGTTATTAGGGATATAGCTTCTACTAGAGACTGGCATGAGGATCTGCCTTCTGAGCCTTCGTACGAGTAGTTAGCTGTCCGCACGCACTTTTTATATCTTGTCCGAAACTGTATCTTTGACTTACTTTTACTCCTCTCTCTTCTAGTATTTGTTTAAATTTTTTGATGTTTGTTGAAGGCTTAAATGTTCCGGTGGGATTATAAGAGATGAGGTTTACAAAGTAGAGGTGGTTTTTCATTATTCCGGAGAGCTCTTTGGCATTTTCTTCTGAGTCGTTTACACCTTTTATGAGTATGTACTCAAACATGACTTGTCTTTTTGTTTTTTGTATATATTCTTCTACTGCTTCCATTAGTTTTTCCAGCGGATATTTTTTATTTACAGGCATTAGCTTGGATCGGATGGTGTTGTTTGGTGCGTGCAGTGATATAGCTAGGTTTATTTGTAGATTTTCTCTGCTTAATTTTTCTATTCCTTCTATTATGCCTGCGGTGGAGATAGAGAAGCTTCTCGCTCCCAGATTAAACCCTTGAGGGTCATTTAGTATCCTTATGGCCTCTATTACGTTATCGTAGTTCAAAAAAGGCTCTCCCATGCCCATAAAAACGATGTTGGTAACTTTTTCTTTGCGAGCAAAAAAGAGCACTTGTTCTACTATTTCTCCGGAGGTAAGATTTCTCTTTAGTCCCATCTGTCCTGTTGCGCAAAATTTGCATCCAAGAGAACATCCCACCTGAGAAGACACACAAACTGTACTTCGCTTGTCTTTATGCCTCATAACAACTGTTTCTGATACTAATCCGTCAATTAAGCTGATCGTTGCTTTTTGCGTATCACTAGAGGAGGTGGTTTCTGCTTTTATGTCTAAAGGAACTTCTTTTTTTAGTTCTTCTTTTAATTCTTTTGGAAGCACGGTAGAGGCATCCCAGTCCGTGACAAGTTCTTTGTAAAGGTGTCTTTTTACCTGCTTTTCTCTAAAGCTCGGATATTTTGAGAGGATTTGTTTTAGCTTGTCTATATTCATGCTTTGATTGTATTCTTATCTGTTAGAGATGGCAATATCGGCATTTGCTTTTCTCTCTTTTTTAGGTTAAAATGAGGTAATGAAAGAGGATAATATAGACCTCCTCAAAGAGAGGTTTTTACAAGAGATAAAAGAAGCAAAGACAGCTGAAGAGAGAAGGAAGATATCAAAAAAGTATTTAGATAAGGAGCTTTCCGCTGTCTTTCGAACCATAAAAGAGCTTTCCAGTGAGAGGAAAGGCGTTTTAGGTAGGAAGGCAAATGAGTTAAAGAGCTTTATAGCGGAGCACATGGAAGAAGTTTCTGCAGAAGAAGAGGAAAGTGTTGATGTTACCCTTCCCGGGAAAAATGTTTCCGTGGGAAGGATTCACCCTCTAACACAAGCATTACAGCGTTGCGGGGAGATATTTTCGGGAATGGGTTTTTCTGTTGTTGAGGGTCCGGAGGTGGAAGATGAGTGGCACAACTTTGATGCTTTAAATTTCGAACATGACCATCCTTCCCGAGAGATGCAGGATACTTTGTTTTTAAAGCAAAACAAAAGAGAGTCACTTTCTTCCTCTGAAAAACTGCTCATGCGTACGCACACCTCTCCGGTGCAGATACGTTATATGCTTGAAAACAAGCCTCCTTTGCGTATTGTAGTTCCGGGGCGTGTTTTTCGAAATGAAGCAACGGACAGTTCTCACGAGATAAACTTTTATCAGCTCGAAGGAATGATGGTGGGAGAAGATGTTTCCGTGGCTAACTTTCGTGCTGTGATTGGTGTTTTCTTTCAAAAGTTCTTTGGCAAGGATACACGTATACGTTTACGTCCCTCTTTCTTTCCTTTTACAGAGCCCTCGTTTGAAGTAGACATAAGTTGCTCTAATTGTAGTGGAAAAGGCTGTTCTGTGTGCAAGAGAACGGGATGGTTGGAGGTCATGGGTGCGGGAATGGTGCATCCTAACGTTTTAAAGAACGCTGGAGTGGATAGTGACAAGTATCGTGGCTTTGCTTTTGGTGTGGGAGTGGATCGTCTGGTGATGTTGCGTTACAAGATAGATGATATACGTCTTTTTTATTCTGCTGATGCGAGATTCTTAAAACAGTTCTAACATGATTTTTTCTTACAACTTTTTACAGTCTTTTTTTGATGAAAAACTTCCTGAACCACAAAAGCTGGCCGATCTTTTGATCATGCACTTTTTTGAGGTGGAAGGAGTGGAAAAAGTGGGAAAGGATACTGCTATTGATATAGACATTCTTCCCAGTAGAGCGGGGGACTGTCTTTCACATAAAGGCGTAGCAAGAGAGATATCGGCTATAACGGGAATGAAGCTTATTTTTCCGCAAGTAAAGCTTAAAGAGAAGGGTGATATCTCAAAATATGTTGAAGTAAAGGCGGACAGTGCTTGTAATCGTTATACAATGCGTGTTATTGACAACGTAAAAGTGGGTCCATCTCCCGCCCATATTCAGGAGAAACTCATAACTTGTGGCTTAAAGCCTATAAACAACATTGTCGATATCACAAACTATGTGATGCTTGAAACAGGGCAGCCGCTTCACGCTTTTGATGGTGAAAAAGTGGAAGGGGGTAAAATAAATGTTCGTTATGCCAAAAACAGGGAGAAGATGGTTACTCTTGACGAAAAGAGGCATGAGCTTGATAAAGATATTCTTGTTATCTCCGACGAAGTGTCTTCTATAGGAATTGCGGGAATAAAAGGAGGAGTCCTTCCGGAGGTGGATGAGAACACAAAAACAATCTTTTTAGAGTCAGCAAACTTTGATCGCCAAGTAATAAGAAGAGGAGCGCGCAAGCTGGGACTGAGAACTGATGCTTCTGTGCGCTTTGAGCACGGCATGAGTACTGTTATTGCGCAAGAAGCTGTCGATCGTGCCGCTTCCATGATAGCGGATATTGCCGGAGGAGAGGTTGTAAAAGGAAGAGTGGATATTGCAAACAAAAAAGAAGAGAGTGTGAGCATAAGCTTTACCGCTCAAGACGTAAATAACATACTGGGAGTAGATATACCTTTGACAGAGATAGAGAGGATCTTGCGATCTTTGGATTTTAAAATAAAAAGGAACAAGTCTTCCTTTAACGTGGAGGCTCCTCTTTTCCGAAAAGACGTAGTTATAAAAGAGGATGTTATCGAAGAGATAGGAAGGATATATGGATATGAGAACATAGAACCAAAAACTCCTTGTGCGGAACTTATTTCTCCGAAGAAGAGCTCTTCTCTTGCGCTTGAGAGTTGTTGCCTTGAGGAGATGAAGGCGCTTGGATTTACGGAGGCTTATAACTACACCTTTATAAACGAAGAAACAGCAAGCTTTTTTGAGTATAAAGGACTGCAGGAAATGGAGAAGCCTGTTAGTTTGGACTATAAGTACCTACGTCCCAGTCTTTTGCCCGGAGTAATAAAGAGCGTTGGTGAGAACGAGAAAATAGTTGACAAGTTTTCTTTTTTTGAGATCGGAAAAGTATTTTCGGGAGTAAAAGAAAGGAAAGTTATTGCGGGTGCCTCTTTTCCTTCTTCCTTCTTGGAAATGAAAGGGGTAGTAAACCTCTTTTTGGAAAGGATCGGTATAAAAGAAGTATCTTATAATCCTTCTTCACGAAACTTTCTTGGTGCATGTGCGGAGATAAAGCACGGCAAGGAGGTTGTCGGGATTATAGGGGAGGTTTCTTCAAAAACGAAAAAGGGCATGGGAATAAAATCACCTGTCGTTGTTTTTGAGCTAGAAATGGAAAAGTTGAAAACAGTGAGAGAAGACAGTGTTTATAATCCCATAAATCGTTTCCCCGGGGCACTAAGAGATATATCTCTTCTTGTTCCTCGTGAGACAAAGTATATAGAGGCAGAAAAGAAGATAAAGAGAGAAGGAGGGAGTCTTCTTTCCGAGGTTTCTCTTTTTGATCTCTATGAAGGAGAAGAAATACCGGAAGGAATGAAGAGCTTTGCTTTTCGGCTTCTTTTCCAGTCAAACAGCAGAACCCTTTCTTCGGAAGAAGTAAACAAGATACGTGATAAAATAATAAGCTCTCTGGACAGTGTGCCGGAGTGGAAAGTAAGAAAATAACTATGGCTAAAAAAAATACTTACAGTGCGAAAGATATCAGTGTTTTAAAAGGACTTGATCCGGTGCGCAGACGCCCCGGCATGTATATTGGTTCTACCGACACAGAAGGATTACATCATCTTATTTGGGAGTGTGTAGACAATTTTATTGACGAGTTTATGGGAGGATATGGCAGTAAGGGAAGTGTAGTGTTGCATGCTGACGATAAGGTGGAGGTTGCTGATGATGGAAGAGGAATACCGGTTGATAAACACCCTCAGACAGGTCTTTCTGCGCTGGAAACTGTAATGACCACACTTCACGCAGGAGCGAAGTTTGGAAGCAAGGCATATCAAGTTTCCGGAGGATTGCACGGTGTAGGGATATCTGTGGTCTGTGCTCTCTCGGAGTGGATGCGTGTGGAAGTTTGCACGGGAGGATATAAGCACGTGCAAGAGTATGAAAAAGGAAAGTCGATCACAAAACTAAAAAAGGAAGGAAAGACGAAAGAGAACGGCACAAAGATCATATTTATTCCCGACAAGACCATATTTAATGATGTAACATTTGATGCCAAAAAGATACTTGATCATCTTCGTCAACAGGCGTATCTCACAAAAGGAGTGAAGATAGACTTTGCGGACAAACGCAAAGAACCTGAAAGAACCTACTGTTTTTATTTTGAGGGAGGACTTGCTTCTTACGTAAAACATATAACAAAAGATGTTACTCCTTTGCATGACAATATATTTTATACTTCCGGAGAGAAAGATGGCATTATTGTAGAGGCGTCCTTTCTTTATACACAAGAGTATGAGTTGTATGAAGAGAGCTTTGCGAACAACATAAACACGAAAGAAGGAGGAGCGCATCTTACCGGTTTTCGTGCTGCAATGACAAAGACTATAAACAGCTATGCTCGTCGTGAAGGATACATAAAAGAGAGCGATAGCAATTTGCACGGAATGGACATAAGAGAGGGATTAAACAGCATAGTTTCTGTAAAAATAAAAGAACCGCAGTTTGAAGGTCAAACGAAGGCAAAATTGGGAAACTCGGAAGCGCGACTGGCAACGGAAAGCCTTGTTTCCGAAGCGATGATTGACTATTTTGAGCGTAATCCGCAGGATGCACGTGCGATAATAAACAAATGTCTTCTCTCCTCGAAGGCCAGAAAGGCGGCACGCGCTGTTCGTGACACCGTGCTTCGTAAGGGAGCTCTTGAAGGACTTTCTCTTCCCGGAAAGCTTGCGGATTGCACTAGTAAGGATCCTAAAATATCAGAGCTTTATATAGTAGAGGGAGAAAGTGCGGGAGGAAGCTGTAAGGGCGCTCGTGACAGGAGGTTTCAGGCTATAATGCCCTTGAAAGGAAAGATACTAAATGTAGAGCGTTACAGACTAAACAAGATACTTGGATCAAAGGAAGTAAAGTCGCTTGTTATTGCACTGGGAACTGCTATCGCAGAAGACTTTGATATGGAAAAGAGTCGCTACCATCGTATTATTATTATGACGGACGCCGATGTAGATGGTTCGCACATAAGAACTCTTTTGTTAACGCTTTTTTTCCGCTACTTCCGCCCTCTCATAGAAGCCGGTCACGTATATATAGCACAGCCGCCACTCTATAAGATAAAACAAGGAAAGAGGGTGGAATATGCTTATACGGAAGAGGATAAAATGGAGATCCTTGATGACATGAAAGAGACAGAGCCGATGATCCAGCGCTATAAGGGACTCGGAGAGATGAATCCCGATCAGTTGTGGGAAACAACAATGGATCCTCGCAACAGAGTTCTTTTGCAAGTTACTGTGGAGGACGCAAAGGAGGCCGATAGAGTGTTTGATGCTCTTATGGGGAAGGAGGTGTCCCTAAGAAAGAACTTCATAAAAACTTACGCCAAAAACGCTAATCTAGACATATAGCTGATGGGAATTGACGTAAAAGGCAAGATAGAAGAGGCCAAACGGAGCAAGGGGCTTTTAGAGAAACCGACCATATTTGATAGGTTTTTTGAGAAAACGGTGTTAAAAGTGATTCCTTGCTTTGTAAGACCCAATCATCTCACTGTTTTTCGTTATTTGACCACCCCCTTCATTCTTTATTTCATGTTTTATGAGTACCATGTGGCTGCTCTTGTTTTGTTTTGTGTTTCTGCTCTTTCTGATGCGCTTGATGGTGCGATAGCAAGAACACGTGGCATGGTGACCAACTGGGGAAAGATAAATGACCCTTTAGCTGATAAGCTGCTCATAGGAGCTGTAGGCGCTTTTCTTGTTACAAAATATATCGATGTCGCTCTCATAGTTGCCATAATCGCTATTGAGATAATGATCGTAGGTTTTGCTGCTTACAGAAATAGAAAGAACAAGAAGATCGCATCCGCGCTTCTCCCGGGAAAGATAAAGATGATCTTGCAATCCTTTGCCCTTGTTTTTCTTCTGCTGTATCCCGTGATATCTTTTTCTTTCGTGCTTGTTGCGGCAGAGGTACTTCTTTATGGAGCGATATTTCTTGCTTTGATCAGTCTGTTTATTTATAAGTCGATATAATTTGAAAAAAATTAATTTTTAGTGTATACTCACGGGGTATGAATGTAGCAAAATTCTTAAAAGAGGTGAGAGAAGAGGTGCGAAAGGTGAACTGGCCGACAAGGGCGGAAACCTTTAAGTACGCCGCTATAGTACTTGTTGTTTCTTTGATTGTTTCTATCTATCTTGGTGCGGCGGACTTTGTTATTACCAGCGTATTAGAGAGATTTATTTAAAATGGCGAAACAAGAGGCAGTACAAGAGAAAAGATGGTACGTTATCCACACTTATTCTGGATATGAAGAGGCTGTTGCAAAGAACTTAAAGCAGAGAGCAGAGTCTTTTGAGATGGAGGACAAGATATTTGACGTAATAGTCCCCAAGGAAAAGAAGATAAGAATAAGGGACGGAAAGAGGAGAGAGGTGGAAGAGAAGATATATCCCGGTTATGTTATCGTTCAGATGGTTGTTACGGATGATTCTTGGTATGTTGTCCGCAACACTCCCAATGTGAGCGGTTTTGTGGGAGCCGGCACAACCCCTATTCCTTTATCAGAAGAAGAGGTAGACACGCTCAAAAAGAGAATGGGACAGGATGTTCCACAGTTCAAAATGGATGTGGAAGCGGGGGATGTGGTCAAAGTGGTTGACGGGCCGTTTAAAGATTTTGATGGAAGAGTGTCTGACATAGATCCTGAGCGTGGAAAAGTTAAGGTGCTTGTAAACATGTTCGGAAGGGACACATCCGTGGAGCTTGATTCTTTACAAATTAAAAAGTTGTAATTATGCCAGAAATAAAAGCAGTTGTTAAACTACAGATAGAGGCGGGAAAGGCAACTCCTGCCCCTCCGATCGGACCCGCTCTTGCACAGCACGGCGTAAACATGGGCCAGTTCTGTCAAGAGTTTAATGATCGCACACAAGACAAAATGGGATTCAAGGTGCCGGTAAGGATATTTGTTTATGAAGGAGGAAAGTATGAGTTTAAGGTAAAAGAACCTCCTGCGGCGGAGCTACTCTTGAAGGAGGCGGGAATTGAGAAAGGATCCGGTAACGTGAAAAAGAAAAAGGCAGGTGAGATTACAAAGGATCAGCTTCGATCCGTGACAGAAAAAAAGATGCCCGATCTCAATGCAGAAGACATGGATGCTGCCATGAGAATAATTGAAGGGACTGCAAGAAGTTTGGGGATTAAAATAAAGGAGTAATGGAGAGAATAAAGCTCGATGAGTATTTTTTGAAGATTGCCTCTGTAGTGGCGGAGCGCTCTATTTGTCGAAGGCAAAATGTAGGTGCTATTGCGGTACGTGACAGGCAAATACTGTCCACGGGGTATAACGGAGCACCGGCGGAAACAAAGGACTGTTTGGAGAGGGGATGTCTTAGAGAAGAAATGAGCATTCCTTCTGGGTAGAGGCATGAGATATGTCGTGCCATACATGCAGAACAGAACGTTATTATTCAGGCAAGTTTGCACGGAGTATCTCTAAAGAACTCCACCATTTACTGCACTCACCCTCCTTGTATAATATGTGCCAAGATGCTTGTGAACGCTAAGATAAGGCACTACGTTACTTTTGGAAAATATGCCGATAACTCTTTTAAAGAGCTTTTTGATGAGGTGGGGATTAAGGTGGACATACTTGATAAACCTTCAGATAAGATAAGTTTTTTAAACACATGAAGATCATCGGAGTTGTCGGAAAAACAGGGGCGGGAAAAGATGTTTTTTGTAACACTGTGCGGAAGATGTACTCTTCCGCTCTTTGTTTGCGCTTCTCTGATCCTCTAACTGATGCTCTTAGTGTTTTTTTTGAGGAAGTAAAAAAGGAGGATCAGCAGTGGCTTGCGAGTGTATTACGAGACAGATTTGGAGAGGATATTCTCATGAAAGGGATTACAAGAAGAATGGAAAAGGCGGAAGAGGATGTTGTAATATTAAATGGAATAAGAGTAATAGAAGAGCTTCATTTTGTAAAAGAGAAGGGAGGGACGGTAGTCTATATTACTGCTGACAGTAAAGATAGGTGGAGAAGACTGCAAACGAGAGGGGAGAAAAAGGATGACGAATCTTCTTATGAAAAGTTCTTGGAGAAAGATTCTCAGAGATCGGAGCAGCAAATAGAGGAGATTGGCGCAAAAGCGGATGTTATTATTGATAACAGCGGTACACTAGAAGAGTTAAAAGAGAAAATAAAAAATGAAAGGAAGATTTATTGTTTTTGAAGGACTTGATGGCTCCGGGCAGTCCACTCAAGCGGATCTCTTGGCCAGATCACTAAAGGGGCACTTAACTAAAGAGCCGACAAACAATCTTATAGGCGGACTCATAAGAGGGCAGTTGCAAGGTGACTGGAAGACAGAGCCAGAGTGTTTGCAGTTGCTTTTTACTGCAGACAGAGCGCATCACTTGGAAAGAGAGATAGTGCCTCTTCTTGAAAAAGGAAAAGATGTTGTCTGTGACCGTTATATGTTCTCTACCATTGCTTTTGGTTCTTTGGGAATAGATGACTGGGAATGGCTCAAAGAGATAAACAAAAGATTTATCCTTCCTGATATCGTTTTTTATCTAAAGGCTTCTCCAAAAGTTTGTATTCAAAGAATAGCGAAAAACAGGAGTAGTTTTGAGCTTTTTGAAAAAGAAAAAAATCTGGAGAAGATAGAGAAGGGCTATGAAAGACTAGCGGAAGATTATGACATGTTTAAAGTAATAGATGGCGAAAGAGAGATAGAAGATATTGCAAAAGAGGTAAAGGAAATCGCGTTGAAGGTATAGTTCTTCGATGTTATAATACTCTAAAGGAGTGAGTTCTTTTTTAAAATCAAACAAACGATAGAGGAGGAAAGATTATGAGTAATGTAGATTTGGTCAACTGGCCTGCAAAGAGAGCTTTGGAAATGATCTCTTATGCTGCGAAGAGTTGTTATGAAAAGGATGTGCCAAGGTGGGGTAAGACGATCGACGTTAAAAACAAGCTTTTTTATACCGGACATCATACTACCTTCCAGCACACAAATTACACCTTTAATGTAGACAACATATCTATTGGAGACGTTACATTTGGGCTGCACTTAGCAAATCCGTTCTACAACACGAGTCAAAGATCAGGGAGGTTTTGTGCGGACATGTTTGCTGCGCCCGACATGGATTTTCTGAAAGGCTATATCGAGCATTACTGGCCCGGATCGGCAGATAGCGATGTTCTTGATTACATCTCTTTTGGATCGCATATCTATGAAAAAAACATTGAAAGTGCAACGCAAAAAGCGGCGGAAGTGATAAGAGAGGAGCGTCCTCTTGCAAACAGCAAGTACATAAAAAGGAACGCTCCCAAAATGGCGCAAGAGCAGATGAGAATGGTTATCCCGTTAATATTTCCCACGTTTCTTGTTTATACGATAAACACTTCCGCGTTGCCTGCCATGTATCGTTGTGCTTGGTCTCCTGTGCTTTCAAGTGTAACAGAAAAGATGGCCGACCTTGTACTGCAAAAAGATCCGCAGCTGGACTTTTCTTTTCAGAGAAAAGAGGAGAGTGGGCAGTTCATAGAGCTCCCTCGTGATTTCTCCGGGTTTTTCCGGAAGCCTGTTCTCAGGTTAAAATCTTCCGGAGATGCAAGTTTTTTTGTTAGGCCTACACCGGAAGAGATGCAGCCCATTGACTTGCTCCACTTTACTCCGAGACTAATGGATAACAATGTTGAGGAGATCAAAAGTGAAGTAGAGATCTCTCTGGCGACAATGGGTCAAGATCAGAGGCACAGAACCGTAAAAAGGGGTCTTCCTCGTTTTACGGGCGGTTTCTACCTCCCTCCCATTCCTTCTATGCTGGGAATCGAGAAAGAAGTGGAGGCTCTTTTTAGAAAGTGGCTTTCCTTTCAGGAAAAGGGGATTGACAACAGTCTTATCTGTGTTCTTGCTCCTTATGGAGCGATGGTGAGATACAACAAATCAGCATCCTATAACGCTGCTATACATGAGCTCTCCAAGAGACTTTGTTGGTGTGCACAGGAAGAGATATATCACTTAACCCTTCTTTTAAGAGAGTATTTGGGAGATCATCCCATTACTCAGATGATGGTGCCCGGATGTATTTTAACCGGAAAGTGCGGGGAAGGGGACAGGTTCTGTGGCAGAAAATTAAAAGATGGTCATTTTCCTCAAAGAAAAGTTTGATTACAAGACTCCCTCTTATTAAGAGGGAGCTTTTATAATCAGAGAGTTTGTGTTATTATTTCACCAAGTGATAATTACTAAAAAATATGAATATAAATAAAACAATAGATCACACAAATATAGATCCTAATGCTACAAGAGAAGATATTATTCGCACTTGCGATGAAGCGATAAAGTACGGATTTAGAGGAGTAGACGTTAATCCGGAGTGGGTCTCCCTGGTAAAAGAGCAGCTAGAAGGAACAGACATGAAAGTTATTGTCCTTATCGATCCTCCCATGGGTCTTTCTTCTCATGAAGAGAGAGTGTCTGCTTGCAAGAAAGCGGTCGAGGATGGGGCTGACGAGCTTGATATTGTCATGAACATTGTTGATTTAAAGCATGAAAGATACGACAAAGTCTTAAGTGATTTAAGTGAAATAAGTAAGATAGCAGACACAAAAGTTATTATCGGTTCGGGGTATCTTACCGACAAAGAGATAAAGAAAGCTTCTGAGATCGTCAAAGAAGCGGGCGCTATTTGTGTAAAAACGGCTACTTATGCCGATCCGCTTGAAGCAAGACAGCTAGAAGAGAAGGCGATCCATGTAGGTATAATGAAAGAGTCTGCTCCCGGTCTTCTTATAAAGGCTTCTGCGAAGATAGGAAGCTTTGAAGACGCTATGATGATGATAAATGCCGGTGCGGACGTCATTGGCACTAGCTCCGGAGTGGACATAGCGGAAGGAAAGTAATATGTACAATCCCACTATAGGATTAGAGATACACGTTCAGATGAATACGGCATCAAAGATGTTTTGCCGTTGCATGAATGATCCTTATGCAGAAGAAGCAAATCTTCATGTTTGTCCCGTGTGTCTCGGTCATCCGGGAACTCTTCCTGTTGCAAACGAGAGTGCTATAAGCAAGGTCTTATTGGCCGGGAAAGCTTTAAACTGCAGTCTAGCAAGTGTTTCCAAGTTTGACAGAAAGAACTATTTTTACCCCGATCTTCCCAAGGGGTATCAGATATCACAGTACGATCAGCCGCTCTGTTTTGATGGCTTTATTGATATTGAAGGAAAGAAGATACGTATAAAGAGAATACACATGGAAGAGGATACCGCGCGTCTTATACACCATAAGGATCACTCTCTTGTTGATTTTAATCGTTCCGGCGTTCCTCTTATGGAGCTTGTTACGGAGCCTGATATATCCTCTGGAAGAGAGGCGCGTATTTTTGCAGAAGAGTTGCGACTAATATTTCGTTACCTCGGCATTTCAGATGCTAACATGGAGCGCGGTCAGATGAGAGTGGAGGTAAATATATCAATTTCTGACAGTGAGGACATGGGAACAAAAGTAGAGATAAAGAATCTTAACTCTTTTCAGTCCGTAGAACGTTCCGTAGCGTATGAGATAAACAGACATGAGGAGTTAATAAAGAAAGGTGAGCTTGTTTTGCAAGAAACAAGAGGGTGGGATGAAGTAAAGCAAGCAACTTTCAGTCAGAGAGAAAAAGAAGAGGCGCACGATTATCGCTACTTCCCAGAGCCGGACATTCCTCCTCTTTTCTTGAGCAATCCTCCCTTTGAAAAAGAGAAGATATCTATTGGAGTAGAGCTTCCGGCAAACAAGAGAAAGCGCCTGCAAGAGGAGTATTACCTTGATGAAAAAGAAGCAGAGATCTTTGTTTGTGACAGAGAGCTTTCTTTTTACTTTGAAAAAGCGGCCAGCGAAGCGATAAATTGGGTAAAGGAGAGTGAAGAAAAAGAGGCAGTAGAAGAGGAGAGTAAAAAGAAGGTGACACGCCTTGTCGTAAGCTATATGATAAGTGATCTCCTGGGTCTTTTAGAGGGGGAATCTATAGACAAAACACAAGTTACTCCCGAGAACTTTGGAGAGTTGATCACGCTTGTTTATAAGAAAGAGATATCCAGCAAAATAGCAAAAAACGTTTTAAAAGATATGCATGTTTCAGGAGGTGATCCTTCTCAGATAATAGAAGAAAAGGGGATGTCACAGATAGATGATGGTGAAGAAATAGAGAGTGTTATAAAGCAGGTCATAGAAGAAAATCCCGGTGCGGTGGAAGATTACACAAAAGGAAAAGAAAAGGCGGTACAGTTCCTTATCGGGCAGGTGATGGCAAAAACAAAAGGAAGAGCGGCTCCTGATAAAGTAAAATCAGTTATTGGGAGCTTAATCGAAAGAAGGTAGCTTCTTAAGAGATATGATAATTTTAGAGCATATTTTGTGTCATGCAAAAAAAGCTGTGTTGAATCTTTTACTCTTAACTGTATTTGAATTTTTTGAAAATAGAAAAGCCAGAGCGAGCTGCCCTGGCTTTATTAACACAAAATTGTGCCTTGCTAACGATAAAGAGCGGTGGCGATTTCTTCTTCAATTTTTTTTACTGCATCCACGGCGGTGCCGATTTTCTCTGGCGGCTTCGTAATAGGGCGACCGATAACCAGTGCGGTCGCGCCGGTCTTGACTGCTTCGGCGGGGGTCATGACGCGCTTTTGGTCGCTGGTTGATGCCCACTCGGGACGAACACCAGGAGTGATTTTCAGAAGGTTTTTGAGCTCCTTCTGTCTATCAAGAAGTTCAAGTTCTTGTGGCGAACAAATAATACCGTCGCAACCTGCGAGCTTGATATCGCGTGCAAACTGCAAAACTTTGGCCTTGCTCGGACCCCCAAAAATTAAATTGGCGTTGTTTTCTTCGAGCGAGGTAAGAACTGTAACAGCAAGGACGAGTGATTGTCCTTTGTTGGATACGGCGGATATCATTGTTTCGATGCCAGCCGAAGCATGAACGTTGAACATCCACACATTCATTCCAGCAACTGCCTTGCTTGCTCTGCCGACTGTGTTGGGAATATCATCGAATTTTCCGTCGTAGAAAACTTGTCCTCCAAGTGAGTGTATGAACTCGATGACCTTGGGAGCGCCCACGGCGGTAATTAATTCAAGTCCAATCTTGAAGCATCCGACATGTGGCGCAGGTTTTCCACAAGGGAAGTGGCTTTGTCTAGGCTATCAACATCCAAAGCTACGATGATTTTGTTTTTTGCATCTACCATGTGCATACCCTCCTTTTTCGTGCTAATTTTGAATGTACAAATTAAGCCAGGCATTAACCTGACCCTCTCATGCGAGAATTATAATAAAAATTGGAAAAAAAGCAAGAACAAAAAAACTCAAAAAGAAATCTTTATAATGAGGATGTTCTCTTTCGATAAAAAAGAAGGGCCATGTAATTATCACGGCCCTACCTTTTATAACAGTTATTATGCTAATTATTTTTATCGAAAAGATGATTGTTGCATAGAGTGTATAGGAGTAATTCTCTTATTTACTACTCCTAAACAGGCTTTTTCTTAATTAGCAATAATCTTATAGTGGGCTTTTGATATTTTTTATTCTTGGATCTGTTACTTGCGTGTATATTTGTGTTGTGCGTATGTTGCTGTGCCCGAGAAGCTCCTGCACATACCGTACATCTGTTCCGTTTTCAAGTAAGTGTGTAGCAAATGAGTGCCGCAGGGAGTGGAAAGTTGCATGCTTGTTAATTTTTGCTTTTGCTAAACTTTTGCGAAACACTTTTTGCAAAGATGTTGTTGTAAGCTTACCACCTCGATTTGAAGTAAATACAAGATCAGTTTTGTTTTTCCCCGCAATGATGTTTCTTAGATCTTTTTGCAACCTTTCAGGCAATATGCTAATCCTGTCCTTTTTACCTTTTGCTCCCTTAACATCTACAACAAGCTTGTCAATACATAAATCAGAAACTTTTAGATTAACAACCTCGCTTATGCGCAAGCCACAGGCATAACCGAGAGAAATCATGAGTTTGTGCCTTGGGTTATCTGTTGCTTGAATAATTTTTTCAATTTCTGTCCGGGATAGTATGACGGGCAGTTTTTTGCTTCTTTTTGTAAATTTTAGATCAATTTTCTGGGGGTCTTTTAGAACTTCTGCATACAAGAACTTTACTGCATTAAGTGCAAGATTAATGGTTTGTGGAGACTGTTTCCGTTTGTGTTTATTTAATAAAAAGTCTTCAATTGCTTTTTGCTTGCTTTTAATTCCTTTTTCTTTCGAAAAAATGATGTACTTTTTTATGTAAAGCAAATAAGCCTTACGTGTTTTGGGGGAGTAGTTTCTCAATTGTAATGCTCTTTCGGTTTTATCTAAAATATTTTTCATACCGAAAAAATAACAAAAGTTTGTATAACATGCAAGATATTGCTACAATTTAGTCATAAAGTTTGGATAAAAACCAGTTGTGCGAAATTCTCTTTTGTGAAAAAATAAAAATGAAGGATAATTTTGGCACTTTTTAATTTTAATTTTTAAAACATAAAACTATGACAGAACAAACAACATCATCAAAGCCTTGGTACAAAAAATGGTGGGCAATAACTTTGTTTATCTTTTTTGGCTTGATTGTAATCGGCTCATTAGCCGATAACGATAATTCAACAAACCAAACAAGCACTCCTGCTCCGCAAAAGCAAGAAGAACAATCGAATATAGAAATTCCGCAATATAGCGTTCTTGATAAAACGGAACATATCAGTACTCGTATGTCAGATACTGAAGCGAGTTATTTCGGCGGTGTTTTGATTGAAAAAGATGTGATGGGTGTTCCTCCAGAAGAATTCATTGAGATCGCACGTCAAATAGTAGCTAATGAAGGTTTAGATTATAGCGCATCATTCTATTCGACAGAAGATGCATTTCGCGCAAATACCAGTGTGTATGTACCAGATGAGAACAAGGAATCACTTGAGCAACTAGGCGGTCTTGAATCTAACCAAGAATATATGCCGCAATCAGAAATAGATAGGTTGCTCAACGAAGGATACATTGGAAAACTTGAAGATGACGAATTTACAATGTCGCCTTCGTCGACATACTATGAATTATATCGTGGAAACAGCAACAAAGAAAATGATTGGATAGTTAAATAAACTACACTCGACAGAAAAAAGTACCAAAATTGAATTAGATTTTTTTCACAAAAGAGAACTCAAGGGGACGCTGCGCTTTCTCTCCACTCCGTTCCGCTCACCCTCGCACAACACAGCGTATGCGGTTCGGGGCTCGGCTCGCCCCTCACCCATATTTTTGCTCCCGTTGGTCGCAAAAACATCGCATACGCTGAAACGTTATGTGCAATTGAATTCTCCCCTTAAACTTTATATATCATTACTAATTTCTATTATCATATGAGATATTTATCTGGGAATGAAGAAAAGAAAGCGCTTGAATATATTGCTAAAGCCACTGAAGTCGCACAAAATGCTACTTGTGAACGATCAAAATGTGGTTCTGTAATCGTTCAATTAGATGAAATTATTGGAAGTGGCTTTAATAGTCCACCACAAGACATTGAAGAGCAAAGAAGGTGTTCCTATTCTAAAGATTCTTATCATAAAAAAGTGACGGATAAAACTTGTTGTGTCCATGCTGAACAAAGAGCCATAATGGATGCTTTAAGAAAAAATCCTGATAAATTGTCTGGCTCAAGATTATATTTTATCCGTCTTGATGATAACGGAACATCTTCAAGAGCTGGAGAGCCATATTGTACAATTTGCAGTAAGATGGCTCTTGATGTCGGAATCACAGAATTTGTCTTGTGGCATAATAAAGGAGTTTGTGTCTATGACACAAAAGAGTATAACGCGCTTTCTTTTCGGTATGGATTGAACGGGGAGAATTCAACTGTCCCTTCGGTCGGTCGGGTTGCACCCTCCCCACATAACAGCGATTAAGAGGAAAAATCTTGCAGATTTTTCCCAAATTTGCTCCACTTCGTTCCGCAAACTTCTCTTAATCGCGATGTTAGATGAAATAGCTCAAAAATTCGCTACATCATCTAACAAGTGATATCTGGTTCGCGAGCTAAAAAAATTATTTAAATTTATGAAGCAATTTTCACGTGATGAAAAAAAACTAATTGAGTATGCTAAAAAGAAATTTTTAGAATATTCACGTCTCCGAAAAAAAACGGTCTTTATGACATAATGCTAGCCTGTGCTTTATCTGAAAGTGGTAAAATGTATTTCTCTACGGTTTTTGAATCGCCCACTATGCCCCAAACTTGTATTTGTGCTGAAACTCATGCGGTTGCCAACTTGCTTCAAGCGGAAACTGAAAAGGCAAAGATAAAAAGTATTATTGTAGCCGGACCCATTCCAAATACTTCAAGCGGAGTGATTATGCCATGCGGTCGTTGTAGACATGTAATTCATGAATTCGGCACCAAAAATACCACTGTTCTGTGCAGTAACTACATTCGACATGAAAAAACCTGGGATATGTTTATTAATATTAAAAAATATAAAATTACAGAACTTTATCCAATGCCATACGTACCGACTGAATGGAGCGACGAATAATCCACGATAAATTTAAAACAATTTTTTTAATGCTCGCTCTCCCAAATTTTTATTTTTATTTTCTTTATTAATTAAATTAAGGAAAAAAATAAAAACTTCAGATATCACAAACGTTGTGCGAAATTTCAAACAATATTTAACATTTAATTAAAGTTTTATGTCACAAAAAGTTGTAATTGCAGGAAGTGCATCACTTCAAGAAAAAGTTCACTTTTGGAAAAAATATTGGGAAGATAAAGGTTATAATGTAACAGATTATCCTGTTCCAGTTCCAAAAGAAACTTTTTTAGAAGAATATCCTAAAGTACATAAGGATTTTTTCAACAATATAGTTGAGTCAGATATTCTTTTTGTTATGAATGAAGATAAAAACAATACTAAAGGTTATATTGGAGCTGAGTCTTTTGCTGAAATGTGTTTTGGTGTAGCTCAAAATCTTATTCATAACAAAAATATTGAAGTGATGCTTTTGAAAATGCCAGAAGAAAAAGTTCAATCATATGATGAAGTTCAATTATGGCTAAAACTTGGTTGGATAAAACTTTATAAGGAATAAATATTGTTTGAAACTCAAGGGGTCGTTGCACTTTCTTTTTGGCACTAAATAATATAATAAGGAAGCCAAAAAGAACCCTCGCACAACACAGTATATCTGGCTCGCTCCTGCCGTCGCTCGACCCATATTTGCCAAAAACTATTTGATTTTTAAAAGGAATTTTGGCAAACATCAGATATACTGAAACATTAGGTGACATTTTCTTTCAAATTATTTTTGCTCTTAAGAAAAAAGGCGTCAGCTGTTAAGCCAACGCCTTGCGGTTGAATCGGATCTGCTCTTTTTAGAGCCGCAATCTCCTGGCAGATTCGTAATCCGATTTCTTGAATCTCTCCAAAAGGTTGTCTTCATCCGTGTTTGGAAGATTTTTTCCTTTTTCGTCCAAGGCCATTTCGAACATGTCAATCGCCATTTCGAAGTCTGCCTCGAATTGCCTCATGTCGGCTTCTGTCAATTCCACGACCGCAAAAAATAATTTAAAAGAAAACGCTACGGGGGCGCTGCGCTTTCGCTTCACTGTGTTACACTCACCCTCGCCTAACACCGAGTATACGGAAAAAGGCTCAGCTGTTCATAGCCTCGACCACCAACCTCCCTTAGGAGGTATGTGCTTGATTTTTCTTCAAGAGAAACATATAATTTTTTTATTCGAAAAAGTGTCCTTAATTCAATTTATTATGAAAACATTCACTAGCTTTATGTGTTGGCAACAAAACTAGTGGGAGTTTTCTTCTTAATGAAATGAAGCCACTAATAATATTTGATCTCGATGGAACCTTGTATGTTTTTGATAACTCAAATAGCGTAAACTTTGCTTCTTCTAAGTTTTATAAAACCATAAAAAGCAATGCATATAGATTTCTCCAAAAGAGATTAAACATGGGTCCAGAGGAAGCTAAAGAAACTTACGAAGACATTAAAAGAAATTTTGATGGAGAACTCAGCTTAGGATTAGAAGCAAAATTTGGAGTAGATAGATATGAATGGTTTGAGGCTGTATGGGACTTAAATCCAAGAGATTTTATAAAACAAAAGAGCAGAAAAGAGCTGGTTGATTCATTAAACGCAGAGGTTTCAATACTAACGGCAGCACCAAGAGTTTGGGCCTCGAAAGCGTTAGATTATTTAGGGTTGCCTGAATATAAGCGCATGCTTTTTACTGGAGAGTCAAACTTAAGAAAACCAAATCCTGTCGCATTTAAGCAAATATGTGACAAGGCAGGCATTCCTCCTGAAAAAACAGTATCTATAGGTGACCAAGTTGCTTCTGATATCTTGCCCGCAAAGTCTTTAGGAATGAGAACAATTTTAGTTAGAACTCAATCGAATGAAGCAGATTATTGCATTAATTCGTTGGATGAGCTGCCTGAAGTTTATAAAAATTTATCAATATGAAAATTCCAATAATAATTGATACAGATCCTGGATATGACGATGCTCTGGCAATTATGTTAGCTATTAAGTCAGACCTCTTTGATGTAAAAGCAATCACCACTGTTGCTGGAAACTCTACAATAGAAAACACTACAAGGAATGCCAGGCATATCTTAAAATTACTAAACAGAGAAGACATACCCGTTTTTTCTGGGTCAGAAAAGCCTCTTAAAAGAGAATTAATTAAAGCAGTTGTTCATGGTGAGAGTGGACTTGAAGGATTAGATCCAAAAGATGAACCAAGCCTTACAAGTAACGCAGTAGAAAAAATATTATCCATAATCGAAAATAGCCGTGAAAGATTAACTCTAGTTTCTTTAGGTCCATTAACAAATGTTGCAAAAGCAATGGAGAAAGATTTTGCAACTATGTCAAAATTGAAAGAGATTGTAATAATGGGAGGAGCGATAAGGGTGCCCGGAAATAAAAATCGCGTTGCAGAATTTAATATTTTTGTGGACCCTGAAGCTGCTGAAATTGTGTTTAGTTCTGATATTAAGAAAAGATTAGTGCCTCTTGATGCTTGTAATGATGTTAAATTAACTATTGAGAACTTTAATGAAATTCAAAACAAGAAATTAAAAGAGCCAATACTTTCAATGATGAAACCTTATATTGAGAACATCTCTGCCGATGAGGGAGTAGGGGCCGCATTAATGTATGATCCTTTAACGGTTTATTCATTAATTAAGCCAAGTGCCTGCAAAATAAGAGATTACAATGTTTTGGTGGAAACTAAAGGAAAGCTAACTAGAGGAATGACTGTTGCAGATTTAAGAAATATTCCAAAAGATGCTCCTAATGTATCTGTAATTGAAAAGATTTCTGAAGAAGATTTTAAGAAGGATTTTATAAGTTATTTAAGTAAACAATAAAACTGCGCTACACTTATAGAGTGTTGTGCTTTATTATCTACGAAAAGTAAATCTTGACAATAAAACTAAAAAATGTCATAAATAGAACGGTTACCCGTTCTTTTTTAACTAACTAAGACAAGGAAAGGAGGACGAGATGTTTTATTTGTTAATGGGGAAGGTTCTGCTCAGATTTGCAGGAGTCTTTGCGCTCATGACGTTTGTTCTATGGATTATATCGCTTATAATTTTTACCTTTGGGGATATGCAGCATACCGGAGATATTGCATATATCCCCAAGTGGGTATTCGCCTTCTCGCTCTTTGCCCTTCTTCCGGGAGATGAAGAGATTTTTTATGAAGGAAGGATAAAAATCTCTCTTCCTTTTACTGTCAAAAGGACGGTCCTCGACAGGTTAATAAAAGAGGGAGTCGTCATAAATATAGACGGTAATAGAGGGAGAATTATCGTCTACAGGTAGCCAAAAGGGCCCTTTTATAGGGCCCCTTTATTTTTGAGAAACGTTTCTATTTTCTTAATTCCTTCTTCTTTGTTTTTTATCCAGGTTATGTATTTCTCTTTTTTAAACCACCGCATCTGTGCTTTTGCGTACTTTTTAGTGTTTTTTATTATCTCTTGCTTTACCATCTCTTTATCTGTTTCTCCTTTTAGGTACTCTTCCCACTCTGCGTATCCGATAGTTTCTCTTGCCAGTTTATCGTTTTTTTCAAATATTATCCTTGCTTCTTCTTCAAGTCCCTCTTTTATCATCTCTTCCGCTCTTTTTTCTATCTTTCTTTCCAACTCTTCTGCCTGAATATCGAGGGCCAGCGTGAGCGTGGGACAGGAAGGAGGATCGGTTTTTGTTTTTGGAACAGGTTTTCCTGTTTCTTTTATTATCTCTAGTGCACGGATTAGTTTTCTTTTGTTTTTTCCTTCTATCTCTTCTGCGCGGCGCTTGTCGAGCTTTTTTAATTCTAGATAAAGCTCTTCTTTTGATTTTTTTTCTAATTTTCTCCTTAACTCTTGATTGGGAGGGACTTGAGGAATTACTGTTCCTTCAATGAGCGCTTTTATATAAAATCCCGTTCCTCCACATATGATCGGTATCTTTCCTTTTTGCTGTATCTCTTCCACTTTTTTGCTTGCTTCTTTTTTGTACTCCGCAACGGTAAAATCTTCTTCTGGCTCTTTTATGTCTATCATGTAGTGGGGCACTCCTTTTGTTTCTTCATTTTTAACCTTGCTTGTGCCTATATCCATGTGTTTGTATATCTGTCGTGAGTCAGCAGATATAACTTCTCCTTTGAAATTTATTGCCGCCTCCACCGCAAGTGAGGTCTTTCCGGACGCTGTGGGCCCTGTTATGGTTATAATAACTCTCCCTTTAGTCCCCATGGAGACGCTTCTGTTATTTTTATATCGACAAAGCTTCCTATAAGATTGGAAGGGCCTTCAAACAAAACCGTTTTGTGACCCCTTGTTCTTCCTTTGTTTTTTTCTGTGACGAGCACCCTCAAATCCCTTCCTTCTTGCTTTTTGTTCTTTTGTAGCACTGTTTCTTTTAGTATTTCTGTAAGAACTCTCTCTCTTCTCTTTTTCTCCTCACACGATATGTTGTCTTCTAATTTTTCTGCCGCTGTTCCTGGACGAGGGGAGTAGCATGAGATGTAGGCCATCTCGAACTGCGCTTCATTAAACAACTTTGCCGTGTTGCGGAACTGGCTTTCTTTTTCTCCCGGAAAACCAACTATTATGTCGGTTGATATTACTATTTCAGGAATACTATCTCTTACCATATTTACTATATCCTTGTACTGCTTTACAGTATAGGGTCTGTTCATTGCCTTTAGTATTTTGTCATCTCCCGACTGTACGGGAAGATTAAGATACTCTGTTACCTTGTCACACTCTTTTATTGTTTTTATAAGATCTTCGGAGAAGTCTTTAGGATGGGAGGATGTAAAGCGTATCCAAAAATCTCCCGGAATATCGTTTACTTTTCGCAATAGCTCGGAAAAACTCACTCCTCCTTTATAGGAGTTAACGTTTTGCCCCAGCAACCATATCTCTTTGTGTCCTTCTTCTACCGCTTCTTTTGCTTCTTTTAATATCTCTTTGAAGTCACGTGATCTCTCTCTTCCTTTTGTGTAAGGAACGGCACAGTAGGAACAGAAGTTGTCACAGCCCGTCATGATCGCGATATAGGCGCAGTATCCTTTCCTTTTAGGTTTTATATCAAAGAACTTTTCTTCCTCTTTTTTAAGAAACGGGAGAGGCCAACTTGTGAGGTCTTTTGTGCTTAGGACGTAGTGAAAGTGTTTTTCTAGCTTTCTTCTTTCTTTTTCCAGCACACATCCCGTGAGTATCTTTGTTTTTCCTTTTATGTCTTTCATTTTTCCGTGTATCTTGTCTGTTGCTGACTTTCTTACGCTGCAGGCGTTCACGATTACTATGTCCGCGTCTTGCAGGCTGCTCTCTTTTGCGGAGTTTTTTTCAAGAAAGGCGGCAATGCGTTCGCTATCATTTTTGTTCATCTGGCACCCCAGTGTTATTATGTGATACTTCATATATTAGTACATGTCTTCTTTTTTCTCTTTCAAAAAGTTTCTCCACTGGTCGAGAAACTCTACAAAAAGCATGAAGGGCATATCTATTAACGCATTAAAGAAAACGGAAACAACGTTGTATTTTTCCCATCTCATGGCGAACCACTTTCCCAGCTTTATGACCGGGATGGCGAAAAGATCTATAAGGAAGCTTAAAAATCCCTCTTTTTCTTCCACCATATGGAGCTCTTTCGCTCTTTCTCTTATCTTCATTCCTGCAAAAGCGATAAGCGAAAGGAACATTATGAATATAAAGTAAGAGAAGGGAGGGAAGTTTATTCTACTCAAAAGATATACTATAACTCCAAGAGAGACCAAGAAGCTTGCACCGTAAACAAGGTTTACGAGCACTTCAAAGACAATCTTCCTTTCTCTGGCTTTTTTTATTTTGTAAGTTTCTTTTCCTCCCTTGTATGCAACCTTCATCGTTTCCATGACTACCTTTTTTTCGTTCCTTTGAGGAGGCGGTTTTATGGTGACTACTAACAAGGCCATTAACATGGTAGGAACGAGGACATCTATTGCGATCGCAAGAGAGCTAAACTCTCCGATAAGCTTGGAGAAGGGGATCTCTATCACCAAGAGAGCAAATATGTTTGTTATGAATATCGATATAGTGGTGTATACCGCTATACGTGACAACTTTCCCCTCATCGCGTCTTTCCTTTTTTGGTAATGTTTCTTTATCTTTTCTTCCAGTGTTTCCGGATTGGCAAGGATGTTTTTTGCCTTTTTAGGATCTTCTTCCAGTACATCTCCCATGATGAGGAAAGGCGTGTTGTAGGACTTGCAAACCTGATATATCTTTTTTAATAAAGGGTTGCGGAAATAGGAATCTATGCGCTCTTTTATTCTGTGTATGTTCTCCGTTATTTGTTCTAGCTGTTCTTTTTGCAGATTTCTCCAGTTGCTGTGCTTGTATTTTAGAATATGGTAGGAGATGATCTGCGGGTCAAGGTCGAACAGTGCTTGATGTACTGCTATATATATTAAAATGTTCTTTTCTTCGTCTTTTATCTCTTCCTCTATCTCTAGCATCTCTTTTATGTGTTCGTGCATATAAGAGATGAGAGCTCTTTCTTTTACGGAAGGGGAGAGTATCTCTTCTATTTCGCAAGCGGCGATGGAGGAGAGCCACTTGTAAAAGTTAAGCCGGGAATTTTTCTTGGGAAGCTGGTGGTTTTTTATTATATAGATGTACTTATCTATCGCTTTTTGTATCTCCTTTATTTTTGACTCTGGTATTGTATCGTTGGGAAAGTGTCCGGAGCGTATCAGCTCTACTATGAGGGGCTCTGCTTCGATAGATTCTTTTGTGAATTTTCCGTCACTTATATTTATCTGTGAGAATATCTTTCTTTTCAGCACTCTCTCTATTGCTCCTCTTTTAAGAAAATGTTCTCCTTTCCAGTCCACCACTCCGCGGATTTTTTCATAAAAAGAAGCTACGCGCACTGATATTTCGTCCACGCTTACAACTGGTTCCTTCTCTCTTTTTTGAAGAGAGTTGTGGTAGGAAGAGTATTTTTTTATCAGTTTTTGTGTGTTTGAAGATATCTCCGGCATCAGAGCTCTTTTTTAGCACTCTTTAAGAAGTCTGAAAGCGTCATCGACCCCTTGTCTTTGCCTCTTTTTCTTACACTTACGCTTTCATTTTCTTTTTCTTTTTTACCAACAACAAGAAGGTAAGGCACCTTGCACATCTCTCCCTCTCTTATTTTCTTGTTAAGTGTTTCGTTTCTGTCTTCTATTGTTACACGAAAATCTTTTTCCAACTTGTCTTTCACCTCTTTTGCGTATCCTTTTTGTTCTTCGCTTATAGGGATTATGCGCATCTGTTCCGGGGAAACCCATAATGGAAGATCTCCTGCGTGATACTCCAGTAGTATTCCTATAAATCTCTCAAGCGACCCAAGCAAAGCGCGATGTATCATTATGGGTCTTTCTTTCTCTCCTTTGCTGTTTATGTAGTTCATATCAAAACGCTCCGGAAGATTGAAGTCCAGCTGTATAGTGGTGCACTGCCACTCTCTGTTTAGGGCGTCCTCTATCTTTATATCTATCTTTGGCCCGTAAAAGACTCCCTCTTGTGGATCTATTTGATAGGGGACCATCTTTTCTTTTAGCGCGCTTTGGAGTGAGCTCTCCGCAATGTTCCATTTTTCTTCCGTGCCTACGTAGTTGTCCGGTCTTGTGGAGAGATATACGTTGTATCTTTCAAATCCGAACTTGTTTAGTATCTTGAAAGTAAGGTCGATTATAGAGCAAAGCTCTTCTTGCAACTTTTCTTTAGTGACAAATATATGAGCATCGTCTTGCGTGAATCCGCGCACTCTTGTAAGTCCGTGAACTGTTCCCGATTTTTCATAGCGATAAACGGTACCCATTTCGGTGTAACGGATAGGTAGGTCCTGATAGCTTCTTGTCTTATTTTTATATATCTGCACGTGAAAAGGACAGTTCATGGGCTTTATCTGGTAATCCTGTTTTTCTTCTTCCATGTGCATCTTGGGAAACATGTCTTCGCTGTAAAAATCGTTGTGTCCCGATATATCAAACAGTACATCCTTTGATACGTGTGGAGTAGAAACGAGGCTGTAGCCATGATTTGCATACTCTTCCAAGGCATAGCTTTCTATGACTCTCTTTAGAAGTGCACCCTTTGGAAGCCAAAGGGGGAGTCCGGGGCCCACGTCCTTGTTTAGCATGAAAAGCTCCAGCTTTTCTCCTATGACGCGATGATCCCTCTTTTTTGCTTCTTCCATCTTTTGAAGATACTTGTCCAGCTCTTCTTTTGTGTCAAACGCCACTCCGTATATCCTTGTTAGCATGGGATTTTCTTCCGATCCTTTAAAGTATGCTCCTGCCACTCTTGTGAGCTTAAAAGCGTTCATGTTTATCTCTTTTGTATTCTTTATGTGTGGACCGGAACAGATGTCTGTAAAGTCGCCACTCTTGAAGATTGAAACGGGATCTTCGGAGTCCTCCAATATCTCCAGCTTATACGGCTGATGAGAGAAGGTCTCTTTTGCTTTGGACTTACTTACTTTTTCTTTCTCAAAGGGCACATTTTCTTTTATGATGTCACGCATTCTTTTCTCTATACGTGGAAGGTCGGAATCACTTATCTTTATATTATCAAAATCGTAATAAAAGCCGTTTTCTATTGCGGGACCCATACCAAACTGCGCTTCCGGAAAAAGGTCTTTTACGGCGTGCGCCATTATATGTGCCAGTGAGTGTCTTATATTCTCTGTTTGAGGCATAGGGCTATTTTAACATGTTTAATTGATATTCTCCACCCTCTCGCATATTATCTTGGGATGTTCGTCTTTGTTGCTTATCTTCCCGGAGATAAAGAGGGGGTTACCTTCTTTGAACAAGGATCCGTTCTCTTGCAGCTTTTTGGGAAACACGATCACTTCTATGCTGTCGTTTATGTCTTCCATACGTACAAATAACATGGGATCTCCCGATTTAGTATTTATTTTTTTAACAGAAGAAACTATAGCGCCGATACGCACTCCCATGTCTGATATTTGTCTTTTTGCTTTATTTATCGTTCCCGCTTCCTTCTCTATCTTTTCTTGCAGGTCTTCCAGGGGGTGTCCTGTAATAAACAAGCCCAGAAGCTCTTTTTCCCACTGTAATCTATCACTTTTGGTTATCGGTTCCGCGTCTTCTAGCTTAAGGTCCGTTTTTCCGCTTGCATCAAAAAGTCCCGCTTGTCCGTTGTTCTTGTTCTTTCTCTTTTCTTTACAGTAAGTGAGTATATTTTCCAAATTATGCAACATAACGCCTCTCTCTTTTATGTTGTCAAACGCTCCCGCCTTTATGAGGCTTTCCATGGACTTTTTGTTCACATTCTGGGAGTTTATGCGTGAAAGGAAGTCGTCCAAGGATGTGAATTTGCCGTTCTTTTTCCTCTCTTCCACTATCTCTTCTACCAGCTTTATTCCCACATTCTTTATTCCCGAAAGACCGAAGCGTATCTGTTGTTTGTCGGGAACCATACTGAATCCCAAGAAACTCTCATTTATATCAGGAGGAAGCACTTCTAAGTCCATCTTGCGGCACTCTGTGATAAGAAATCCGATACGTTCCGTGTCTTTTTGATCTGCTGTAAGCAAGGCAGACATGAACTCTTTGGGGTAGTGTGCTTTAAGGTATGCTGTCTGATACGCTATCAATGCGTAGGCTGCGGCATGACTCTTGTTAAAAGAGTACTGTGCAAACGGCTCTATCCACTCCCACAACTTTTCTCCCACCTCTTTTTCTATACCGTTCTTCTCTATTCCTTTTATGAACTTTTTTCTTTCTCCTTGTAGAAGCTCTTGTATTTTCTTTCCAATCGCTTTTCGGAGAGTGTCTGCCTCTGTTAGCGTGTATCCTGCAAGCTCTTGGGCAATACGCATCACTTGCTCTTGATAGACCATAACCCCGTAAGTGGATTCCAGTATCGGCTTTAGTTGTGGATGTATATAGGTTATCTCTTTTTGTCCGTGTTTTCTTGCTATGTAGTCGGGGATAAGCTTTATTGGTCCGGGACGGTAAAGGGACACCATGGCGATAATGTCTTCCATATTTGAGGGCTGGAGTTGCTTTAAATACCTCTGCATGCCGGCACTCTCAAGCTGGAAAACTCCCACCGTTTTTCCTTCTTGCAAAAGAGAAAATGTTTTCTTGTCGTCAAACGGTATTTTTTCTATATCTATGTTTTCTTTGTGCAGCACGTAGATGCGCTTTAAAGTGTCCTCCATTATGGTGAGGTTCTTTAATCCCAGAATATCCATCTTCAAAAGCCCTATGCTCTCCACAGAGTGCATATCGTACTGTGTTACTATGGCGTCATCGTTTTGCGTGGGGTGCTGAGTGGGAGCTACGTCATAGAGCGACCTGTCGGAGATCACTACTCCGCAGGCATGTGTGGAGGCGTGCCTCACCACTCCCTCGAGCTTCTTTGCGTGATCGATGATCTCTTTTGCGTTCTTGTCAGTGTTGTATATTTGGCGGAACTCCACTACTTCTTCTATCGTTTTTTCCAAGTTTGAACCGAAAGGCACCATTTTTGCAAGTTTGTCACAGAAAGAGTAGGGCTGCCCAAGAGCTCTTCCCACATCTCTTATTGCCGCTCGCGCCGCCATAGTACCGAATGTTATGATCTGTGCCACCTTGTCCTTTCCGTACTTTTGAGATATGTACTCGATGACCTCTTCTCTTCGTCTGTCCGCGAAGTCGAGATCTATGTCGGGGAGCGAGACCTTTGCTCTCCCGGGATTAAGGAATCTTTCAAATATCAGTCCGTAATAGAGCGGATCGATGTTGGTTATTCCTAAGAGATAGGCGATTATCGATCCTCCCGCGCTTCCTCTTCCGGGCCCGACAACGATCTTGTTCTCCTTGGACCATATCACAAAGTCTTGCACTATAAGGAAGTAGGAAGAAAGGCTGGCGCCCCATATGACCTCTAGCTCCTCTTCCAGTCTTTCTTCTGCCTCTTTTTCTCTTCCCTTGTACTTCTCCTTTATCGCTTCCATGCAGAGCTCCTTTAGTTTTTCGTTCTCTGTTTTTCCGTCTTCGATCTCTATGTATGGAAGGCGTGTTTTTCCGAGATTAAGCTCGAAGTTACAAAGATCTTTTATTTTTTGCGTATTCTCTATCGCTTCGGGAGTTTCCTTGAATATCTCTTTCATCTCTTCTGGGGAGCGCATAGAGAAGTCGTCATCTTTTATTGTCATCCTGTTTGGATCACTTACTTCCGATCCGGTGTTTATGGACATTAAGATGTCTTGCGTTTCAGCGTCTTCCGGGCGGAGATAGTGTGAGTCACAGGTTGCCACGAGAGGAGTAGACGTCTTTTTTGCTATCTCGATGAGCTCTTTGTTTGCTTTTTTCTGATCTTCTATGTTGGGGTGGTGTTGTATCTCTAAATAAAAGCTGTCTTCTCCGAACAACTTTTTGTAGTGTTGTATCAACTCTTCTGCCTCTTTCTTTTTTCCTGCCAGCAAAAGTCGCGGGATCTTTCCTTGAATACATGCGGAAAGGGCAATTAGTCCTTTGGAGTGTTTTGCAAGCAGTTTTTCGTCTATTCGCGGTTTGTAGTAAAATCCGCGGAGATGAGCTTCCGTGATAAGTTTTACAAGGTTCCTGTATCCTTGTTTGTTTTTTACGAGAAGCACCATATGGTAAGACTTGTTGTCTACATTGGGTTGACGGTCTTCCATATTGTTTACCGCCATGTATACCTCTGATCCGATGATCGGCTTTATATCTCTTTTTTTTGCTTCTTTGTAAAACTCTACTGCTCCGTACATAACTCCGTGATCAGTGAGTGCCACGGAATCCATTCCTTTTTCTTTTATGTAATCGAGCATTTCGTCTATTTTTGGAAGCCCGTCCAGTATACTGTACTGCGAGTGAACATGTAGATGAGTGAACATTTTATGATATAATTAATTTTATGAGAAATATTATCGGAGTTGACGAAGCGGGTCGTGGAGCTCTTGCCGGTCCGGTGGTTGCTTGCGCTGTTCGCTTTAAGGAGGAGTGTGACCACTGGGAGTTAAAAGACTCCAAGAAAACATCTCCCCGAAAAAGAGAAATTATCTTTAATGAGACAGAGAACTCTCCCTTTATAGAGTGGGGAGTGGGAATTGTCTCTCAAAGAGTGATTGATAAGATAAATATCTTGGAAGCGACAAAGTTGGCCATGAAATACTCTTTACAGAAGCTGGACTCTGCGGGTTCGCGCATCATAATAGACGGTAATTTTACTATAGGTCAATTTCACAACGAAGAGTCTCTTTTGCGTGCCGATGAAAAAGTGCTGCAGTGTTCTCTTGCTTCTATCTTGGCCAAGGTGACAAGGGACAGGATAATGCGATCCCTTGACGATCACTTTCCACAGTATGGATTTTACCATCATAAGGGATATGGCACAAATGCACACCGCATGGCGTTAAGAGAGTACGGCCCTTGTATTGTTCATAGGAGATCCTTTCGGCTATAGTTTGTTGTTTTTAAAAAAACTGGTAAAATAAAGGCGTTATATGACGTTAAAAAGAGTAATACAAGTTGCTTTATTGCTACTCCTTCTTCCTTTTATAAGCGATGCTTCTTCTGCTTATGTCACTCGTATTGACGGGGAGATAAAAGCGGGAACGGTACAGTATATAAACAGGGCGATTGATACAGCGGAATCTGCAGGGGCGGAGTACTTTATTATTGAGATAGACACTCCCGGGGGACTTGTAGAATCTACTAAGAGTATTGTCGACTCTTTGCTTGAAACGGATATGAAGGTGATCACGTTTGCCCACAAGAAGAGTGGATGGGTTTACTCCGCGGGATCGTTTATTATTCTCTCCTCTGACTACTCTTTTGCACGTCCGGACTCTTCTATTGGAGCAGCGGAACCAAGAGACATGATGGGAGATTCACTTGAGGACAGCGAGAAGATAAGCGAAGCGATGTCCTCTTGGGTGAGATCCCTTGCCGGAGAGAGAGACGGTGACATCGCAGAGAAGTTTGTAAAAGAGAACCTTGTTCTTAGTGGATCAGAGGCGCTTGAAATGGGAATAATTGATGGCACAGCGGAGTCGTTAGATGATGTACTTAACGCTTTAAATATCAATAAAGAGGATATTGTTTTTCTTTTTCCCGGATTTTTTGACAACTTGTTTGACACTCTCTCACACCCTTACCTTGTTTCTCTTTTCTTGAGCTTGGGTGCTCTTGGTCTTGTATTCGCGTTTCGTACGGGTGAGTTTGAGATAAGCGGGGCTCTCGGCCTTATACTTCTTCTCATGGGGTTGTGGGGAATAGGAGTGATAAACTTTAACGTGCTAGGAGTGTTTCTTGTTTTGTTGGGAGTTATTCTTTTGGGATTAGAGCTTTTTACGACGGCTGGCTTTGGCGTGATCGGAACAGCGGGTATAATGTCACTTGCTTTAGGGATCTTTAATTTTGGAGCGGAACCCTTTCTTTCTCCGCAACTGTTTGACTTTGTAACGCTTTTCACTATCGGTGTTCTTCTCTGTATATTTATTCTGTTTGTGGTGATAATGCGGGGAGTCGCTTTGTCCTTTAACAGAAAAGCGGTTACTGGATCAGAAGCGCTCTTGGGAGAGAAGGGATCGGTGGTAAAAGACATAGATCCTGTCGGGAGGGTGGAGCTAAAAGGAGAGTCTTGGCTTGCAAAAAGCGAAACATCCATAAAAGAAGGAGAAGAGGTGAAGGTTTTAAGTGTAGAAGGAAACAAGTTAATAGTAAGAAAGGTCGAAGAAGAAAATAAATCAAATTAAATTATGTCTTCACTTATTATAGGAATAATAATTGCGCTTGCTATAATTCTTCCTCAGGCTATAAAGATAACCAAAGAGTATGAGAGAGGAGTTATCTTTAGATTGGGAAGATATGTTGATACGAAAGGACCCGGACTTTTTTTCATTATTCCCGTTATTGATAAGATGGTGGGAGTAGACCTGCGTATAGTTACGCAAGATGTGCCGTCACAGGATATAATCACGAGGGACAATGTCCCTGTAAAAGTGGATGCCGTGGTTTACTACAAAATGACCGATCCGCAGAAAGCAACGATAGATGTAGAAAACTACAGGAAAGCCACTTCTCAGATCTCACAAACATCCCTTCGTGGTGTTATTGGAGCTTCGGAGCTTGACGAGCTTCTTGCGGAAAGAAGAAAGCTAAACGACAAGTTGCACGAGGTGATAGATGAGGCTACCGATCCTTGGGGAATAAAAGTTACCGGGGTGGAGATAAAGCATGTAGAGATCCCTAAATCGATGCAAAGATCGATCGCCAAGCAAGCAGAAGCGGAGAGGGTAAAGAGAGGAAAGATAATTCTTGCAGAAGGAGAGTTTCTCGCTGCTAAGAAGTTGAAGGAAGCAGGAGAGGTTCTTGATGCTGAACCTATCATTTTACGCTACCTGGAAACGCTTTCCGATGCCTCCAAGGAGCCTAACACGAGCATACTCTTTCCCATGGAAATGTTGCGGATGTTTGACAAGAACAAGTAAGCGTCTTGATTCTGGTCTGATTTTCTGCTATCATATCCCCATTATGGCTGTACCAAAGAAAAAAACCACAAAAGGAAAGAGAAACATGCGCAGAATGCATATCTCTATCGAGGAGCCTTCCCTTGTGGAGTGTGGCAAGTGCAAACAGAAAAAAGTTATGCACACTGTTTGCGGTAACTGTGGCTACTACAAAGGGAAAAAGGCGATCGATGTCGCCGATGAAAAGAAGGGCAAGGAAGAGAAAACGGAAGACAAGCCCCTTAAAATGGACGAACTGTCTAAGAAAAAATAAAGACCTATGTCATCCAGACACTTGGCGCGCTCAATAGCTCTTCAGTCTCTATATGAATGGGACTTTTTCGGTTGTAAGGGAGTAAACTTGGAAGATGTTATAAGCAAGAACATCGAAGAGTTCGGAAGCAACACGGGAGAGGATAAGTTCATAAAAAGCATTGTAGAGGGAGTGATAGAAAAACAAGAAGAGCTCGATAAGATAATATCTGCTGCTGCTCCGGAGTGGCCCCTTGAGAAGATAACGATAGTTGACCGCAACGTATTGCGTATCGGTCTCTATGAGCTTTTGTATGCCAAGAAAGAGGAGGTCCCTCCCAAGGTGGCGATAAATGAAGCGATAGAGCTAGCAAAGAAGTTTGGAGGAAGCAGCTCCGGAAGGTTTGTAAACGGAGTGTTGGGGACGGTGTATAAAGAGATAGAAGAAGATAAAGATGAGTGATAACATAGCGGAACTGGAAAAAAGCATAGGAGTAGACTTTAAAAATAAAGATCTATTACTCCAGTCTCTTTGTCACCGATCTTATTTAAACGAGAATCCTGATTTTCATCTTGGCCAGAACGAGAGATTGGAGTTTCTCGGCGACGCTGTTTTAGAGCTTGCTGTTACGGAATATCTTTATGTTAATTATCCTGACAAGACAGAAGGGGAGCTTACCAGCTGGAGAGCTTCACTGGTGAACACAAAAGTGATCGGAAAGGTGGCAGAAGAGATGGGTCTCTACGATTATATACTTCTTTCAAAAGGGGAGAGCAACGATAGAGGAAAGTCGCATATCTGCATTCTTGCAGATACTTTCGAGGCCTTGATCGGTGCTATATATCTTGATAAGGGATACAAGAAGGCGAGAGAGTTTGTGGAAGAAAATGTTGTAAAAGAACTTCCGCGGATCATAGAGCTTGGATTACATAAAGATCCCAAATCTGTTTTACAGGAAAAAACACAGGATAAGATGAGTATTACTCCTGATTATAGGGTTGTTCATGAAGCGGGGCCTGACCACAGAAAATATTTTGTTGTGGCAGTGCACGCGGAAGAAGAGATGCTTGGAAAAGGAGACGGATATTCTAAAAAAGAAGCTGAAGAAAAGGCGGCAAAAGCTGCGTTAGTAAAAAAAGGTTGGTTAAAAAATAAGAGTTAACTTTATATGATCAGAATCAGATTTTTTAGAGTAGGAAGGAAGAAAAAGCCGTTTTACAAGATAATTGTTACGAGCAGTAAGAACGCTCCTTCCGGAGGAAGATTCATCGAGGAACTTGGATTTTATGATCCGCAAACAAAAGAGTGCAGCATAAAAGACGAGAGAGTACAGCACTGGATAGGAGAAGGTGCTTCTGTCTCCGATACGGCACACAACCTTTTTGTTAAAAAAGGAGTGATCATAGGAAAAAAGATCCCTGTACACAATGCTTCTACACAGAAGCCTTCTGAGGAAGAGCCTGCTGCTTCTATGCAGGAGTCTTCGGAGCCTGCACCGGAGGAATCTACAGAAAAATCTTCTCAGAAAGAGGCTGCACCAGAGGAGTCTTCGGAGCCTGCTGCTTCAACGCAAGATGAGCCTGTGTCAGAAGAGCCTGAGGAGAAAACTCCCAAAGAAGAGCCTGCACCGGAGGAGTCTGAAGAAAAATCTTCCAAGGAAGAGCCTCCAAAAGAAGAGACTCCCAAAGAAGATTCCACGGAAGATTCTCAAAAATAATACTAACACCTCGTCTAACGAGGTGTTTTTTTATATGGATATATGCTAGAATAGGGACTAGATTTGTACACTTTTCATTTCAAGAAAGGAGGTCAAAATGAAAGAGTCACTGTGTTTAGAGGTGTTGAGAGCGGGAGCACTGGACATCAGAAAGGTTCCCAAAAGGTTAACGAACGAGGAGGTTGCTGGTCTCCCTCTGGAGAATCAGCCCTTTTTTTACTCCTCTAAAAACTGGGGTCCGGGTTACGCAGACATCAAGGGTCTTGTCGGCAGAAAGAAGCTCATGGGTGATCTTGTTTTTGAGTTGGCAAAGATCGTCTCTTTGTCGCGCAAAAGGATTAACTTTGTAGCCGGAAATGTGAGTGGAGGGATGATTCCCGGCTGGGTCTTGAGTGAGATACTGGAGTTTATATGGGACATGAGGCGTCCCTTGCCCTTCGTCTATATTCGTGAAGGAGAAAAAGAGAAAGGGCACAAGGAGCTCATCACCGGAATTTCCAACAATCCGGAGATCACACCCGGTTCAAAGGCGATAATCTTTGAAGAGCTTGTTAACTTTGCAAATACAACCTGTAGAGCGGCAACGCTTTTAAAGGATGCTGACTATATTGCAGAGCAGGCGGCGACGATCTTGTTTTATGAAAACCCGGAGGCCGTAGAAAAGCTTGAGAGGCGTGGCATAAAGATGATCCATCTTTTTACCATGAACGATCTCTTGGACGTGGCAACCAAGTTCAAGCTTTTTCCTTCGGAGGCCATAAACGACTACAGAGACTTTTTGTCGGACCCTGCTTCTTGGCAGGCAGAGAGGGGGCTCACTCCTCTTTAGGACTCTCAAAAGGCTTGTTTTTACAAGCCTCTTTTATTTTTTTAATATTAAAGTATAATTTATAACAATGAAAAGTTTATTACCAACAGCACCTCGCTAGAGAGGGTTAAGGTGGTTTATCCCTTTAACCCTCCTTTGTAGTGGAGGTGTTTTTATTTTTATGCACAAAAGAATCGTACTAAAACTTGGAACAGCTTCTCTTATGTCGGATGGAAAAATGGATCCGGAAGTGTTTAAGAGCATAGCAAAACAGATCTCCTCGGTTAAGGGTGTGGAGTTTGTTATTGTCTCTTCCGGAGCGATACAAGCGGGAAGGGAGGCGCTCTCCGGAACGGGAATTGAGAGTGAATCTTTGGAAAAGAAAGACATTGCCGGAGTAGGAAGTAGGTATCTTTTATCTCACTGGGGAAGTGCTTTTTTGGAGCATGGTACTGATGTTTCTCAGATATGGATAACTTATGCGAACTGGGAGAACGAAGAAGAGAAGGAGAGTGTTGTTTCCGCAATAGAAAGTTATCTTGTAGCGGGCATAGTTCCCATATTGAACGAGAACGATGTGGTTACTCAGAGCGAGATATCTATGATGGAGGCGGGAATAAGTGAGAACGATAGACTGGCAAGGATGATCGCTTTTGTCATAAAAGCGGATGCCGTTTTATTTCTTACAAGCGTGGAAGGGGTCTTAGACAATAACGGGGAGGTTATTTCAAACTTGAGTGGCCAAGAGGTATTGGACCTTTCTTCTGTTTCTGATAAAGGGAGAGGAGGTATGCAGGCGAAGATAAGAGAGGGAACAGTGTGTCGTAGAGGAGGAATCTCAAGAGTGGCAATCGCAAAACTGCGTGAAGACACTATTTCAAGGTTTGTAAGTGGGTATTCGGTGGGCACCGATATTTTTTGAGAGATTGGTTGACGACTTTATTTTTTCTTTGATATTATTAAAGATGAAAAAGGTCGGTATAAAAACCAACTGGATTCAATTTATGCAAAAACTAACAACACTTGGAGTCATCTTTACTTTTGTGCTTGGAGCAACCTTCATGTTTGCTGACGGGGTTCATGCCGATTGGCCGGGGAAAGGGCCCCTTGAAGAACGTGACAGAGGATTGACCGAGTCTGGAGGATGGATGAAGATCATGGAGAATCATCCATTTGTAGATGATGAAGGTTTAAGTTTTATTTTGCTTGGAGAAGAGCTTCCTGCTGAGTCTGGAGGATGGATGAAATAAACGTGTCTTGTTTTAAGTAAAACGCCCTCGTAAGATTGCGAGGGCGTTTATATTGATTTAATCAGATGGTTTTTATTTACTTTTTTTGTGAGGTTTGATTTTTTTTACAAAGGAGTGTATAGTTAACACCATGGGGTGACACTTGATATACTGAAGGGTAACAGGTGTTAACTAATAAAAATATGCGTATGCCAAGCCCCATAAAATACGATCG
>SL_8KL_010_SEDDRAFT_10000067_pt1 | contig 77128 bp, 106 predicted proteins | sample SodLakKL_010_SED_4_FD_11160 | JGI IMG/M metagenome (IMG submission 11160)
TTTCAATTAATTCAACTTCCCTTTGACTTAGACCCAGTTCTTTTTTGAGATATATCTCTGTGTCTTTGTCCTTTTCGAGCATTATTTTGAAAAGAGGGAAGTACTCCATCTTCATCTTGGAAGAAGATATATGAAATCTTTCACCTATTTTTTCGTGGATGCTGTCCATTGTTTTTCTCTTTCCTTTACTTCTTCCATACCTCTTCAGCCTTTGCGGTGGCCTATATCTTGTAAAACCTCCGTACTTTTCTTCTTTTGCAAGGGCAACGCCTGCAGTCATAAGACCGATATAGTATTTCATCAACGACCAGTTCTGTCTTCTTCTTATCCTGGTCTTGAATAGATTGGCCTTCGATAGTTCGTCCATGGCCTTTGCCACATCTTCTGCCTTGCTATACTCATTCGGTACGTTCTCTTCGATCCACCAGAACAGCTCGTCCGGGTCCTTTTCTGAATCGTTTGCCATATTCTTAGCTGTCTTAGCTGTCATGGTTTTGAAGATTACTTTCAGAACTTCAAAAATTTCCTTTTCTCTGTCTCTGAATCCAAGTGCTTCCAGGTCCTCCTTCTTTATTTCATTTTCTCCTCTGGCCACAGCCTCTAGGTCGTTTATTGCAGATCTCATGTCACCGGAGTTCTTTCTTGCAATCCTTTTTAGTAGTTTTCTATCTGCTTCCACGCCTTCCTTTTCACATATATTAGCGAGATGTGCGGTCATAGAAGATAGATGTACTTTACCAAAGTCAACGAGTTCGCAGTATCTCCTCAGACTTCGAAGCTTGCTCTCATAGGGATCGTTTGCTGTCAGCACCACAGGAAATTTGGTGTTTTTTATGACATCTATTATCGCAGACACACCGCCTCTGTCTTTGTTTCCAGAGAGACCATCTACTTCGTCTATGAGTATTATTTTTTTCTTTCCTGTCAGACTCATCTGCTGTGATGCAGAGCCTGCTAGTTCTTCTATATCCGATTTGTTCCTGTCATCGGACGCATTTACCTCGAATACCTCGAGGTTGATATCCTTCGCCAGTGCATATACAGATGAAGTTTTCCCATCTCCGGGTGGTCCATGCAGGAATAAACAATCGTCTCCAGGGTTCCAGTTTTCGTACCATTTCTTCAGCTTATCAAGCTGCTTTTTTTGACCTGCAAAATCCCCGAGACTTTCTGGTTCATATTTGTCTACCCAAGTCATAGTATAACAATTATATCCCAAGATAAAAATATATGGTACGTTAATCGGAGCCTATCCACACCTGCGAAATTCTTATAAGCCGTGAAACCTAAAATAAATGCAGCACTGGAGCTGATTTTGGATATAATTAATGAGTGAAATTTTGATGTCTGATATTGACGACTGGATAGAAAAGCAGATAGAATCCGGGTATACTATCGAGGAGATAAAAGAGGCTTTAGACGAGGGCGGCTGGGATTCTGGACTTGTTGACAAGTTTATGGATAACAACTCTCCGAGAGTATCGAAGATATCAAGAAAGAAGGTATATTTAGTTGTTCTCGTGTTTGCTATAACAGTATCGGTGTACTTCCTCTCTAGTATTGTATTGATTGGTAATGGTGATATGTTTGATGATTCCGAAATAGAGGTCAGGAGAACGTTGGATCCAGACACTGTGAGGCCTTCCCAGGGTTCGACTGTGAGGCTTTTCATAGAGAATGATTATGATCAACTGGAACTCAGCGAGACTGTCCCGAACGGATTTGGTATTTCCGATGAAGGTGATGGTTTGTATACAGGGGATACAGTCAAATGGAATCTCGATAGTTCGGATATGGTAGAGTATAGAGTAGTTGCACCAGGCGCTTCTTCCGGTGTATTTACTTTTAATGGAACATACAAGCACGGCGATAAAACAGGAAAGATAGAGGGAGAAAATACAATAGAGGTGAGATGGTGATCCTTAACAGGTCAAGGGAACTGTTTGTAGCCTGTACAGCTTTTGTTTTGTTTGTTTCAATGGGAATATTTGTTTCCGGTGGTTACGATGGATACAGTTATCTGAGAGATGAGTGTGGTTCGGATGAGACGGCTATATTGAGCTTGTTGAGAGACGGTGGATACGGTTCACATGTCTACTCAACCGCGGTCGATGCCGAGTACAAGGTGTGTTTCAAGGAAATGTATGGAAGCGAGGAGGGTTCATTTGTGGCTGAGTTCAAAGATGACTGTGATAATCTGGGCATCGATGAACCCTATCTACATGCCATAGATATACATGATATAAGTAAGGCCGAGGGGACCTTGGGTTCTCATGTTTCACTTGCTACAAGCGGTGTTGATCGCAGTGAACTTTGTATATGGCATTCTGGTATGAAAAATGCTTCCAGAGTTGTAGAGATAGATAACGAAGCTGACAGACCCGAAACCAACTGGCCGGATGGTGAGGTATGTTACCTACTTGGATCACTTGCCAAGGAGACTGATTCACACATGGGATGGTCTGATTGGGAGTCGAAGGAGTATGAGACATGGGTCTGTTTCGGGGAAGACTACAATGTCGACGAGTATTTGGATGTCGATATTGAGTATAACACAACTTCCGAGGGAAGTACAAGTGTTACAAGCCAGAGGGACGTTTCCTTCACAGCTGTTGCACAGGATGATTTTATGGGTGTAAGGGAAATATATATCGAAGTACAGGGCGATGATGAGGACAGTAGTTTTGATAAAGCCTGCCAGTTCGAAGACAATCCCGAGGTGGCTACTTGTGTTTTGACTACCGATAACCAGCCGTTTGATAGCCTTGAAGACATTGATTTCAAAGCGACTGCATGGAGCGCAGGAACCCCGGTCGAAGAAGGAAGAGGGGTCACAGACAGTGGCGATTTCACAGTTTGTGGCTTTTCCAATGTGGAGATTGGTAACGATATCGTTGATGGGACCACATGTAACCATGGTAGCGGAATCAGGAGCGAGGACTGTCAGAAAAACCAATATGCCGGTTTTAATATTACTGGAACAGGGGAGTGTCCACCTCTTTTCATGAACATCAGCGCTTCGTCGACTGTTGATATTGATCAGGACGAGATAGGCGACAGTATATATTCCGACAAGGAACCTGTGTTAGGTGACTGTGTGGTTTCTTATGGTCTTGAAAACAGGGACTACAACAGCCGGGGAGAAATGGACGGTATTTACATAGAGGATGGTTTAGGGGCAGGTGATGTTCCCTCTGGAGACCCCTTGATTATCGAAGGTTTATGGGATGTGGGTGATATACCGTATTACTGTCGTGGAGAGGTACTCGGTGCAGACGAATATGCAGTTTACGAACACCAGGATCAACAGGATGATCCTGTAGCAAGTCCAAGTCAGGGTATAGTTATAGATACAGAGGAATCGGGGGATGGTGTCGGTGGTGTCATAACCCTTGATCCATTGGAAGACAAGATTGAGTTCGGTGTTGTGAAAGAGGCGTCTGTTGAAGGAGGGGTGATGGAGGAGGTTTATCCCATGGAGGTAAAGAACTGGAACGATAGGCCCGTTGCTGTTAGGATATCCTGGGACTGGAAGGAATGGGATACCTTTTCAGAAGGAAGGTATTGGTTCGATAGAAGCTTTTCAGGAGAAACTTCCTTTGATGATATAGATCAGTACCGTGACGATTATGGTTATGTGAGATCACCTCAAGTTGGTGAAGACAATTATGATATCCAGTTGGTCCTCGGAGGAAGGAATAACCATAATAGGTACTATGAGAAGTTTGCTCTGGTATTAGAAGTTCCCATATATATGGATTCCGGGTTCTACAGTACATCTATCAATATGACAAGGGATGAAAATGATTTGGAACTAGTTACTTGATAGCATCGGAGTTTGGATGGGTTTTCTTGACCAGGGCCAGGATGTTTTCTGAGAATTCCTTGATCACAGGAACCTTGTAGGTCTTTTCTGGAAATGTTTCAAGTATTTTAAAACCGGCTTCATTTAGATCTTTCTCAAGTTCTCGGTAGGTGTATAGATAGTATTTTCTCTTGAGATCCCTACCTTTGTAGTTCCATTTTTTCTCTATGATTTTGTTTTCAAGCATGAATTCCTTTTGTCTTTTATTCCAAACTGTTATCAGCGCTTCGCCGTCTTTTTTGAGAATCCTTCTCATCTCTTCGAGTGCTCCTACCCTTTCTTTTCTCTCCAGGACATGATGTAGCGATGCTATACATATTAGATTATCAAAACTTTCATTTTTGAAGGGGAGGTTTCTCATGTCTCCGGCAATCAGATTTGGATTAAAGTTGAACTTGGACGAAAAGTCCTTGGCCTTTTTTAGAAGTTCTGTGGATACATCGATGCCGTAAAGACTGAATTTTTTCCTATCTAACGGCAGGAAGTCCGAGCCATGTGCACATCCTATATTCAGGAGCTTTCCTCCGTCCCACTGTTGGCTAAGCTCACCCAACTCCTCCTGAAATATGCTCCAGTGTCTTATATTATACCATGAATCAGCTATCTCGTCGTAGAACATCCTTGGCTCCATAGTTCATCCTGAAATAAATGAGACCCTTGTGTTTTTAACTTTCGGGTACAGTTTCTCAACTATGTCCATGATAAGGTCCGAGGACAGAAAAAAGGTAGCCGAGGAAGTACTCCAAAGACTTCTCGAAGATGACATCCCGAGGTCGGAAGTCCATGATGTAAAAACAGAGATAGCATCCAAGCATGGCTGTAAGATACCGTCAAACGAAGAGGTTTTGGAACTGGCTTCTGAGGACGAAAGAAAAAAGGTACTCGTGAGGCTTCGTAGAAGACCCTCTAGGAGCAAATCAGGTGTATCGATAGTTGCAGTTATGTCATCTCCAGAGGAGTGTCCACATGGAACATGTCTTTACTGTCCCAGGGATCCCGGAGCTCCGCAGTCATACGTGGACGAAGAACCAGCTGTCATGCGTGCCAAGCAGAACGACTTCGATGGGTATAAACAGACTAAGAGAAGGTTAGAGCAACTGGAACTTACTGGTCATCATGCTAATAAAATAGAACTGATAATTATGGGTGGTACATTCCCGGCCCGTGATTATTCTTATCAGAAAAGATTTGCTAAGGGTTGCTTTGATGCGCTTAACAAACAAAAAAGCAAGGACTTTGAGGAATCGAAAAGAAAGAACGAGGAGGCCGATCATAGGTGTATAGGGCTCACTGTGGAAACCAGACCTGACTACTGCAAAAAAGAGGAGATAAGAAGGATGTTGGAACTTGGTGTTACGCGGGTTGAGCTAGGGGTTCAAGTTCCTGATGATGATATATATGAGAAGGTTCGGAGGGGTCATACTGTAGAGGATGTAGTTGAATCCACGAGATTACTCAAGGATGCCGGTTTGAAGGTCACATATCATTTTATGCCCGGTCTTCCAGGATCAAGTTTAGAGGAGGATTTGGAATACTTTCGGGAACTTTTCAGAGACGAATCCTTCATGCCGGATTCTCTTAAAATATATCCAACTCTTGTAATCGAAAACTCAGAACTAGAAGAACTTTTCAGAGAGGGAATCTACGATGTCTACAGCGACGAGGAACTCATTGATCTCATGGTAGAAACTAGAAAACTTATACCACCATGGGTAAGGGTTATGCGTCTCCATAGGGATGTTCCTATCCAGTCCATAGTTGCGGGTTGTAAGAAGTCGAATTTAAGACAGATTGTCACCAACGAAATGAAAGATCGTAGTGAGAGATGTAGATGCATAAGGTGTAGAGAGGTAGGTAGAAACGATTTTAAGAAGGAAGACCTGAGCTTTGAGCTCGTGGAGAGAAGTTATAGAGCTTCAGGAGGCAAGGAACATTTCCTTTCCTTTGAGGATAAGGAAGAAGATGTAATAGCAGCCTTGCTTAGACTTCGAATTCCGGGTGATCCCTTCCCAGAAGAGCTTAAAGAAGATACAGGTTTGGTCAGAGAGCTCCATGTGTATGGTCCCGAGATTCCATTGAGGGGACAAGGCAGCGTACAACATCGTGGTTACGGAAAAAAGCTCATTGAAAGAGCAGAAGAAATTGCAAAAAGAAACGGAATGAAAAAACTTGCTGTAATCTCCGGCATCGGAGCGAGAAATTACTACAGAAAACTTGGATATAGTCTATGTGATGCATGGATGTTCAAGGAGTTGGTGTGAGTTGAAGATAGTATATACTCCCAAATGTCTACGTTTCGGTAGAATAGGCCATCCAGAATCGCCCAGACGGGTAGAGAAGGCTGCTGACTTTTTGAAGAATAAAGGGTACGAATTCACCGACCCTGGAAAATGTACTGAAGAGGATCTACTTACAGTGCACAGCAGAGATTTTATCGAGAAGGTTAAAAACAATAATTTTCATATTTCAGACTGTCCAAGATATGATAAAATTTACGAATACGCCTGTCTTTCTGTCGGTGGCGCCCTAAAGGCTGCAGAAATCAACGGCTTTTCGTTGATGAGACCACCTGGTCACCACGCTACACATGATTCGGTTGGTGGATTCTGTTATTTTAATAATATAGCTGTAGCCGTTGAGAGATCAGATAAAAAAGTCCTTATAGTTGATATAGACAGACATCATGGAAACGGTACACAGAATATATTTTTTGGGAGGGATGATGTAGAGTACGTTTCTCTACACAGTGTCGGGTACCCGGGTACAGGTAAACTATCAAAACAAAACTGTCGCAATCACCGCTTTACACGTACTGTAGAGGATGATGAGTATCTTGAAGTTCTTGGAAGCATGTTGAACTCCAGTGGAGAGTTTGATCTATTGGCGGTTTCTGCGGGCTTTGATACACATAAAGAAGACCCCCTGGCTTCTCAAATACAGCTTACCACAGAATCTTATAGGAGAGTAGGGAAGAAACTATCCGAACTTGGTTTACCTACTTTTTGTGTTTTAGAAGGTGGATACGGAGCCGATCATCTGGGTAAGAATATCCACAGCTTTATAAGCGGCCTTGAAGATTAGGATCTCGGTTCTTGAAGATTTTTTTATATCTGCTTGAGGAGTACTTTTCGGGTTTCAGTGATCTGATTCTCTTGATTTTTATTTTACCTTTATAATTCTCGAGAGCTTCTTGGAGACCGTTTGGTTCTTGATCGTGTCCAAGGGATATTATATCAGGTTCGAATCTCTTTAATATTTTGTTGTAGTTGATTTTCCTTTCGCCAACAACAACATAGTCAGCAATACCAAGGTTTTCTATCATTTCTTTCCTTTCGATATTCGAGAAAAGACAGTTTCTTATGTTTTTTTCGTTGGTTATCACTACGTTTAGGTTTCCGTTGCTTGCCAGTTCCTTGGATTTCTTAAGGTAGAATAGGTGGCCAGGATGGATCAAGTCAAACTTACCGCTTGCCAAAACGTTTTGTGGTATCCTACTCACCTGTGAAGCCTGTTAAATTATTGCTGGATTCTTCACATGCTTCCTTATAAAGGCAGTATCTACACTTATCGAACTTCCAGTCGCCCTTGTCAGGCTTTTTGGGTATTACATCTTTTTTTATCATATCCAGGAGCTTTTCGAACTCTTCCTGAAGCTCTTCCAAAACTCCTTCGTCTTTTTCTATACTGAACTCCTTAAGCTTCTGTGTTCCTTTGCATTCTACGAGTATTATCCCCTTGTCTATACCAAAATGGTTTAGATAGATCTGGAGCTGTTTTTTCCACGATTCTTTGGGTTCGCTTAGATTTTTGAAACTATACGGACTTGCCGATTTGATTTCAACTATATAGTTTTCGTTGTTTATCGAAACGATTGCGTCTGCTCGTCCATGGAACATGGACTGATCCGGCATTCTAACCTCCGATGCTGTAACTACCCCTGCTGAATAGAGAGCAGACACAAGCCTTTGGTGTATCATATCTCCTCTTTCAAACTTTCGTCTTGTCTGCGGATCAAGATCTTCTTTGTCGGCTCCTTTCATCTTTAAGTATATTTTTCTCTTGCAGTCGGTTACTTCGGAAGCATAAAAGTAGTCTCTACGTCTATTTTTTTCCTGTTTTCGGTAGAAACGGTCGATTTTTTCCTTGAGCATGTTGTGATAATTTACTTTTCTCTTTAAATGTTTACGGGAAAGATTAAAGTTCTTGATAGATAAGATATAGACATGAGAATATGTCCCAGTTGTGGTTCGGAGAAGATAGAAACAGATAGAGCTAATTTTTTAGCTTTGTTGGGGATGGAGCGCGGATACAGCTGTCCTGAATGTGGATACAAAGGAAGGCTGTTTTTGAATATAGATGGAGATAGACTAGATGACGCGAAGGAGTTTTTGGAGGAAAGGGATTCCGATGAGTTTAAGGATATGCTGATGGACCAGGAACTTGGATTCAACAAGGGCAAGCTTGCTTTCGGCCTTGCTTTCTTTCTGATGGGTGTCCCCTTGATCGTATTGATGCCAATGGGACTGAACTTCTTTGTAGGAGTACTTTCTACATTTATCGGCCTTGTTCTTGTTCACGGAGAAGTTAAGAAACTGAATTCTTAGGCAAAGTTCATTTCTTCCTGACATTCGGGGCAGAGAAGGTTTCCGTTGACCTCATTGAGAGATTCAGAGTAGTTTTCACAAGATTCGCACTTCCCTATTTCTCTATCACCGAAGTCCATATCCATACTTTCGGGACCAAGTTTGATTCCCTGGCTTATACCTAGATAGAGGTTTGGCCTTACTTTCATTATGTCATGTTGTGAGATTATACCTATGATGTCTCCTCCTTCCATAACAACAAGTCTTTCTATTCCCTCCTCCACCATAACCATTGCTGCATCCTCTATATCCATCTCAGGGGAGATTGTGACCATATCTGTTGTCATTATGTCCTTTGCTTTGCTTCCCTTATCATCGACGACAAACTTGTTGACTATATCTGAGTTAGTGATTAATCCCTTTATCTCATCATCTTTTTTTATTATAACTGAACCCCTGTCGCCACTTTTCAGTCTTTTGGCTATGTCGCATATGGATTCCTGTGGGTCGGCATAGTTCAAATCCTCAGACATTACTTCTCTCACGAGGGGTTCATCGACTTTATCCTTTATCATTGCCTTTCACTCTCTCGTTGTCATACTTAAAAATATTTCGGTTGGGTAAAACGTGGGGGAAGTTATTAGGGTCATGGCTACCTTCCTTGCCGTTGCCTTGTCCAAACGGCGCGATTCGCGAATTTCTCCCGTGTGTTTTACAGTTCGTCTCACATACGCCCCTCCAGTCTCAAGGACTTTATGGAACGCACGCTCCACGCCTTACTAAGACAGGCTAGACCCCTGACCTCCCGCCACAGATATATTATTATTTTCAAGGTATTTAACTTTCAAAACCAGCCCTTTATACCTAGTTGCCCATGATACAGAGGGAAACTTTTAAATAAAGGAGTTGATACATTTAAGTTAGTGATTGTATGGCTGCAAAAAAAGGTGTTACCCTTCCTATCAACATGCTTGTAATCCTTGCTGTAGCCGTTATAGTTCTTTTAGCCATAGTCGCTTTCTTTATGGGAGGCTTCGAGACAGGTGCTGTAGATGAACAGACGGTCATAAATAGATGTTGTAGTCCTGTTGCAACCTTTGGTCACTGTGCAGAAACCAGTTGGACAGAGGAACTAACAGCCCTTGATTGTGATGCTCCCGATGATTCACCTGTTTCCACTGCCGAGGTATGTGTACAGGTCGGTGGCGAATGGCACGACTGTAGTAATGTTATTCCTGGCGGTCCACAAAACTGCCCTGCCTGTTAGAGATCAGCGTTTCTCGACAACAAGTTTTTAAGTAGTTCAGATAAACTATAGGTAGTGTTAAACATGACAACGGATAAAGGAATATCTCTTCCTATCAACATGCTTGTAATCCTTGCTGTAGCCGTTATAGTTCTTTTAGCCGTTATAGCCTTCTTTACCGGTGGATTCGACACAGGTCCCGTGGAGGATAGAACAGTTATAAACTCATGCTGCAGCCCCGTCGTAACCTATAGACACTGTGGTGAAGACAGCTGGGATCCCGAGCTCAGTGGTATGAGCGAATGTGGTGATATGGAAGGCGACGTTTGTGTAGATATAGGGGGCAGAGAACGCGTCTGTTCGGAATATGTTCCCAGGCCAAGTGAATGTCCTGCATGCTGATTTTTTGTTTTCACCTTCTGCAAACTTTTAAATACTTTTACAGGTTAATCAAATGGACAGAGTGAGATCTAGTGTTCAAAAGTACTAGAAATTCAAAGACCAAAACAACAGAATAAACGGAGGTGAATCTAATGGCAGAAGAAGCAGACGACAATGTGATTTTCGTTGGAAACAAGCCACCGATGAGCTATGTTCTTGCATGTGTTACTCAGTTCAACGATGGAATGGATGAGGTTCACATCAAGGCAAGAGGCAAAGCAATCTCAAGGGCAGTTGATGTTGCAGAGATAACAAGGAACAGGTTCGAAGAAGACGCTGTTATAGAAAGCATCGAGACAGGAACCGAAGAAATTGAAACAGACGAAGGAGATGAAATCAACGTTAGCTCGATAGACATCCTGATGAAGAAGTAAAAACAGGTAATGTTTCAAAAACAAGCCCTATTCTTTCTTTTCTTTTTTTATTCTGAAAGAAGTGATTTGAATGTAAAGACCTTATTTTCTTCCGCAATTTCCAGTGCTTTTTTAAGTTTATCAGGACTTTCAGAATAGACTGTCATAATTTTTTCACCCTTTTCAACGGGATCATCTTTTTTCTTATGTAGGTATAGTCCTGATTTTTTGTCCTTAGAACAGCCCGTTGCCTTTGTTATTTTACTCACTATTTTATTGTCCAGATCCTTTACACGCCCTCTTTTCTGAGATCGAACTATCTGATGATTTTCGGCAAGTTCTACTTCATCAGGGTCCATAACTCCACCTCCCTGGGCCTCGACTATATCTTTGAACTTGTTGTAAGCTTTTCCACTTGTTAGTATCCTTTCTGCACTTTTATCTGAACCAACTTCTTCAAGTAGAAGGTCGGCCATCTTAATAGATTTTTCTGTTAGATCCTTAGGTCCTTCTTTACCCCCGGATTTCAGTATTTTTAAAACGTCCCTTGCCTCGAGCGCCGGGCCTATCCCATTTCCGATCGGATTGGAGCCATCTGATACAAGAGTGAAAACATCCATTCCCAGTTCACTCCCCAGCTTTTCGAAATATTCAGATAGCTTACTTGCTTCTTTGGAATTTTTTATCTTTGATCCGTCTCCCATGGGTATATCTATAAGCACAGTTTCGGCCCCAACAGCCTTTTTCTTTGCCAGAACAGATGAAAGGAGCTGCTCCAGTGGATCCAGATTGAGGGAATCCCTGACTCTTATGAATTCATCGTCGGCCGGTGCGAGATTTAGTGCTCCGCCCCACGAGAAGCATCCGTTGGTTTTGTCAACTATATCTTCGATCTCCTTCAAAGAATGTTCTACGTCTGTGATGACTTCCATTGTGTCTGCGGTTCCTGCCGGTGAGGTTATCGCTCTTGACGAGGTTTTCGGTATCTTATAACCAGCTGCTGCGATTATAGAAACTATTATCGGTGTTGTTCTGTTTCCTGGGACACCGCCTATGCAGTGTTTGTCCAATGCATTTTTTATATCTATCTCTTCACCGGTATCTACCATCGCCTTTGTAAGATCCCTTGCTTCATCAAGTGAGAAGTCGGACATATCTATAGCTACAGTATATGCCATCAGTTCGGAATCAGTTAAACGGAAGTCTACTGCATCCTTTACTATTTCATGGGTTTCATCATATGATAGATCCTTACCTTCTACCTTTTTCTTGATATAGTCTATAGAATCAGGTTTTGGTATGCTGTTTACGATGACGGTTTTTCCTTCCTCGGCCCCGAGTTCTTCGTTTGTTTCATCGAACAGTACTATATGACCTTCCGGGACCTCGTTTGAGGTATCAACTATGGCCATGACTTCTGTGTCCTCGTGCTTTATACATATTCTGTCGCCAAGGAATATAGAACGTTCTATGGCTTCCCTGTTGTTGAGAATTACCACAGGCTTTCCTGCCCTTATATCCAGAGTCTTTACCTTTGCTTCCATTTTAACACAACTAAACGGTGGACTTTGATTTATAAAAATAAACAACCAGCTCAATGGCTACCACAATCGACAAGATCGTATTCATAAATAGAAAAGCAAGATCTCCTATCCTGTAGGAATGTAGTGCAAGTGACATGGATCCAAGCAGACTAAAGAAAATGAATTTTGGGTCCAGTGCTTCTAGGCTTTCTGTTTTCATTGTGGTTATGGTTTCGGGTAGCCATGCTGCTAGCAGTAAAATAGCTCCTAGCCATCCTATATTTATCATTTTTCCCACTTGTCTAGCGCTTTTTTCAGTTCTTTGTTTTCCATCGATGCTTCTTCTAGACTTCTTCCATTCATAACAGCTCTACAGGCTTGTCTTATGGCTCTGGCTCCGGCTTCTGTACCATCGGGGTGTCCATGGCATCCTCCGCCAAACTGGGCTATTATATCCTTGCCCATTTTATCCACTAAGCCAGGAAGTCCTCCTGGATGAAGACCACCGGATGCAACGGCAAATGTTTTGTCTATATTACCCCAGTTCTGATCCAACCTGCGGCCTTCTTCGGATACGTCCATTGATTCTATAGCTTCCTCTATTTTCAGGACCTTTTTTTGGTCTCCTTCCATCTTACCGATACCAGCTGTCCCTATATGTAGTTGGTCACCACCTATGAGTCTTGTTAGTTTAGCCACCGTAAGCATGCTGATACCATGTTTTTTGCTTCTGGTGAATGCGGCATGACCTGCTCTGTGACAGTGTATGACTACATTCTTTCCTACGAGGTATTCACGCATCTCCTGTAGTGCACTCCAACCTATTGTTATTATGTCTATCATAACGTAGTTGCTGCCCTTTCCTATGAGGTAGTCTGCTCTCTTCTTCATTTCTGATACAGGCGCCGTTATGTTTCCCATATATTCTTTCTTTTCGCCTGTTTCCTTTTCGGCCCTTTCCTTGAGTTTCATTGTTTCGTCTACCCTTTTTTTGAAACCGTTGAAGCTCATCGAGGTAAGATTTTCATCATCCTTTACTATATCAAGACCACCCTTCCATGCCTTGTAAGCAACCTTGGCATGTTCTTTTGGGCCCAATCCGAGCTTGGGTTTGACTATAGTTCCGAGCATTGGTCTATCATATACAGAAAAGAGGTTTCTTATTCCGTCTATACCTACCTGTGGTCCATGGAACTTTTCTAACATTTTCTTCGGAAATCTTATGTCTTCTAGCCGTAGACTATCGAGTAGTTTCATTCCAAATATGTTTCCTCCAACCGAAGACAGCAGTTGTGGTATGCTGCTGAGTTCGAAGAGTTCCTTCGGATAGGCTATTTTTACGTAGGGATCATCTATATCATATACCCTCGCCTTTATCCTCTTTGCTCTTTCATTGACTGTTCCGATGTGTGTCCATGTTCCTACACTGGATTCCTTGGCGACATTGGCTGCTGCTTCTTTGATCGTGTAGTTCTTTGATGGTTCTATTCTAAAAAGACAGATAAGATCGTCTTCTTTTGGTTCGTATTCTTTGTCTATGAAGTTCATAAATTCATCCCTCTCTATCTATATTGTGAACCTTCCTTTTAACTCTTCTATTATTTCATGTTTTTTCATTACACCGTCTTCCGTTATTAGTTTGTCTATATTTGCCCAGGGTGTCATATCAAAGGCAGGATTTTCTAGTACCAGTTCGTGTTCTTTCTCAAGGTATTCGTGTTCCCGTATTTCATCAGGCGATCTCTCTTCCAGTGTTGAGAAGTTGTCGTAGTCGAATTTGTCCTTTGTAGCTATGAAGTAAAACTCCGTATCAGGATCCTCCTTCGCAGCAAGGGATAGCATATATGTTCCTATCTTGTTCAGGACACCAGAAGGCCTTATCGAATCCACGCCAACAAACACGTAGTCTGCAGCCCACATATATAGCCCGGCTGCTGCATCTACTATATAATTGACAGGTATGTTCATCTCATTGAGCTTTTTTGCTGTTTTAACGCCTTGTAGCTTTGGCTCGGTTTCTGTAACTATCACACGGAAGTTTCTGTCCATATCCAGCATACTCCTAAAAGCTGCTATAACAGCAGAAGAGTGACAATGTGTCAGTATTACGGATTCGTCCTTTACAATATCTGCGACTACTTTACCCGCTTCGTTTTTTGCGGTGTTTAGATAGTCTAGGGTTGCGTCTATGGCTTCTATCTCTCCCCTTCTTTTAACAAAGTTTATGCAGTTATGTGCTGATACTCCCGTGGGACGCGCATTTTTCAATCTTTCTGCTGCTTCTTCGAATTTTTCACCGAACCCTTCTTCTTCGACTATCTTCGAAAGAACTTTAAGACTTTCCTTTGCTATTGACTGTGCTCCCTGTATTTCAAGGTTCTTTATCTTTTTTACAGTCTCATCGACGTCGGGCATCGGCATAGAAAACTTTATGTGAAGCGATAAATAAAAGGTTTTGTATGAACAAAAAAGAGGATATAGATTCTTTAATCGAAACCATGAAGGCCAAGGGCAATCTTACTTCTGAACGTGTTGAGAAGGCTATGAGAAAGGTTCCGAGGCATCTTTTTGTTTCAAGTAAAGACAAAGAAAAGGCATACACCGACTCACCTCTTTCCATAGGTCATGGTCAAACTATTTCCCAACCGTCTGTTGTTGCAAAGATGACAGAGTTTCTTGACGTCAAGGAGGGTGACAGAATACTTGAAATAGGTGCTGGGTCCGGATGGCAGTCTGCTGTACTTTCTCGTCTTGTTGGAAGTTCGGGAAAAGTTTATACAGTTGAACTAATTGAAGGGCTGGCAAAGAACGCCAGAGAAAATATCAATAAGGCAGGTATAGACAACGTGGAGGTTGTTTTTGGGGATGGGTCGATCGGTCTACAAAAATATGCTCCATATGATAGTATAATCTGTACTGCCGTTTCTCCAGAGATTCAGGACGAATGGGTTGAACAGCTTAAGGTAGGAGGGAGGCTGGTTACTCCCCTCGGAGAAATAGTTTTACACAGTCTTGTTGTTTTTGAGAAGAAAGACGACGGTTTAGATCTCATAAAGAAAGAAAGGGGTTATCGTTTCGTTAAGCTCAGAGGAACCAAAGGTTTTTGAGTTTAAAATAAAATAGGTTTTATATGTCTTCTGTATTTGGGTTTTTTACTGACAAAAAAAAGGAAGAGAAAACGGTTAAGTTTCAAGATTTCCTCTGTTGGTTTGAGAATCAGCTCAAGGGTTTGGATGGTTTCGACTGGAGCGATCAGAACGAAGTATACTCCCAAATAAAGAATTCTATGGAAGGCTTGCAGAAGGCTTTGGTAGAGTTCGAGGAAAAGGATCTTCCCGATGAAATGGCACCCAGGCTTAAGAAAATGGCCCAATCAAACAGAAAGGTTTTGATAAAGCATCTTCAGAGTTTCATCGATAAGTTTACTATACCCGATGGAAGAGGATACAAACAATTGCAAAGCTTCCTGGAGGATAGATCGTCGGAGCTCGATAAGGTTTCAGATAATATAAAGAGGAGTTTGGTTGTACTTGATAAGGCACAGCCAGACGTTACAAAGGGAATAGTTAATTCAATAAGAGAACTAGAAAGATCTCTTGATATAGATGAAGACCTACAGAAGACCGTCGAAATAGTTGATTTATACAAGGAACTCAATCAAAAGATCGAAAGGCTTTCGGAACTTTCAGATAGGCATGAAAAGATAAAAATCGAGTTGGAGGACAGCCTCGAAGAAAGAGAAAAACTTCATAAAAAGTTGGAGGAGATAGAAAAATCTGAAGATAGAGAAGCCATAGAAGAAAAGCGCCAAAGGATGGGGGATGTAGAGAAGAAAATGGAAAAGGAGAAGAGCAGGATACGCAGTAGTATATCGCCACTAAAAAGAGGTCTTAAGAAGCTAAGATATTTTGGTTTTTTTTCAGGAGAGGAAGAGCTTCTTGAACATTATATCACCAAGCCTGTTCTGGCTACCAAAAAAGACGAAGGCCTTTCGTTCTTATTAAAAACAACTGAGAAACTTGATGAAAAGCTTGCTGACAGGAATCTGGACTTCGATGACTCAGAAGCAAAAAGACTTGAAAATGAACTCGATGCTGTTGATATAAACAAAATCAAGTCCTCTGTTGAAACCATTTATGATTTAGAAGAGGAAAGAAACAAACTAGAAGAATCAATCGAGAATCTTTTATCAGAGGGGCCCAAAGAGAATATTAGTGGAAAGATAAAGAGAAAAAGTGAGGATATAGAAGATATGAGGGATAGACTCGAAAAAACGAAGCAGAAACAGAAGGATCTTGAGAATACGATAGATGAACTGGAGGATGAACTCGTGAAACATACTGAAGAACTCCTTGGGATTGATGTCAGCTTAGAATGTGTCGAGTCTTGACTGTGTTCCTTTGTTTCTGTCCCTTTGTAATCTTTCAATGGGCTTTTTTATTCTGTCTTCGGAAAAATCATGTCTATCACACAGAAAGCTCTTGATCTTTTCTTTACTGGGATCCCGCCATTCGATTTTATAATCATCGGTCACAGACGGGTTCATGAATAGGTTTAATATATCTTCTGGGTCCTTTTCGAAAGGCCAATCAACTTGATTGATTACAGAGCGTAGATCTCCGTGTTTTTTTACAAGCTTTAACGCGTTCTTAGGGCCTACACCCTTTACACCGCCTGGAGTGTAGTCAGTCCCTACAAGTATTCCCATTATAATTAGTTGTTCTCTACTTATGCCGTTTTTGTTCAGTATTTTCTCGAGATCCAGCTTCTCTGGTCTAATCTTCTTGTATTGTTGCTTATTGGGGAGCTTTCTTTTTCCTGTTATAGTTAGATTCCTCACGAGTATTGGTGAACCAAACAGAAGTGCATCAAAATCTTGGCTTCCTACCGCCCATGCATCACCTTTTTTTGTCATATGTGCGGCCTGGGCCTCACCTTCGCTTGGTGCTTGTACCCACGGGATTCCCATGGCATCCAGTAGATTTTTAGACTGGTTTACCATCTCTTTTTGGACCGTTGTTGATTGTTTAGCATATTTTTCTGCTTTCTCTATATTACCTCTCTTCAGTGCATCCTTGTATTTCTTCCTTGCTTCCTCTCTTTTTTCCCTTCTCTCGTTGTTTACACTCTCCTTAAATTCAGGAGGCTTTCCATCAAAAACATAGAAGGGTCTAATCTCATGTTCTACGAGCTTTGTGGTTCTGTAGAAAAGGCCCGAAAGATGGGATGTTATCCTTCCATTTGAGTCTTTCAATGGTTCGCCATCTGGTTGTCGTATTATAGAGAGGAACTGATAGAGCATGTTAAGAGCATCGATAGCAAAGGCTCTGCCTTTAAATGAATCTAAAGAAGATTCTTCAGGTTCAACGAGATCCGCAATATTCACACCCATATAACATCGGGAAGAAATCCAGTTCTACTGGTATTCTCCTTTCAGGTTTACGTAGCTCTTTGCCATCTTTTTCATGACTTCTCTGTCCTGTTCTTGGAGTTCTCTTACCTTTTCTGCAGGATTTCCACTGTAGACAGAATTTGGCTTAGTCTCAGTTCCCGGAGGAAGCAGGCTTCCTGCTCCTATTATGCTGTTCCTTTTTATCCTGGTGTGATGCAGAGCAGTAACATTTATTCCTATCATTACGTTATCGTCGACATCACAGCCGTCGAGAACAGTTCCGTGGGCAACTGTTACGTTGTCTCCTATACTAACGCCGTCCTTGGAGTTAGGGTGTATGACAACATTGTCCTGGATGTTCGTATTTTCTCCTATTTTTACTTTTCCTATGTCTGCTCTAATCACAGTGCCAGGCCATACAGAACTGTTTTCACCTATTTCTACATCTCCGATAAGTACAGCATCCGGAGCCACCCAAGCGCTTTCTGCTACCCTTGGATAGGGTCTCTCTGTCGAACTCCCACTCTTTCGAGAAGCCGAGAAAAAACTTTCTTTTAATTTCCTTAACACACTATCCCCGTTCTTATCTTAGACAACTACCTTTTTAAATATTTACAAATTCTTTCTGTCTATTCAATCCTTTTTCTTTGGAAGCTTGTGTAGTCTGTAACCGGCCATGAACTTGATTTCTTCGTTACATTGGTCTTCGGCTTCTTCAAGTACAGATGTATACTCTTTTTCTGCTTCATCGAAAAAACACTGGCCTTCGAGGACCATTGCTTTATAAAATCTTTGTCTGCAGTTCTCCGGCTCGAAATTCAGCGCAACAGCACCGATATCGGTAGCATAAGGATCCCGTATGACTTCGTTGAATTCTTCAAAAGAATACAGTTCTTTGTCGATTTCATTTTCTTGGCTCATTTTTTCACCTCCTTTCCAGGTTAAGAGACAATAGGCTAATATAAGGTCGGTAAAGTATTTAAGCATTGAATAGCTTTACTTCTCCTCCATATAGTGAAGATGAGCTCTGCAGTTACAGTCGGAAGATCCAAATTTTTTGACCGGGGTTTCTTTGCTTAAGATAGAAATAGCTTTGTTTAGGAGACATTCGTCATTGTTTTCGGTTCTTATCTTTACCGTAGCTATGATTTCTGCCTCCTCGAGAAAGTAGTCTATATGCCAGTGTTTTTTCTTGTCGTCTGAAATATGTCTTTCAATCCTTTTATCCAGGTTGTTCATACCCGATCCAACGTAACAATATATCCCTGGTTTGAATTCAAAGTTTCCTAGTTTCCCTATTCCTATAGTTTTACTGACATCGAGGCGGATGAAAAGAAGATATAGACCCTTTGAAAACTTATCTTTTTCGGACATCTGGTTTCATGAGTTTTGCTTTTGTAGCCTCTTCACTATGGCTTTTTCTACATCTACAAGATTTACTACGTCTTCCCTGTTGTACATAAGAAGCTTTCTGAGCGACTTACTGCAGTTGTTTTGTTTGTATTTTTTCCAGAGGCGAACTGCTTCCGAACCACCACAAACACCCGAATCTCTCCCTATTCCTATCTCTTTTTCTATTACCTTTAGTCCGCCCTTTAGGTCACATTTCCATCCAAGATACATTAGATCTTTATGATCAATATCCACCTCTAGGTTGTAGTTGTGCTCTAGAAACGGTATGTCAAATCTTTTTCCGTTGTATGTAACTATCCTTTCGGCTTTGTCAAGTAGTTCTTCTACAGCTTTTTGGTTTAGGTTCCTCCCCTTCACAAGCTGATAAACTCTGTTTCCATCGTAGGCCCCCACTACAGTAACTTTGTTCCTTTCCTTACTTAGGCCGGTTGTTTCTATATCAAGGTAAAGCTTTTCCATGAACAATTCTTTTTCTCGATGGTTTAAATATTCTGTTACCCACCGAATAACTTTTTAGACTTGAGATCGAAACTATGATCGATGAGAGATAAAGTCTTTTACCACCGATGTCCTCGCTGTGGATTTAGGCAGAAGTCCAAGGCAGAAAAACGTGTGAAATGTCATAACTGTGGTGCTACATACAAAGAAAAAACGAACCGTTGTTCACGACCTAAACCAAAGGACTCCGATGGGAAGTTCAGAAAAGCTGGTGATATAGATGGTTGATTTCATAAACCTCGAAGACGTTCCGTTTAGTTTAGAAAAGACCCTTGAATGCGGACAGACATTTTCTTGGAACAAGATCAAGGAGGAGGACACCGAGAAATATTATACGGTGAGAAGTGGTGGTGTTTTAAAGGTCTGGCAAGACGGTGATAAGCTTTTTTATACTAACCAGGGCGATGAGGTGGATCCCATCGATGTTCTAAGGCTTGATGACAAGCTTGATGATATCTATGAATCCATGAACAAGGATAGGTTTATTGAAAGAACTATAGCAGCGAACTATGGTCTTCGTATCGTTAGAGATGATTTTTTCCCTTGTCTCATATCGTATATAACCTCATCACAGATGCAGATCCCCAGGATAAAAAGAATACAGAAGGACATCAGAATAAACTATGGAGCATCTCTGGACTTTGACAGAGAGTATTACCAGTTCCCATCACCGGAGAGTCTTGCAGAAGTACCGGAGAACGAACTGAGGGATCTCAATGCAGGATATAGAGCCGGATACATCAAGAGGACCTCTGAGATGATACGGGACGGTGTCGTTGATCCCGGTGAAATCAGGCGATTAAACTACGAGGAAGCAAAGGATAAACTAATGATACTTCCTGGTGTCGGAGAAAAGGTTGCAGACTGTGTTCTTCTTTTTTCTTTGGACTTCCTTGAATCGTTCCCCATTGATACTTGGATAAGGAAGATAGTTAAAAAGGAGTATAATGGAAAATATTCGAAAAACTACAGCGAGCTGTCGGAAAATATGAGAAACTACTTTGGAAAGTATGCTGGTTACGCACAGGAATATCTTTTTCATTACGGAAGAACATGTATGGATCCGGACAGTCCGTAGTCTGTTGGATATATCCATTTCTGCGTTATAGTTATTAATTGTGAATTAGAGATGTATTGTATGCATGTACAAGGCCTTGTTTGTGTCGGGTGCGGTGAAGTATATACTGCAGACGAAATAAGATATTCATGTAAGAAATGCCATTCATCTGTCGATGTTCTTTACAATTACAACGAGGTAAAAAACAAGCTTTCTTGGGATCTTTTGAGAGAAAGGAATTTTTCTCACTTGAGATATAAGGAACTTTTACCTGTCCTTGACCCCGATTTTATAGTAAGGATGGGTGAGGGCGGAACACCTCTTTTAAAGTCAACAAGCTTAGGCGAGAAACTAGGAATAGACCTTTACTTCAAGATGGAGAGTTTGAACCCTACAGGGAGCTTCAAGGACAGAGGAACTTCCGTCGAGCTTGGAAAGGCTCTGGAGCATGGTGCCGAAGAGATAGTTACCGCCACGACCGGAAATATGGGTTCTTCGATAGCTGCCTACTGTGCGAGGGCAAGCGTTGAAGCAAGAATATATGTACCTCATGGTGTAGCGAGCCCGAAGCTAAAGCATATGAGAGAACACGGTGCTGAGGTTATAGAGGTGAGCGACGATTACAATGACGCAGAGGAGAGGGCATGGGAAGACAAAGAAGAAGATGATATGTACCTCATGGGAGACTATCCTTACAGAGGCGAGGGTGAAAAGACAGTAGGTCATGAGATAGGCGACCAGGCTGAGGTTGACAAAGTTGTTGCACCCATCGGAAACGGAACCCTTATACATGGCGTTTGGAAAGGTTTCTGTGAGCTGAGGACTACAGGTTTGTTGAAGAAATGTCCTGAGATGGTTGGTGTTCAGTCAAAGGGCTGCAATTCCGTCGTGGGGGCATTAAACAAGGGTCGGGAGAAACCTGATGTTATAGATCAACCTGATACGGTGGCGGACGCAATATCATGTGGAGAGCCCTTGGACGGAGACCAAGCTATCATGGCTTTGAGGGAAAGCGAAGGAACGGGTATTACTGTGAGCGATAAAGATATTTTGGAGGCGAAACAGGTTCTAGCCAAAAGGGAAGGAATATATGCAGAAGAAGCAGGTGCGGTTGCGCTAGCAGGGATACTGAAAAATAGAGAAAATTTCAGACAGGGAGAAAAAGTAGTTTGTATTGTGACAGGCCATGGATTAAAGACTTAAGTTATAAAATACAAGGATAAGAACGTGCGCCTGTGGTCTAGTCTGGCCTAGAGATCGACGTGGACGAAGTCTACGTCCTTTGGGTAAGACTCGAGCCTCCCATGCTCGAAGCCCGGGTTCAAAAGAATCTTTTTGCAGAAGACAAAACGTTCACGGAAGATAATGTGAATGCCTCTCCTGAGGGATTCGGGAACTCCCGGCAGGCGCACTATTGATTAAAGACTAGACAGTGAATGTGTGGTTTCGGATAGACTGCTTAAAGAAAAGGTATTGTAACTTTCTTGGCCATTTTCTTCCCCATTACCCCAATCCGGTCCGTATTCCTCGGAAATATTTCCTTTAGTGTCTTCAAAGGGACTTACATCCCATACATCTGTAAACATGGTGATAACTGCAAGTAGTATGAGTATAGAGATAATCAAGATTACAACGGTCCTTATCGCAAGCGATATACCCTTTTCTTTCATTTCAACAACACCTTTGTTCCCAATCGACTTCTTCCAGCCTTTCTATAAGCTCTTCGTCCATTTCTTCTTCGTCGTAGCCTTCCCATACCTTATCTACAGCACACTGTCCGGGATCTTCTTCGTCGTAGCTTCTACAACAACCCCTGTTTTCAAATCTATTACAGGCTATCCTCATCTTTCCATCGAACTCTATTTCCGTTAGACCTGCATCTCCTGTGCCTACCCAGAGGGCAAGAAGAGCAAAGAGAATGAGTAATGTTATTATAAATACCCTTATTATTCTTATCGCGTCCATACCCTTTTTACTTAACATAGTTTATTCACAACATACATCAAATGGATCTTCTTGGTGTGTCCATATTTCGTTTTCGAATTCTTGGCATCGAACTGCTCCGGGGTTACTGCAACAATTCCTCTGTAGGTATCCTACACAAGACCTGCCCATCTCATCTTCCTCACCTGGTCCTTCTGTTACGTCCAGACTAAAAACTATGATGGATAGGATCACTATCAAACTCAAAACCAGAGCTCCGAGATGTAGAGGCTTTAATCTCTTCCCGGACTTGATTTTCATGGTTAAAGGTTGTTACCTATTGGATTTAAAACTTACGGTCTGTCCTCACCCTGAAAGTATCAGTTCTTTCATTAGGTCAAAAAATCCTTCGAAGAGCCCCTCTGTAGTCAGGGCAAGAGCAGCAATCACACCTATCAAAAGTATTCCAAGTATTATATAAACAAGGATATTAAACTGTAGTCCTCTGGTTCGAAGAGCGTAGTTCATTTTTATCCCATAGTCCATATTTCATCGAAGTCCCAGGGATCTACGAGGCCTTCCGTTCTTGTGGAAACAAATGTTGCCTTGTCTTCCATGGCTTCGTCAACTTTCGGTGTTCCTATAACACTTCCAGAGATATCTCCAGGAAGAATTCCGGATGTGTCAGTACTCCAGAAGGAGTTTGTCACTGCCCCAGCAGAACCGGAACCGACCAAGCCTTGTTTGTTTGTGAGTCCGGTTACAAAACTAGCTGCGTATGTTTTATCTACCTGTCCACTTCCTGATCCTATTAGTCCCCCTACATTTGATATACCTTCTACAGAGCCGACCGTGTAAGAATTTGTTACGGAACCGGAGGTATGTTGTCCTACCAGTACTCCTACATTTTGATCTCCATCTACATTTGCCGTGGAGGAAGATTTCCGTATCTCTCCACTGTTTGTTCCAACAAGACCGCCAACGTTACTTTCGCCTTGAACCATCCCGGAAATACGGATTCTTTTGATGGTTCCTTGGTTTTCTACAGAAAGACCACCTGCAGGACCTTCCTCAAATATATCTACTTCCGAGATTCTAATATTTTTTACGGTTCCCGAGGAAGATATCGTTTCAAATAGTGGCTCATCTAAACCATATATACTGTGACCACGACCGTCCAGCGTCCCGCTGAACTCTCGGATTGGTTCGTGATCTGAACATCTTATAGAGTCTTGGAGCTGATATTCACCTTCTGAACCTATTGATTTACATGAGGTCACAATCCGTCCTGACCCCTCTCCGGGAAATTCTTCTTCCGGGAGCTCGTGTTTTAAAATAGGGTATTTGAACTTCCTATGAACCCTTCTTGCCTCCTCCTCGCCTATGTCCATAAGACCTTCTGAAATCTCCAAAAAAGATCCCGATGTTGTGGAAAAAACAAATATTACCAAAACACCTAGAATTATAAGAACTACTAAAGCCATCATAGACTTGGATCCCTTTTGATTCATCTTCATGTTAAATATCTCCCCCTTTCTTATAAAATTTACATATTTTCTAATGGATTACGAGCCATGTCATAGAGGTCTGAATAGTCTTCGTTAAAGTTTTCACTGAAGTAGAAATCATCGGATATTGTTATCGAGGGCTGGTTCCTGTAAGAAGTCAGATTACCTGATAATTCTACCCTATCTATGGTTTCCTCGTCCTCATCCAAATCTACTTCTATATCGACGTCATTTATCTGTATCATCGTTTCGAGTCGGAACGGTTGCGTATCGTATTCGCCTCTGTAGAAACCCTCTAACTTAGTCAGATAATCATCTATTTTCTCCTCTATTTCTTCTTCAAGGGATTCACTTGCGTCTTCCCAGTCGCTACCTGATTCCCGTATACCCCAGTATATACCTAACAAAAACGAATCTTCTATAGCTTCCAGAGCATGGTCAAACTGAACCTTTGCTGTAACTCTTTCACTCTGCCCGAACCAGGACTGCTCCTGACCTTGGTATGATAGTACTCCTACAATTACTGTAGTTGCCAGAGAGATGGCTATCAGTACGGCTGCTAAGACCACAATCGTAACCTTTATTCCTTTATCTCCTAACATTTTATCATCAGTACATCACACCGTCCATAATATCTGATGCGACTTCATCTGGATCATAATAGATCGAATATGAGGATCCCATTCCACCTTCCGGGAGCATTATGGGTCTAGGTGCTATTACTTTTGAATTTTGTAGAATTGCTTTAAACTCTTCATCATATCCACTTATATGCCCGCAGTCGTCTAAACAAAGGAAACCCACCCTTTCTATGTCATCGTCCCCTTCGAACTGGAAAAGCAGTATATGAGAGCCCGAATCAGCTTCTCCAAATTTGTCGCTTGTCTTGGCGATAGATTCGTCTACCGACCCGTCTCCTTCTCCGAAAGCCATGAGTTTTCTTTTTGTTTCATTGGTTCTTAGAAGCGTATTTTTCTCTATACTGAATCTGGCAGGGTCTTCTGACATTACCTCTATTTCCATCTGTGCTCCTCCAACGAAGGGACCGACTATAAACAAAGTAATTAAGAACACGGCGGTGAATATAAGCGTAGCTAGCAAGATCATAAAGCCACCCTTTTTACCGATTCTTTTTTTCATTTTACCAACTATCGACTATTTCATACTCTACCGTTTTGCCGCCGGTGTGGGCTAGTTCTAACCTCGTCTTTCCTTCTGTAAACCTACCGGGCGGGTCTATCTCGAACTCTTCCTCATCATCGTCGAATGCCTTCAGTTCTATGCCTTTCAGATGCATGTATTCACCGAAGTCGTCCTTTATTTTATCAGATTGACTTGTATCTATTACAAAAGGATCTTCGCGGACGAAACACTGAGCTCTCCCATATCTATCTTGTGCATAAATTTTACAGCCTGACGTTGGGTGAAACAATGTGACTGTATGGCTTCCTTCCTCCTTGGCTATATGGGCACCCCTTTTCAGGCTCAATACAGGATCGGGTATTTGTCGGAAGTAAAAATGTAGTTTAGCTAGATCGAAGCCGTCGCCGGTGTCTATGTTTACCATTGTACTATATTTGGCGGACATATGATCCCAAAAGCTCATTTCATCTTCATCGTCCCAGGTACTCATATACCCGTCCTCAGCTATCCATTCTTCGGTTGCCTTCTTTGGTCCTGGTGTACCGAATATATACTTATCATCATTTTCGGTGTTTTCTATCTCAATATAAATCCAGAGTGATGGGTTGTAGAGTTCCTCTAGCTTCTCTGTACCGTTCTTCGAATCGAGAGATGATTTATCGAATACACCGATCTCTCCCGTCGAGACGAAGTTGGGATATGATAACAATCTTGTATAAGCAGCAGAACCCTGTAGTCTTCCTTGAGTTCTTTCAATTCCCTCAACATCTACTGTTGAACCGGCCATGAATATTGCGTAAAAGGCATATAGATAGGTTATTGTTACTATCACAAATAGTATATACCATATATAGTCTCCTCCGGTTGTTCCTTTGTTATCTATCCTTGTCATCATAATCACAATGTTCCATCAACCGGGCTAGAGGCTTCAATCCTCCCGTCAATAAACTTCACCCCACCAAAGGAATCACATTCTACCTCGAAATCTTCATCCATTTCCTGTGTAGTGTAGGAAACGAAGTAGAATTCATCATGTTCTAGATAAGCCTTTAGTGTGTTGTTTCTAAATACAACTCTTTCGCAGGCCATCGGAAGATTTTCTTCTATTTCTGTTTTTTCCTGAAAAGAGCTAGATGTAGTGTAGGATACAGACAACTCACCCATTGTGAGGTGGAACTCATCTCCTATACCCATACCAAGAACAGATGTAAAGATGTCACCTATTACGACCGTTGTAAATATGAGTACTACCAGTATCAATATTAACATAAGAGACTTTCCTACGCCTATGCCCTTTGCTGGGGTGTTCATCATATACAACTTTGTCGTGTTCGTTTAAATCTTTTTGAAAGGTGTAAATGTGGTTTATGGCTGCCAATAGTAGTTGACTATAACAACATCATGCATTGCTGGACCGGATTTACAGGTATGGTCTGCACAAGTTTCACCTCTTTTATCTATCCCACATTTCTTTACTTCACCATCGTCGCAGCATCTATCTGGAACATTCCAACCGGAGCCCCATACTTCTCCGTGCATTCTAAGACCGTTGTCGGTATCGCATCTGTCTTTTATTTCCTCAGCCTGAACATCCAGGCCGTACTGGCATGGATAGTACATTTCTTCTCCGTCATATTCAGTATAACACACACCAAAGTAGTCATGGTCCCTGTCCATGATTTCGTTCCAGAAACCAGGGCATACGCATTTTCCATCTTGGGCTGCATGATATCTTGTATTGGGTTTTCTCACAGATTCCCGGCATTCGATCTCACCCACTACTTCGATTTGAGAGAAACCATATAAACCCCATCCTAGGTCAAATGTTTTAACTGCGGGTCTGCAGTTTTCATCGCTTACACATGCCGATGGATTTTCATCGTGTCTACTGCAGCCTGCCTCCATCTCGAGTAAAGAAACAATCAAAACTACCATTCCTATCAACATTATAGCTATCTTGATTATAAACCAAAGTGTTTCTTCCTGCGATTTAGCAGTACCTTTTTTTGAAAACATTCCGCTTCATCTTTTATTTTGTGTATTTTAAAGGAAGTATTCTATATCAGGTACGCTTTCTTCTTCTATCCAGAAAGTGGTTTCTTCCTCTTCTCCGTCTTCGTCCTCGACCTCTATTTCAATACAAACCAAATCGCCACATTCTTCGTCTATGTTATCGGAGTCACATTCCTTTGTATCTCCATCATCGCAGCACATATTTGGAGCTTCCTCATCTGTTCCGTCGATCCAGACTTCTCCGTGGTATCTGTCTCCATCTTCACACATGTCTTTGAATTCTGCTTCTTGCTGTTCGCCGTCTGGTGGATACTCGCATGGGTGATAGTCGTTAGTTCCTGGTAGTCTGCAGACTCCGTAGTACTGATCATCCTTGTCTAAAATTACTTCCCATCCAACAGGACATACACACTGAGCATCCTCTGCGGCGTGGTATCTGTTGTTAGGAGTCCTTATCGCGTCTCGGCATTCTATATCACCGGTTATTTTTGTATGGTAGATTAGGTCTATGGTACGAGCAGGATCAATATAGAACGTGAATATGTTTCTCTTTCTTCTAACTGCAGGCCTGCATTCGGTATTTCTTATACATGCCGTTGGATTTTCGTCATGTGTACTGCAGCCTGTTTCCATGCCCCTAACACTCAAGGCAACAATTCCTATAACCAAGATACCTATCACTGCCTTTATTGCAAGAAATATGAACTCACTCTGTGATCTTGAACCTTTTTTGTTGATTACGTTCATATCAATAACCTATAGCCCCCAGTAATGTATCTATTATAGGACCTATCGTGTAGTAAAGTATGCCTATAAGCAGAGCAAACACCACTAAGGCAAATATTATCTTTGTATTGTTTTCGAAAACAGTTAATGTGTCGCTAAATGTAGACATATTTTATACCTATACCTGTTGAAGCCTTTGGATGAGTAGGTTTAACAATCCTTCACCGCCTCCCCAAAAGGTGTGTATAAGCAGAATACCGACCGTTAGAGCTATAAGAACTATGATCACAATCATAGCGAAACTTATGAACCCCTTTTTATTATGTACCATAACTTTATGCACCTATAGCATCTGCTAAATATTCCATTATAGTCGAAGACGCATCTCCTCCAAAGTCACCGACGCCCGATGATATTATAACAATGATTATGATCCCTATCAACATTAGAATTATCACTACCAGGGCCTGTATACTTATTTCACCTCTGGAAAAGAGGCTTTTTGAATCCGTATTCATGGAACATCTCCCTATTATGTATGTTTACCGCGTATTATAAGTTTTAATCCACGACCTGTCCTATGATGTCGATTCGAATACTGCAGTTACTTCCATATCTCCATCTACCGTGATCGTTATCTCTGCATCTTCTTTTTGTCCATGTGGATGATCTCCTTCCCAATGGCTAAATTCCCAATCGTTGTACGCTTCTGCTTCCAATGATACTTCCTGATCTTCGTGATACTCGTCCAGGTCGGGGCTTATGTCCACATTTCCACTACCTTGGGTTTCTACCGTTACTGTGTAGAAATCTTCCCAGTATGTTTCCCAGTAGTAGTCCTTTTCTCCTGCACAGAGACAGAAGGGAAGTTCTCTTCCTTCAGGGCAGAGTTTATCCCTCCCATTTTCTATGTATTCTTCTGGAAGGATATCATAACCACCTCTCCTCTCCTCTAGGCAGTTAGAATTCATGAAGAAAAGATTTTCATCCGAGCAGTATTCGTTGCAAGCCCTGTCTAGTTCGTTTGTGGGCATAGATTCATCCATTCTAACACTTTTACATACCACGGATGCAGAGAGATTGAAATCTTGATCGCCGCTTTCGTATTTTTGGAGTAACATCCGTTGGGAGGGGTCCTTTGATCCCGATACATACACAGTTTCACCTATGCTTAGATCCGAAACAGGGTCTTCGTCTCTATTAAAGGAAAAAAAGCCTATGTCTTTTCCCTGTTCCTGTGCCTGTTCCCATATAGAATCATCAGAGTCTCTCCTAATGACAAAACCCTCTTCAAATCTCCATATTGCACAACCCGGTGATTCTGAAACAATCATGCATGCTTGAACTCTATTGAGATCGCTTTGATCGTATACAGGTGGACTGAACTCTTCTCCGTAATCTTCTATGATGGATCGACACATATTACGAATTTGCGATGAAGTAGGCCTGTGGTCAAATGGACCGGCCTCAAGGCTAAGATGTACCAATGGATCCTGATTCGTCATGTGGAATTCGCGTATACTACTGGTACTCCCCTGGAAATGGATAAACTTTCCTCTTTCTTCCTGTACACCACAGTAACATCCCATTGATTTAGGTGCTACCATGTTTCTTCTTAGTTCATTTTTGAATATATCGGACCAGCTTACACTTCCTCCAAGCCACCCCGGCCACCATGCCCATCTCGAGTAGTCTTCTATACCTGACTGTATATCACAGAAAAGCGGACAGGATACTTCGGTTCCCATGGCAGCTTTGGTTATAGGACCAATACTTTGTATTAAAACCCATGCACCCACCATTACAATTATGATTACGAAGAGTGCCTTTACTGATGCTCCCTTTTGATCGATCATAGTATCCTTGATTATATTAAAATTCCAAACGTGTCGGCGAAAAACATACCGGTAAATATTACTACAAATACAAACAGAGCAAAGGCTACAATCACCCAGAGCAAGACAGACATACTTACTTCCATATTATCATTTAATAGGTTTTCGTTTAGTTTTTAACTTTTTCATTCTTCTCTCGAATAATCTTCGTCTACCTCCCAGTAGTATCGTTTCTCGTGCACACATCTGCAGTATGGGCCCTCGTCATCCTTTTCACAGAGAGTGTCTTCGCGGTATTCGTCACGTAGCATGTCATAACCTTCCCTGGGGATATCTTGGCATGCAGAAGAGAAGAAAATCTTATCGTCTTCCTTACATTGCTTTCTACATTTTTCATCGAGTTCTGTCTGAGTATCTTGTCCTTCTCTTGTTGATGCCCTACAGACAACAGGAGCATAGAGAGCGAACTTAGCTCCTAGGTATTCGTCGTAGTCCCGGAGGAGCATTCGTTGGGAATCGTGCTGGTAGGGCTGGGTTCCTATCGTGTAGGTCAGGACATCTCCTGTCCCGTATGCAAATCGAGGTACGCTGTATCTGTCGCCGATTTTAAAAAATGAAATGGGATCGTTGTCTTCATAGTTTGTCGTCAATGTTTCCTTTATTTCAACCTGATCGTGTATGCTTTCACCTATGTTGTTTTCTATAACTGAACCTTCTCCTATTACATGTATAGAGCAGTACCCTCCCTCGGAGTTAACCACGATTACACAGCCAACGGTTTGATAGTACTGTACTTCTTCTATGTTACTTATGTCTTCCTCACAGCTGCTCTTGTCGAAGCTGTGGTCGAACAACGTGTTTCCATCGGAATCACTGACATGATAGTCTAGATGTATATGTGGATCTTGGTCCGTCAAGTGAAGCTCTCTTATGTACCTTTCTCCAGGTGAACCTGTATGGAAGTGGATGTATCTTCCACTTCTTGCTTTGACGCCGCAGTAACAGCCAAGCCCTTCCGGTTGTATTATCCAGTCTGCTATTTTATGAGCCGTTGCCTCAGAGCTTTCCTCTATGAATGGTAGAATCGATGGTAGCATTATATCTGCCATGCTATACTCCTCTATGTCTGCTTGAACTGCACAGAATGTAGGACACGACAGGTCGGTTCCGATTACGGTTCTCACCACCACACTAAATGCACCGGTCATCAAAGAACCAACGATCAGGGATAATATTATACCTACAACTATTATGAGTAATAAGGAACCACCTTTTTCGTCAATCATTTACATCACAAATTCAAGATATTATATTTCTGCGTATTCTTCGTCCAGTTCCCATGAATAACTTCGAGGAGTGTTACAGAGACAGAAGGGATAACCGCGATCTTCGTTGTTGTTTTCATCTTCCCCCCCGTCTTCATCTCCGTTGTCTTCGTCTTCCATAGGGCATAAGTCTCTGGTGTCATCATATTCTTCTGGAAGAAAATCTTCTTCCAGTGAATAGTAGGTTTCCCCGGCATCTTCTGGTTCTTCGAAACACCTAGAAGCCCATAGAAGTGCGTTTCCGTCATGGCACTGTTCTCTACATGCCCTGTCAAGTGGATCCTGGACACGCCTTTCAGTTCTTTCTTCAGATTTACAAACTACAGGGACGTGAACTTGGAATGGGTGTATACCTTCTTCGTAATGCTCGAGGAGCATCCTCTGGGACTCGTGTCTGCCACTTGCCTCTATCTCTTCTGCGATACCCAGGCTGTTTACGGGGTCATCGGACCTTATCGTGCTAGCGAATATTATTTTATCCTGTTCTTCAGCCTGTTCCCTTATGGACTTTCCTTCTTCATTGGTTATTGCAAAGGTTTCATTGAATGCCCATATTGCACAGTTGTCATCGGTCGTTGATAGTATTATGCACCCTGGATATATATCGAGTTCGACTAAGTATTCACCGTTGTCAAGTTCATCTATTTTACTAAGTTCATCTTCACAGTTACTTTTTTGGCCATAACCACCGTGTTTGAATATAGTGTTTCCATCTGTATCTATTATCTCTTCTTGGAGATGTTTTTCCGGAGTTTGGTCTGTTAGATGGAACTCGGCCACATGTGGCCTGGTTGAGCTAGGACCGGGTGTCAGAAAGTGTATATACTTTCCTCTGGCATTGGACACGCCACAGTAACAACCCATGCCTTCGGGGCGAACCAAGTAGTCTATTGCCAGATCTCTTGCAACATCTTCATCATCTCTTCCCAGCCAGCTTGCAAAATGTTGTACTGCGGCTATAGCAACTCCAACAATTGCTCCTATCGCTGCTCCTATCGCGGTTCCTATTCCCGGTACCACCGAACCTATTACAGCCCCTATGGCAATATAACCAAGTGTACCGGTAAGTCCGGGGCTTGGTATCATATCCAGTGTTGTCACTTCTTTAACAGTAGACTGCATCGAACAAAAAGTATCACACATGACACTTTGTCCAAGTACGTCTTGGGCAATACGACTCATCAGTACTGTTGCAAAGCTGCCCGCTATGAGTATTATTATTACCCCGGCTATTATCATGATAAGAGTTGAAGCTCCTATCTGGTCGTTGAGCGGCTTCATGTGGACCTAGGTAAACCTTGTTTTACCTTGTTTTTATTGTTTTCCTCCCTCAGTTTATGGTTGCTGCTAGAAGTTCAGATATCTGCCCTCCGAATATTTGCCAAACCACAGCAATTGAAACACCGTAGACTATTACACCTATCATTATCATAATTGCTGCGGACTGTCTTTTCTTTATTTGGTCACCGGGACCGTTTTCTATGCCGGATGTTAGCATAGAAAGAAGGTAGGATGTCTGGATAGCATAGAGACCTACGACAACCTGTATCCATGATATGGGTATCATATTTTCTGCTGAACCCCATCCACCTACTAGGCCTTCATTGAGTCCCATCCCACCTAGACCTCCAACACCGGGTGAGGTTCCGGTTCCTGCCAGTGCATCCAATGAACCACCCACACCTTGGAATATTGATATCATTATAGCAGCCATGGCCACAGAAACACCTGCCACAAAGGGTCCAAGAAACGTTCCCAGGAACTGCATAGAAGTAGTCTCCGAAGAGAGCATATTTTTCAGGTCTTCTTCTATCTCATCGAGCTGTTGTAGATACTTTGATATTGATATAGTTGACCTAGAGACAATATCGGAACCCTTTTTTGTCGCATCTATGACGATTTTCATGACGGATATTATGAGTGTCGAAGGATAATGCCACACTGCACCGTATTCATCATCGAAAAAAGCCTTCCTGATGTTCATCCCACCCTTTTTGATATTGTTTACGACTATATCGAACATCTTCGATATGTCCATATCCTTATTTTTTACAGCAGCTTCTTCCATGGCCCTCTCCATTGGCTTACCCAGCTTGAGTATATTACCCAGTGAGAAAAGAGACTCCGAAAATTCATCCTCGATATCCTTCACCTCCTTCCTTATCTTGAGCTTAGCGCTGGAGTCGAGGTAGAAGTAGCTCGAAGGACCCAGTGCTATTCCGATGGTTATGATTATTGACGTGTAGAGCTGAGTTGATATATCTGTACCTGCGTAGAAGTTAACCAGATAGATACCGGTAATTATCACAGGAACCGACAGAAGAACAGATATAGGCCATATCTTTATCTCCTTACCTGCGATGTTTATCATTCCAGAGGGAATGTGGTCCGGATGTTTTGATATGTCAGGCTCAGAAAATCCCATCGGCCTGTACTCCAGCGTTCTTTTTCCTGTTAGATATATTATGAGCGGTAGTATAACATTGTAGCCCAGAATGAGAAACGCAGGCCGGATAGTTTCTTCAAGCATAAGCATTATTATAGGGAACATTATCAGAACCATGATAGGAAGCATTATACCGAGGGCGTGTATTACGAGTATAGGAAGTTCGAGTTTGTTTGAGTAGTTTTTCATCATCTCTCTTGAGCCTGTCATCATCGTGTTTATTGCTTCGTTGAGCATTCTTTTTCTTTTTTCTCCGGCTTGTTGCATCGAGTCTTCTATTATCTGTATAGCTTCCACGAAGGTTTTGTTGTCTTCCCACTTTTCCAGGTAGGCGGAAAGGGCTTCCCTCATCGAAACATAGTTTCGGGTTTCTACATCCCAGAGCAGTTTTTTGAAATCAAGTGAAAGGGGCTCTCCTAGATGCTTGGCGGTGAATTTAACTGCACCTTCGAGGTTAGGAGAAGTACGCATGTATATGACCATGTATATCACAGCAAGCATAATCTGATCGGCAGCTTTGACCCGGAAAAGCCTGGCCTCCGAATTTGGATATTCTGCGAGGAGGTATATTGATACACCACCCAGTATAAACATGAGGAGACCAAATATTATCGAGGCAAGACCCAGTACCATAAGTAATATCGCAGTGACAAAGATGCCGATACCGGACAGAATGGCTAGAGAGTAGGCCCCCTCAGGGGTTATATTCATGTAGGTCATATCTATTGACCGTTCCATCTCCTCCCTCTTTTCATCGGACGGCTCTACGACTATTATATTTTCGGCAATATTACATAGTTTTTCGTAAAGTGATAGTTTCCTCTGCTTCTGTTCCTCTTTTAAGAATGTTTCGTACTCCCTCGATGTGAATGTTCTTTTTCTGCTTTCGGGCATCCGGAGTCCTTCGTTTCTTCTTTCCAGAAGTCTTTTTATCTCTTCTTTGCGGTCATCCTTATCGCCCTTAAACATTCCTAAATTCACCAGTCTTTATCTGATCCTTGAGCCATTGTTCCCACTTATCGAAGGTTTCATCCGGGTCTATGTAACCTGTCTTCTTTTTTACCTCGTCCATGATAAGGCGGAACTTGCTGTTGCTCTTGACAACAAACGGGGCTTCCATTAGATCTTCTTCACCTGTTTCGAGTGCATAGTCGGTTATGGCTTTTTTAACCTTAGCCCTGAGCTCTATATTTTCCCAGACCCTATCCCACCTTCCTGCCCAGTCCTTGACCTGTGAAGATATCTTATTCAGAACCTCTGACTCACCGTTTAGTAGAGTGTCGGTCGGTTTTAACTCGTCATCTTCTGCCGAATATTTCATAAGAGGAACAAATCCATCCTCTGCCCTGGGATCATCGGACCAGTGTTTTCTTACTTCAGTAACACTTGTTACTCTTCTTATTTCCTCGAGACCGGATGCGCTCTTTATCCTGTTGCATATAACTACGATGTCTGTAGCTTTGAAAGATGTCTTTGGGACTCCGAGGTCGTTTACAACACGGTCGAAAAGACCGTATGCTGATTCACCATGTATAGTACCGGCGACCGTTTTAGCCATCGCTCCTATACGCATGGCTTCGTAGAGTGCCTTTGCTTCCGTGCTCCTTACTTCACCTATAACTAGTGCTGAATCACCCAGACGAAGGGCCGTTCGTATTGCTTCCGACGCAGGAAGTTCGGTTTCTACCTGGGTTATAACAGACCTTGACTTTAATCTCTGTGCATCGTAGTCAAGCCTTTTGAGCCTTTCGACTGGTAGCTCTAATGTATCCTCTGCTGTAAGTATCCTCCAGTCTCTCTTCATTTCAAGCATCGAGGCTCCGAGAAGTGATGTTTTTCCAGAACCCCTTCCACCCCCAACGAGGAACGTACGTCCACCATCGATTATGAAGCTCATGAGACCTGCAAAAAGTGGATTTATATAGTTTATATCCGGTCTCAAGTACAGTGGATATGTCCATGGATCTTCTCTGTGTCTTCTTATAGCAAAACCAATACCTTCAGGTGAAAGCGTGGGAGCTATGACCGTTATCCTTGCACTTCCTCCGGGTACCTCTATGGATGCATCAAGAACCGGATTGGCTTCGTCCAATGGTCTTCCACTCGAAAGTCTTAGTTTTGTTGCCCAGCTTTCTGCATCGTCTTGGGTGGGTATTATATTTGTTTTGCATTCTCCATATTTTTCGTGGTTGACGAAGATCGGTTTGTTTCCTATTGGTGAGTTTATGTATATGTCTTGGATTCTTTTGTCCTCCAGGAGTGCTTCAAGTATCCCCAAACCACCTGTATATCTACCTAGTATGGTTGTGAGTCTTTCGACCTGATCGGTTTCCAGTACAGTTTTCTTATTATCCGCTATGTCTTTCACCAGGTCCCTGCATATTGATGTGAAAACTTCCCTGGTTCTCTTCGACTCTGCAAACTCGGTAGTTTCGGGTCTATGCTCGCTGATATATCTCTGAGCCTCGTCTAGTATCTTATATTCTTCCTCCTCGAGTTTGAACTCGGGAGGGGAAAAGTGGTATAGAGGCCTGGTTTCTTCAGGCAGTCTGTATATATCTACATCAGAAGTTCCTACATCATAATGTTCTACCTTCTTACCTTCTTCGGGGGCTTGTCTCATGTATTTTGTCCGCATGAAGTTTGGTCGTACAGAAGGGTAAAAAAGCTCTCTGTAGGCGTCTCTCCTGCCTGGTCGATATCCGGAAAGTTGGTTTTTAACCCCCTGTATCATTCCCGTGTTCTCGATCTCGTCCTTTATTGGTATAAGTATTTTGTTCATGTACTTTTCTCTGCACTCGTTCTGTGAACCACCCTTATTTTCCTTTAATTGGATCTTGAGATGCCTTATCTTTCTTTTGAGATGTATGTACGTACCTATTGGGTCCTTGCTCAGTTCTTCGAGGATTATATTCTGTAGCTCCGAATATTTTTCCCGGAAATATTTGTTGCAGCCCGGTACATCTAGCTTCTTTAGTTTCCTTAGACCCTTGTCTTTGGTCAGATCCTTAAGAACCTGGGCTATCTCTACAAGGAGCTTTGTCTGCTCATACGGATACTCGTGTTCACGGCTGTTTTTGAATACAATCGATTCTACTCCTTTTACTTCAAGAATTTTATCGATTGTGTTCGCCATACACTCCTCGTAGTCAGCTACACTACTTCCGTAGATGCATCCAGAGCAGTTTACTTCTATTTTATTTTCCTTTTGGTTGTATTCGTAATCACATGGCATTTGAACCACAGTACAGGTATATACTTATCTTTTGTGTAGGAGCTTCTAAAAGTTTTGTATCCCTCTAACTTTATTAAGTAAAGTTCTAATAAAGTAAACTGATACTATGGCTTTCGGTGAGGCGGATGATTCGGGTCTCAGGGATATTGTACGGGAGCTTTTGGACCGTGTTAAAGGAAATTCCAGACGTATCAGAGATGTGGAGAAAAGAAGTAACTCCATGGAATCGAACCTTAAGTCTATAGAAGATCGGTTGATGGATCTAGAAAAGAAGGAAGTCGAGGACATAGAAAAGGTAAAGGACGGACTGGACGAACTTCTAATGAGGATAATGAAGGTAGAAAACAAAATACCCAAGATCAAGGAAAGACTGGAGGACGTTCCCCGCAGAGGCGAGTTCGAAGAGGTGAAAAGCTTCGTAGATCTTTTTTCTCCCCTCGAGACGGAGTTTCTTACCGAAGAAGAAGTAAAAAGACTTATTAAAGAGGAGTTTCAAAGGAGAAAGTAGGTAACATGGTTCTTGGTTTGGGTAATAACACCGACGGAGGTAGTGAGAGGAGTGATAGTTTAGATTCTTCTGGGGGTGGGTCTCCTACAGGAGAGGTCAGGAGACTTGCTTCGAGAGGATATTCTGAGATGGAGATAATCGATGAACTCAAGGCCAAGGGCTATCCAAACGATGAGATAGAGAGGAGTATGAACAAAGTACTCAAAAACAAGGTTTCAAGCTTCTCCGGAGAAGAAAGGGTTGCTCGTGGTTCACCGGACTTCGACGAAGAAATTCCAGCCGATTACAGTAGTTCAGGTGATGGTATCTCCGATAAAAACTTCATTGCACCCCAGCCGTCATCATCTTTTACAAATCAGGAAGAAAATCAGGAAGACAGCGATTTTTCACAGCCGTCCAGTAACAAGACAGGGATGTCAGATGAAGATCAGATAGAACTCGAAATACTTGTGGAAGAGATAATCGATGAAAAGTGGGATAACGTAGAACTCGAGTTAAGTGGTCTTATCGATGATATCGGTGATATAAACACAGAACTTGAAAGCGTCAAAGACAAGGTCGAAGATCTTGAAAAAAGCCAGCGTAAAAAGATAAGAGACATAGAAGAAGATGCAGATGAAGCACTTTCTCGGGTCGAGAGCATCGAATCCAGAGTTAGTTCTTTGGAAAGAGCATTTAAGGAGTTTTTACCAAAACTATCGAGAGACAACAGAAACAAGGCTTTGGCTATGGTAGGTGGTGATTCTTTGGAGGAAAATCAAGACGAAAAGGACGGGATGTCAGCTATTCCAACAGACTAAGAGAAAAGATTTTAATTCTGTTGTTTCGGTCTTTGTTGCTTTGGTTTACCGCCGCTTTTTTTGTTGTCTTCGTCTCCCTTGACCATCCAGTGTACAATCATAACCATGAATGCAAGGAAAAACAACAGCGGATAGTTTTGTGATATGTATCCTGGGATTGTTATACCAAGGGCTTCATGTGCACCTGATCCTATGAAAATCAATACCGCGAGTACGAAGACAGTGAATCCTGTTAATGTCGGATACTTCCCGAAGAACTTCTTTCCACCTCCACCACCTTCGAAGCCTGCTATCTGAACGAATATTGAAAGCAGAATTACTCCGGCGATCAAGGCTACGAATCCGGTTGAAAGCGCAGCGAGCTGTATGACATAAGGCGAAAGAACAGGTGCTATTACAAATGCCAGTACTATTCCGATTACCGCCCTGGCTGCATCACTTTCGGGTAGTCCATCTCCATCACCTAACTGTGAAAGTACTCCGTATACTATAGCGAAGGTCAGAAGCCATGGAAGCACCATTGAGAAGAAGTCTATCCCGATTATCTGTGATACTTCGTCGATTGGTCCTGTCTGCGCCATCAAGGCAGTCATACCATTTGCTATATTAAACATTTATATCACCTTTTAGTTTTCATTTACCATCCACCATATCGAAACGGCAACTATGACAAGGAAAAACACAGTTACAGGGTTCAGTTGGGGATCTATGTTTCCCCATCCAATCATTTCCATGCCACCCGACCCAAGGAATAAAACAACTATAACGGCCAGTATACCTATACCAAAGGCCTTTGGACGTTGGCTTACAAACTTCATGGCGCCATCTTCACTTGTTATTTCGAGTAATATAAGGAAAAACAAGAAGCCTGTGAGTACCACGATTGTGCTTCCTCCCATTGCCTGAAGAAAAGCCATTAGTGGCTGGGCAAACAGAAGGGAGAAAAAAGCGAGTACTACTGATATCACAACCCTGGACGCATCGCTTTTGGGTAGTCCTCCATCACCTAACTGTGAAAGTATCCCGTATACAAGGGCAAAAACAAGAAGCCAGGGCATAGCATATATAAAGAAAGAATCTGCAGCTCCCATTCCAAAAAGATCCAAAGCAACTCCGTTCATCTTTTCACACCTTACTTTTCCTCCTTAAACTTTTTAAGCCTTTCGCTTACATTAACTTTCCTTTGCTGCCATAAACCAAACACCCAGCGATATCACAGCTAGGAAGGCAAGTAGCGTTACAAGCTCGCTCGTAATATCTATGCTAAACCCTACAAGGTCCATTCCACCGGCACCGATGAATACCATAACAGCAAGTATTATCATTATTACACCGAAGCTCATAGGATTTGCAAGGAAGATATTTTCCTTTTCACTGACCTTGTACCCCAGGAGTTCTATAAAGATTACTGCAACCAGAATACCGACTCCTATAGCTACAAGTCCCGTGACTATATTCTTTAAAAATGGAGCTATTATATTGCCTACAGGAAGTACAACAAATGCAGCAACTATTGCTATTACACCTCTGGCTGAAGTTGACTCGGGCATATCATAATGTTCTAGCACTCCGAATACTATTGCCAGAGTAAGTAACCAAGGTAGTAGATATGCAAAGAAGCCTAGACCCTCGAGGTTCTGTATCATTTGTCCTATAATGCTTCCTGACATCTTACCATTTTATTCTTTCGAGGTTACTTATTTAAAGCTTCAACCAGTACTGCCACTTTTGAAAATATTCAGACTAAGTTTTCACTCCTTTAACTTATATGCGTTGTAAAATACGAACATCACAAGGAAAAGTCCTATAAGCACTATAAAGTTCTCTGATCCTATTATCGGTATATCCATATCTTTTATGTAACCTGTACCAAGCCCCGCCAGACTAACACCTACAAGTAGAACTGCACCAACTATTATTATTTTGTCCTGTCTATTTGCATCTCCTGCTGATATTGCTTTCTTGAAAAAGGCTAGGAAAAAGAGACCTATGAAAGACCATAGTATTATGCCGAAATAGTTTATGAAGAAATTTACAAAGGGGCTGTAGCCCGCCGCAAAAAAAGCAAATACGAGAGAAATTATAAGGTTGACAGAGTTTTTCCCGAAAAGTCCTTCATCACCTTCTCCCATGATAGACAATAGGCCGTAAACAACCGCCAACGTAAAGAAAAATGGCAGGAACGGCTGTACAGTCGGGTCTTGAAGTAGCTGAACAAAGGGAGAACTCATGGTATTTTTTCACCCTCAGGGGTCTAGATTTCCTCTCATTATTTTTTTCTTTGTTTCTCTTAGTTCTTCTAATTTTTGGGTGTAAATCTTAATCTGTTCGTCGTTGTTTGTGTTTTTTAACTTTTGTTTGTAATCGTTGATGTCCATTTCAAGCTGCTGTATAACCTTCTCCTTTTTCATTCCTTTCTTGATCTTTTCACCTGCCCATTTACCTACGTTACCTCTTTGTTCACCGGCACCCATGAACTTCGTGATGAAAAAGTATCCAAGTCCCATAATGATACTTAATACAAACCACCAGATTAACAGAGGAGCGAGGATAGCTCCGTACCATCCTTCGTATATTATGAATATGTATGCACCTACCCCGAATAAAACCCCCAGGCCATTGTGTAGTTTATGGATTGGTTGAGCAAATATGAATAGAAAAATGAACAGAACAATATGTGGAAGTAGGAATGCATATATGAAATCATGTGTTGGATCTCCGGTTAGACAGCCCCAGTCAGAACCTCTGGAACATTCGGCCACCCCCAAAATTACTCTGAATATCAACTGATAAAGGTCCATGCTACCAGTAATTAATTGAAGGCTCCTATATAAAAAACTAGGTTTTTATATATCCTGTACGATCTGCCAGGGTATACCGTTTCCGTGTCCTTTGCTAGTACACTCTCTTATGTCTGTGTAAGCGACTCTCAGTTTTTCTTTTGCACCCTTCCTGTCTTTACCCCCCAGTATTTCATTTACGTATGCGTTCACTGTTTCCTGGAGTGCTTCTGTTGGTTCTAGGTACGATTTTTCTTCTGATTCCATAGCTCTATTTATTTTTACCTTCCAGTCGTTGATGTCGTCTATAGTCATATCGTTTATCCTGTCTGCTATTTTATAATCATCGTCATCCAGTACACTCCCCCTTCTGTTCCCGTTATTGTACATTTTCTGCTCTAGAACGTTCAAGTCCAATAGACCCTCATGGTATTTTATTGCCTTGCTTTCCTTTGTGTAGGCTCTTGTATTGTACGTCTTATCAGCATCTTCAAGGATGTTTTCTATATAACCGGCTTCCTCTAAGTTTCGAACGATTTCCACCTGTTTCTTGTATATAGGATCAATGGATTCTTCTATTTCAACGAGCAGACCCCTTTCTTCTTCAAGGGCTTGGTCTAATCTTTTTTCCAGTTCGCCTGGATTTTCTTTAACTAAATCCTTCATACTTTCCCAGACATCTACCTGATTAGTTATTCTTTCAAGTATTTCGGAGTCAACATTTTCTTTTATGGCATCGTTGTAGGCTTTTGCATCCTCGTCTGCAATCTGTTTTATGTCCTCGGGTTCCCAGGGTAGTCCTCCAAAAGAACCTTCGATTTTGTTTTCAATATCCCTGTACTCCTCACAGTCCCCGCTTCCTTGGTTTATTTCTTCCTGAACCTTTTCCAGTCTTTCCTGAACGCTGCAGTATTCCTGTAGACATGGTCCTATAAACTCGTTGTATCCTTCATCAAGCTCATTTTCAAAACCGTTTATTTTGTTTATCAAGGACTCTGGAGAAATATTTTTAATCTTCTCTTTTACCTTTACCCGGGTTTCCACGCCACGCATAAGTTTTTCATATATTTCTGTTTCGTTCATATAATCACCTGAGAAATTTTACTCTTCGTTGGAGTCTAGGTACTCCAAGTCTTCGACAAGGGTATCTTTGTGATCCTTCAGATCCTTGTACTCTGTTTCTACGTCCTTCCAATAATCTACCATACTTTCTAGATCTATATAGAGTTCTTCTTCGTCTTCTCCTATATCGATTTCATCGTAGGTATCAGGATACCAGTCTTCTCCCTTTGGATTATACTTGACACCTTCGTAAACTTCTTTCAGAAAGCTTTTTGAACCCTTTGTCAGATAATCTCCAAAGTCCATCAGTCCTTCTGTGACACCTTTTTTGACATTATCTTTATCGTACAACTTTTTTTCTTCTGACATATTACCACCAATTAGTAATTAACATTCCTACTATTTAAAGGTTTGGGTTATTTGTAACTCTAAAGTAGTAAAACTGCAGGTGTTTTTAACAACACTTCATTTAATCCGAAAAACTACCTAGATCCATCGTATCTTTCTAACCAGATATCGTCGGAATTCTCTTCTCCTGGATGCTTTCTTTCATTCTCAGACAGCATTTCTCCGTACTTTCCAGTTTCGTTTCGTATCCTGTAGATATCCTCCTCTTCTCTGTGTTCTTCGGGAGGTTTCTTCATTTTCTTGTCTATCCCTAAGATCCTTTTTAACCATCTGTGTCTGTCTTCTCCGAGTAGTTCGTAGGCTGTAACAAAGCCTTCTATACCCTCGTTTTTTTCTCTATTGATATGTTGCTTGTACATCTCTACCCATTCGTCTTCGGTAGCATCTTCTCCTGGATGATTTTTTACATAATTCTTTTTTTCGATGATATTCACCACACAGTCCAAGGTTTTGCTCGACGAGAAATAGTTCCAGGTCAAGATATTTATACTTCGAGAAAATTATTCGGATCTTTCTACTTTCCCCAGTTCTTCACCTATCTCTAGCCAGCTCCATGCCCAAACAACTGCTTCAAACGCTCGTACGAGGTCATCCTTGTCTAAAAAGTGTTCTGCATCCTCCGTGTATGCTTCTATATTTTCTTTGATCATGTCGCCTTTTTTACCTAAAGAGATCACTTCTTTGCTCTTTAATCTGGATAGCCATTTGTCTGTTTCCTTCACGAGTAGCTTTTCTGTTTCTCTCATCTTAACACCATCAAATGGAAAGTAGCTCGAGTGCCTCCTCTTCCTTTTCGTGGAGCTTCCCAGGGAAAACTACTACTGCCGGAGTTGGAAAATCCATTTCTAACATTTCTCCCAGCCTTCTGTAAGCTATGCTTTTTTTACCTTTTCCTATACTGAATGCCACAACCTTTTCATCCTTGTCTATTATACCGTCACCCTTCCTTTCTTCGAGTTCTAAAAGATATTCTAATCCTTCTTTGACTTTCATAGCATCTTCCTTTATATCAAGAAGGGCAAGAGTATGAAGACCCATGGCCTTGTTTTCAGCTATTGCTTCATATGGTGATTCAGGTCTGTAGTTTTTCTGTGGCGTTGGTATTGTAGTGGTTTTTCCAAACTTGTATATCTGAAGGCCTGTTTCAGCTACAGCCGAATAGATCGAGGATGAGTGCACAATACTTGTATCTATACCTCTTCTCTTGGCTTGGATTAAAAGTTCTACGTGTGTGGTAGCTACAAGAGGATCACCGGGTATCAATACAGCGATATCCTTCTTCTCAGCCAGATCCAGTATTCTATCAACGTTTTCTTCCAGGTCGCTCCTACTAACGGTTTCTATATCAATATCTGTATAGTCCGCGAGGCCTCTCCGACCTTTCCAGGGCGAGGTGTATATCTCAAGGAAGGCCTCATCGGATTGTTCCAATGCTTCGAGACCTCTGATACTTATGTCTTTTTCGTCTATAAGACCGAGGCCTATAAGAGTGAGCATGGAAAAAGTAGGTTTCTTAAACTTTAAATATCCCATCACCGATCATCGTTTCGATCGGTTTGGGTGGCGCAGGAAGAGTTATCGTTTACTTTCTAAAGTTTTTTATCTCTGGGCCCATCAGTAGACTGTATGCGTCCATACACGAAGAGCTTTTGTACTTTAGTTGCTTTTGTACTATTTTTTTCGCTTGTTTCGTCGACGACCTCGGCCTTTGTTAGACATGATGTTGAGTTGGACGGCGGTTCAGCTCTAGTGGATTCGTTTCTCCTACTGGAGTCAGAGGAAGCCGTTGGTGGGGCAAGGATTACGGTTGGACTTGAAGAAGATATAGATGTAATCAACGTATCCAGTCAGGTTGGAGAAGCTACATATAGCTATGATGGCGGTAACTTGGTCCTGGAGGTCGATTCGTCCGTTTCAAGAAGAGAGCATGATATAGAGGTGGCTTGGTCAAAGAATCGGGCTCTTACAGAACCCTTTTCCGGGTTGAAAAGGCTAGATGTGGGGCTTTTTGGCTTTGATGGTAGAAAGACAAACGTGGTTGTAGAAGATACCCGGTTGGTTTCATGGAACGAACCATTTTTGTTTAAATCACAGTATTCCGATGGTCTTCTTAAGTTCGAAGGGGAAGGTAATCTCTGGTTATTGGGATACCTTTCCGACGGAGGCGAATCTACAGATAATTATTACTATTCTGAGGACTATGACTTCTCAGAAGCGGAGGAGATGTTTCCAATTGTCGAGCATGTTACAGGAGTTTCGAACCCACATGAAAAGATTCCTGTTGTGGTGCTTTCTGATGATTCCTACGATGACGAGTTCGGATCGTGGAGTGATGGTATGTATAAATCAGGCGGACTTGTAGCGATACGTGAAAAGATGGACCATATAGATATGATAAGTACACTTTTACATGAAACAACACATGCGTTTAACGATCGAGCTCTCAACTGGGATTCAACAGGAACAGCCTACTATGATGAGGGGACTGCGCAGTTCACAGAACTTCTCTTTTCCGAGGTCGTTGGTTTTCCTAGAGCCGAAGTGTTTGGAGAGGCAGTGGACTACACCGAAGATGGCTCGAGGTATAGGATACCTTCCAAGTCTTCTTCCGACGAACTATGGGACTACTATTCGGAGGGTGATGACTGGATAGTATACTGGTCACCCAGAAACGAAGAGTACGAGGATTCAAGAACATTTGGTTATGCCCTTTCAGAGCTTATTATACGCAATCATGTAAAGAACGAGGGTATGGATTCGTTAAGAGATTTGTATAGTGAGCTTTCTGAAATCGGGAGAAGGATCGAAGATCCCGGCGAAAAAGCTAGAATTATGGAGGATATAGTCGACATGCGACCATGTTATAATGAAAGCAGGACTGAGTTTGATAGTTGTCTGGACCGTATAAATAACCAGACCTTCGACATGGAAGATATATATCTAAACCATACGTTTGACGCTAGAAAAGAAGAAATAGATATAGAAGAGAGACGTGTGCTAGAGGACCCAACCTTACCAGGAACTTTGGATCTTTTTGTCGAAAACACAGCCAGGGTTTTAGATGATTTTTTTAGAGGTGTTTCACTATGGATCTCAAGGATGCTTTAGAAGACGATCTTGACGACGACGAGCTTGACCATCTAGTCAAGTCCTTTGAGGTAGTGGGTGATGTAGCTATATTGGAGGTTCCCGAGGAACTTGAACATAGGAAGGATATCATAGGCGAAAGACTGATGGAACTCAACAGTCATATAAGGACGGTTTTGAGAGAGACTTCGGGTCGTAAAGGAGAGTTTCGGACGAGGGACTATGAACTAATAGCAGGGATGGACAATATAGAAACCATACATAAAGAACATGGATGTCGGTTTAAACTTGACCCAACAAAGGTTTATTTTTCTGAGAAGGAGGCAACGGAAAGGCAGAGGATAATGGAGCAGGTCGAGAGGGGTGAAACTATAATGGCCATGTTTGCAGGTGTTGGACCATTCCCAATTGTAATAGCCAGGGAAAAGGATGTCAATAAGATATATGCAGTTGAGTTAAATCCAGCTGCATGCGATTATCTCGAGGAAAACATAAAACTGAACAAGCTTGAGGATACTGTGGTTCCTCTCAAAGGTGATGTGATGGATATATGTCCCGAATATTTTGGAATGTGTGATAGGGTTCTTATGCCACTTCCAAAGGATTCGGATAGGTTTCTAGATTTGGCTGTGAAGTGTTTGAAAGATACAGGCATCGTACATTACTATAGTTGGAGTGGAGAAGATGGACTTTACGACAAAGCCAAGGAGAACCTCATTGAGGCAGGACGAAGAAACAACAAGGAAACAGAGATAAAGGACACTAGAAAGGTCTTACCGTTTGCTCCTAGAAAATGGAAGATATGTGTAGACTGCGTTTTCAAAGATAAAAAATAAGAAAAGGTGTAGAGATTTTTTATGTCTCTACTATTCCTCGATCGCAAATTTGTATGCTACCATAAGGGATCCCACAAGTACGAAGATCCATCCAATGAGACCAAATAGGTAGGAACCCCATGTTGCTAGTTCAGCTGCTTCTTCAACTACAAGTTCTGTTCTTGCGAAGGAAGCAGAAAGCAGGTAAAGTATACCTGCTCCAGCGATCAATGAAAATCCTCTTTTTGCCCTCTCCATTATTCCTGCGTACTTAGCAAGTACAGGAGCTAGGAGGCAGACAAGAACGAATGCTATTTCAATCATTTTACCACGTATGATATCAATTGATATGTGTTATATATAAAGGTTATCTCGTTGTATGTCGAGAAATCGTATATATAGTGTGGTCATTGTATCTATTCTCTAAAGATCTGACCCCTGAAGGATTTTATCTCTGTCGAACTATTTTTCCAGGCATCTGGATCCAGTAAAGCCTTTTTGCACAGACCCCTAAGATATTCCTTGCAGTTCCAGTCCTGTTCAACAGGAACCTGGGGAAGGAGAAGACCGCTTTTACTCCCCCTTTCTATTATCAGTCCATCTTCACCTATCTCTATCTTCTTTAAGTAATCCGATGGATCCTGTACTTCTATAGTTTTAGGTTCGGTCAGTATGGTTACCTCTATATCGATCTTTTTGGTTTCGTGTTTTTCTACCCGGGGAAATCTTCTATCATCTACCGCAGACATAGCAGCTCTCCTTATGGCTTCTCCAAGTTTGAATCGGGGACTGGGAACCCCAACACAACCTCTTAAATTATCTCCCCCTTTCAGCGTTACAAAAACACCTTTGTTTTCTTTGAAGAAATCTTCGTCGGGAGGATCGGGTATAGTTTGGCCTTCTATGTAGTTTTCGAAGACTTTCCTTGTATATTCCAGTACCTTCGAGCCTTGTTCTTGTGTTAGCATGGATGTGTATACTTTTGGAGTTTTAAAGTATTTTATCAAGAAAAGCAGTTCTACTCTCCATCGGTCCATATTTCCATGTAGTCTGCTACATCATCTCTGTTTGACATTGTTATATCACCGTAAGCATCGAGTATCCTTTTTTCATAATCGGTTTCTGTATCGGGCGAGTCCGTTCCCTTCCACCTGAACGAATGTATCAGTGTTTTACCTTCTTTCCTTACACTGTAATTCAGAGGGTTCTTGTAGCCATCACCCCTGCCCAGGGTTTCTGTTCCCAGAAGTATCGATATGGAGTTGTCCTCTATGCAGTATACTTCACCTATTAGATCATTTTCTAGACCAAGAATTTCTGATGTTTTTTCACCCACACCCGACCCGTTTATAACCTTTCTACTTCTGGTTGAGTTTTCAGGTTTCAATCTCTCTACACCGGGGTATATAGGTTTTTTATCAACAAGCTCCATAAGTTCTACATTTCTAAGGAGTTCAGCGAATTCTTCGGGATCGAGGGGAAAATCCAATTCACCACCTCTTACCCTATATTCAGGAGCATGAGCATCTTCTTTCGATGACATATCTAACTATTTACAATACAAAAATTTATATACCTTGCCTTGTTCCAGAGCTGTTTTAGAAAATAGTAGCGGGGGGTGGATTTGAACCACCGACCTCCGGGTTATGAGCCCGACGAGCACTCCAGGCTGCTCTACCCCGCTTTATTTCACTACCTTAATTGAATTGTGAAGTAAGCTTTTAAAGTTTGTTGGATTAGTATCCGAATCTTAATAAGTTCAAAAACTATTTTTTCTATGGTGCTAAGGTGTCTGATCTTGTTCTGGGAGTTGATGAGGCCGGTAGAGGGGCCGTAGTTGGTCCTCTTTGTATAGCTGCGGTTGTAGTCGAGGAGGGAAAGGAGAAGGTTCTTGAAGATATGGGTGTCGATGATTCTAAAAAACTTAGTAAGAAGAGAAGGGAAGAGCTGGAAGAGCAGGTAAAAGAGGTTGCTCATGATTTTGCTGTGATAAAGATAAGGGCCAGCAAAATAGATGAAGAGATGAGGAGCATGAGTCTGAACCTCATAGAAGCCAAACGAATGGCGAATCTTATAGATACTTTAAGACCAGATAGGGCAATAGTTGATGCCACAGAAGCGAATACGGACAAGGTTCAAAGGGTTATACAAAGTCTTCTGAGCGAGGAAGCAAGAAAGACTGTGGAAATAGTTGCAGAGAACAAGGCAGATGAAAACTATCCGGTTGTTTCTGCGGCCTCTATTCTTGCCAAGGTAACAAGAGATAGTTCAGTAGTTGATATAGAAAGAAAACTTGACGAGGAGATAGGAAATGGGTATCCCAGTGATGACAGGACAAAGAAGTTTCTTCATAGAGTTCTTGAAAGAGACGGCGTTTTTCCTCATGTAGTTAGGAATAGTTGGGTAACGGCAGAAAGAATGGTCGAGGAAAAGAACCAAGGAAATCTATCTGATTTTTGTTAACGAAAACAGTGAAACCGATAGTATAAAGAGTGCTATGATTGAAGTTTCTGTGTACCCAGGCGCTACAAAGGGGCCATATTCATCACCCATTTCGTCCTCGGTTATAACGGTAATTTTACCTACTTCCTCGGGATCACCTTCTTGATCTTCATAGACCATAACAAGCCCTATTATGGAGCTCTTTCCTGATAACGAAACCGAGGTATTTAATCGAAGCAGTGTACTTTCACCGGCATTGAGTTCTATGTTGCTTACCTTAGGATCCTTATCCAGGGGCTCCATTTCTGAATCTGATTCACCGTTACACGTTCCGATGTCATCGGTACATTCAAACTTCCATCTTGTCCAGTCTCTGTTTCCTTGGTCAAGGGGAGCTGTGATGTTAAAGGTGAAGTCGGTATTTCCTTCGTTTCTAAGACTTATATTACAGTGACCCCATTCACCTAGTTTCTTTTCTATTGTTTCGTCTCCGTAACCCGTACAGTCCGTTACCTCTATGTCCATCCTTTCTTCTATCCCAACAATTATCATTAGATCCTCGCTGAAGAAGTCCGCCGATGCAATGCTGCCAAGGAGAAGAAAAGACACGATAACAATGGATACGTATCCATGGACCCTTTTCATGGAGTTAACTTTTTCTCCTAGATTTAAATAAATTATTTAAGTACAAACTATAAAAACCAGTGTAGCTTAAACTGTGGGGGTATTATGGACGACGACAAACTACTGACATCAGTACATGCATTATCAGGTGCCGTTGCAGGATACCTTTCAAACTTTACTGGTCAACCTACGCATGCACTCGGAGTAGCAATCGCAGTTCTTCTAGTTACAGGCAATGCGGCAAAGATATTTGTTTCTGAGGATGAAGAAAGGGGACTAAAGTGGTGGATTAGCAACGGAGCAGTGCCATTTATACTTATTTGGGCAGTTTTCTCAGTATTTTTCTACAATCTTTGAGGATTTACCATGGAAAGAATACACACTTCGGATATCGCCGGTAGCTCGGGTAGCGTGAAGGTTCAGGGTTGGCTACGCGAAAAGAGGGATCTCGGAAGTATAATGTTTCTTATATTGGCGGATAGATACGGCGAGGTTCAGATAACGGTTAAAGAGGATGAGGTTGATGGGAACCTACTTGAACTCGCAGAGGAACTTACCCGTGAGTCAGTTATATCAGTCGTTGGTGCTGTAAAAGAAAACGAACAGGCACCTGGCGGGAATGAAATACACCCCGAGAGTCTTGAACTACTTTCCGAGGCAAAAAAACCTCTTCCTATGGATCCACGCGGAAAACAGGATGCCAATCTTGCTACACGACTTGACAACCGTTTTATGGATTTAAGAAAGGTCGATAGAAGGGCTATATTCGAGGTCAGGGACCTTGCCTGCCGTGGAGCCAGGAAATGTTTAGAGGAGAACGGGTTTATGGAGGTTCACACACCAAAGATAACAGTTTCGGGCACCGAGGGTGGCGCTGAAGTCTTTCCTATAATATATTACGAAAGAGAAGCTTTCTTGGTTCAGTCTGCACAGCTTTACAAACAACTGATGCAGGCGAGTGGTGCTGAAAGGGTATACGAAATAACTCCACAGTGGCGTGCCGAAAAAAGTCGGACTCCAAGGCATCTTACAGAATCATGGTCTGTGGACATGGAGATGTCATTTATAGAGGACCAAGAAGATGTCATGGAGGTACAGGAGATGGTTGTCCGAGATATGGTAAAGATGATAAAAGAAAAAGGCCGCAAACAGCTTGAAGAGTTGGATGTAGGTCTAGAAATACCAGAGCTTCCATTGAAAAGGTTAACTTATGATGAAGCTTTAGAAATAGCAGAGGAGGAGGGAGAGGATATACAATGGGGGGAGGATATAAACATAAAGGCCATGAGAAAAATAGGTGATAGGCTTAAGGAAGAAGGACACGACTTTTATTTTATAAAGAGATGGCCTGCAGACGAAAGAGCCTTCTACTACAGACCAGATCCTGAGGATACAAAATACTCGCAGACCTTTGATTTAAACTATAGATCATGGGAGCTGTCTTCCGGTGGACAGAGGATACATAACCTGGAGCTTTTAAAGAAGAGAATAGAAGAGCAGGGTATGGATCCGAGTGATATGAGGTTTTATCTCGATGCATTTAGATATGGAATGCCACCACACGGAGGTTTTGGAATGGGTTTGGATAGGTTTATAGCAAGTGTTCTTGGTATAGAAAACATAAAGGAGGCTGTGCTTTTCCCCAGGACTCCCGATAGACTTGAACCGTAATAATTAAAAATTGTGATCTGAGGTATCTTGGCATGACATGGGAAATAGAAAGAAAGAAATGTTTGAGATGTGGCGGATGCGTTGCAGTGTGTCCTGTAGATGCTCTCGTCCTCACGGAAAACGGTATTGAAATAGACGAAAGGAGATGTATAAGCTGTGGTAACTGTGAGAAACTATGCCCCGTTGGATCTATAACCGTTGGTGGTAACAGATGAAAGATGTTGTAGTTGTAGGAGCAGGTCCCGCGGGATGTTCGGTTGCAAAGGGACTTGCAGACGAAGGATACGATGTTGTTGTTTATGAAAAAAGACAAGAGATAGGAGCGCCAAAAAGATGTGGCGAGGGACTTTCTTTGAGTGCCATGGACGAACTTGATCTTGATATACCCGACTACTGCCGCATGCAATCGATGAACGGTGCCCTGGTTTTCTCGCCCAACGGAGACTATGTAAGAATACATTCCAATGAAACCGTTGGTTGGATAATTGAAAGAAAGATGTTCGACAAATGGATGGCGGAGAGAGCTGCAAATGCCGGTGCAAAGGTCCGTGCAAAGTCCGATGTGGTTGATCTTCTACCTGATAACAGAGGTGTGGTTGTTGAGGTCGAAGGCGAGACAAAAAGAGTTGAGTCACGGATGGTAATAGCTGCAGACGGTGTCGAATCTTTGATAGCAAGAAAGGGAGGGGTAAGAGGATCTTCACAGATGCATCTAGTTGATTCGGGATATCAGTACGAGATGGTGAACCTTGACCTAAAGGACAAACATAAGCTTGAGCTTTACTTTGGAGATGATGTTGCACCACGTGGTTATGTATGGGTGTTTCCAAAGGGTGAGAACAAGGCAAACGTTGGTATCGGGATATCGGGAGATGCAGATAAAAATGCAAAGCATTATCTCGATAAGTTTATAGATAGTAACGATAGATTTGAAAGAGCTTCGGTGGTTGAGGTCAATTCTGGACTGATTCCTGTGGGAGGTTTTCTTGACGACATGACAGCAGAAAATCTTCTGGCAGTCGGTGATGCAGCGAACCAGGTAAATCCCATCCACGGTGGGGGAATAAGAGAAGGCATAAAGGCGGGGGTTATAGCTTCGGATGTAGTCACCGAGGCCTTGGAAAAGGGTGATACAACAAGCGAGAACCTACAGAAGTATAATAAAAGATGGTGGAAAGAGAGAGGAAAGGATCTCAAGAATGTGGAAAGTCTCAGGGAAGTTCTTGAGGATCTTGACGACGAAGACCTGAATTATTTATCACGGAAGCTCGATGGTGATGATCTTATGAAGTTTACTCAGGGAAAGAGACTATCGAAACTCGGAAGGCTTTTACTTAAGAGACCTAAGATGATAAAATCAGCAAGAAAGTTGATGTAACTACCGTTGGTTTATAGTTAAGTTTTTTAAGGTTTTCTTTCAAAACAATACAAAGAGGTGAAAACATGGGTGAATTACCACTTGCGCCGCTGAAAAGGATTGCAAAGAACTCTGGAGCCGATAGAGTTTCCGAAGAAGCTGTGAAAGAGCTTAGGGACGTTGTTGAGGACATAGCAGAGGATCTTGCTAAGGATGCAGTAACTGCCACAAAACACGCAGGAAGAGTTACAGTAAAGAAAGAGGATGTTGACCTGGTAACGAGGTAATAAGTGATGCCAACGAAACAAGACCAGATAAAGAATGTAAAGGAAGGCGACTACATAGTTATAGAAGGAGAGCCTTGTGTAGCAACAAAGAGAAAAACTTCTTCTGCTGGGAAACATGGCTCAACAAAAGTCAGACTGAGAACAAAGGGAATTGTGGACGGAAAGAAAAGGCAGATCGTAAAACCTTCTGATGCAAAGATCAAAGTACCAATAATAGACAAGAAGGTTGGTCAGGTCATTTCGATAAAAAGTGATTCTGTTCAACTGATGGACCTCGAAACCTACGATACATTTGAAATGGCTATTCCAGACGACTACAGCTGTGATTTAGGCGAAGGAGATGAAGTAGAATATTGGGAGGTCATGGGTGACAAACTTCTCAAGGAAAAGAAGTAGCAAGCCTCGACCCCTTTCTTATTTCTTTTTCTAAAGGAAACTAATTTAAGCTTTAGTTTTTATTTGTTGGTTTATGGGAAATAAGATAAGTCTTCGTCTAGGGAAGGACTTTGAGAATGATATAGATCAAAGGGCAGAGTTACTTGGCATGAACAGAAGTGAGTATATACGCAACTGTGTCAAAGGCGTGATCTATGGAGACAGTTTCTCGGAATTTGAGAAGGATGAAGAGAAGTCATACAAGGTAAAAATAGAGGTGGATGATGTCGGTGTTAGCCTCGAGGGAAATGGATTTTCTTCTCAGGAAGAGATGATAGAAGACAGAAAACATGCATTAGAAGATTCAAAGGAGTACGTAAAATTTCTGAAAAGTCTTACATCTGACTGAGCTGCGTAAAAGTTATTAACCTTCCGTTTAAACAGTTCTCCGGGTAATAAAATGAATGATATGCTTTATACACGAAGTTCGTTTACAGCAAGATATCCATTAGACGAGGCCGATGTATGTTTTCTTGGAATCCCATTTGATTCCACCGCCCTTGCAGAGGGAAACCAGAGATTTGGACCAGTTACAGTTCGACAGGCCCTAAAAACAAAGGTGAGTTATGTGCCCGACAAAAAGAAAAATCCCTTGAAAGATTTGAAGATATCTGATATAGGTGATATTGAATGGGTACCTGGGTGTTTTGACAAGACGTCCGAGAGGATAAAGGATACAGTTTGTGATATTTTGGATGAAAACTCTGATATATTCTTCGTTTTCATAGGAGGAGAACATTCTATAACCCTTCCAATCGTTCAGGAACTTGAACCTAGTACCGTTGTCCAGATGGATGCACATCTTGATATGGCCAAAGACTACCAAGGCAACAAGTTTTCACATAATACATGGGCTTCGAATGTAAGTGAAGACGACACAGAGGTTATCCGAGTTGGATGTAGAAGCTATACGGAGGATCAGGAAACAGGTAAAAGTTATATGGACGAAGACGGTGTGAAGAAAGATATAAGGGAGGCAAAGGGTCCGATATATCTGACAGTGGATATGGATGTATTTGATCCATCGTTTGCCCCCGACGTGGGTTTCCCGGAGGAAGATGGCATGAGTCCACGTGAGGTTTTCAGTCTTATAGATGTTGTTTTTGAGAAGGAAGTCGTTGGTATGGATTTATGTGAGGTAGCTTCAAAGAGGCTTAACAACAGGACAGCACATCTAGCTGCGAAGACCATATTGCATTCACTTTCAAATCTCTGTTGATGATACCATGGACTCTCTTATAATATACAAGTCTATCCACATGGGAAATACAAAAAAGGTAGCTGAAGCTGTTTCCGATGTGATTGGTTGTGAGATTAAAGAACCTAATGAAGTAGAAAATCTAGATAAGTATAATCTCATTGGTTTTGCTTCTGGTGTATACTACGGTGATTTTCACAGAAGCATCAAGGATTTCGTAGATAACACAGACGGCGACGGAAAGCGAGCTTTTCTACTTTCTACAAGTGGTTTCAGACCACTGCCTTTTGTCCACAACTATGAAGAAAAAATGAGGAAAAGACTGAAGGAAAACGGCTTTGAGTTTCTTGGATCATTCACATGTCGTGGGAGCGACAGATACGGTCCCTTGAAGTTTTTTGGAGGACTTCACATGAGCAGGCCGAACGAAAGTGATTTGGATAATGCGAAAAAGTTTGCAGAGGAGATGAAAAAATATGTCAGATGAGTTGAAAGTTTATACAGATGGTGCTTCACGCGGTAATCCCGGTCCTGCGTCGGCAGCCTTTATTATTACCGATGGAGAAGGGACAGTTCTTCAGGAACGATCAGAGTACCTCGGGAAGAAAACAAACAACCAGGCAGAGTACACTGCTGTTATAAATGCATTGGAAATGGCAAAGGAGTACACAGATGGCGATCTTCAAGTAAACTCAGATAGCAATCTTTTGGTTAAACAACTTCAAGGGGAATGGAGAGTCAAAAGCAGTAATATAAAACCATTGTACAGGAAGGTGAAAAGACTTACTCGTTTTTTTGATAAGGTAAGTTTTGTTCACAGAAACCGCGAACATAAAATGATAGGCAGGGCGGACTTTCTGTGTAATAGGAAACTGGATGAATCAGGTAGTTAGTTTTATCGGTCTATATCTTCTTCAGTTTTTCGTTTATTTCCTCCGAAATTTCCTTCATATCTTCAAAATAGATGTCAAAGCTGTCCAGTTTGTGTCCTACAGAGTACAGCCTTTCTTTTAGTTTTTTGAGATCTTTTTCTATATCTTCACATTCTTTTTCTATTTGAGTGTAAAACAGACTACTCTCTTCACTTATGCTTGACATAGTAGTAAACTAACACGAAAAAAATTTATACTTTGGTTTCATAGGGTTCAGTTCTAAAAAACCCGTGGATGTTCGTTGTCCTTTGTTATTTTTTCCACGGTTCCTCTCCAATCCATTTCCGATAACTCTTCTTTCTTTGAGTATTTCGTGGGGTTTTTGTATTTATCATACATCATTTCAGTTACTTTATCCATATCATAGGGCAAGGCCGTAGAAGCCATTTTGATTGATTTTTTATCGTATGTGTCCAGGTCTTCTGAAATAAGCTTTGTTGCGCTTTCGATGGCTAAATCTGCCCTTTTCTCATCACTTTCCAGAAGAAATTTGTCTAGATTTCGGACAAACTTGTCCATAGAGCTTGTATTTTTTACAAAGTTCTGTATTTCATCGATTTCAAGTTCAAAGGCCTTGTATGTCATCATTGGAACGGACTTCAACATCGGATCCATATTATATCCTTCTTCTACTATTTCTTTGTTTATGACTTCTATCTGTTCAAGTCTTTCAAATGATCTTTCTGGCTCGATGGAAAGCAGTCTTACGTCTAGGACGGATGGAGTTGTGTATTTTTTATAGTCGTCCATAAGTTTTTTGGTTTCTGGCTCTTTTAGAAGTTCCAAGGTCTTCTTGTCCGTTTCTTCATCAATCCCGAGTGCTATATGAGATACTTTTTTTGAATCCACATACTGATCCTCGATCATGTCTCTGTATATTTCAGGGTTTTCATCAAAACTTTCCACAGCACTTTCACATACAGTATTCATCACAGCACCCTTTTTATATGGCCTCTTTTTCATTAACATTGAGAAGACATCGTCTGTATAAGAATCGAAAAGTCCGCTGACAAATCTGTGTGTTTTATAACGTATTTTGTCAAGAATACTTTTTTCTGGGTTGTAAGATTTTCCTATTTCTTTTTCTATATCCCGATCAACTTCACCTGCACGACGAAGGATATCTCTATACTCTCTGTTTTTAGCTGCATAGGCAAACGTTTTTTCTACGGGTCTATAGTTGTTTATTACATAGACAATTTCAGAGGCGGCCGCGTGATCGAGGCCTTGGTTTACGTCGAAAACTCCCCAGTCAATATGTTTTGCTTTATCTGTCATCCTACCCAGAAAAATTTCCTTTTCTATGGATTTAAGTCTTCAATTCTGTGTGGGATATATAAATATTTTATTATAAATTATTACTATGGGGTAATTAAAATGACACAGGGACTTGGATCTATGAGGAAAGATGTTGATGATGCAGTAAAGAAGGGTTTGGAGAAGCAGTATAGTGACACGGACACGGATAGTTTTTTAGCAGAGGTGTATGCTACAAATCCAAGCAGAGATCAAGGAGTTATAATATACAGAGATGCAGAAAGATGGAACGTTGAGCTAAGACAACACAAAGAAAGTAGTGTGGAGGTTTCCTGTTATGAGATACCCTTTAGAGGCAAGAGAGTGGGTCACGACGAAATACAGATCGATAAAGATCTGCTTGACTACAACAAGGCCTTTGAAAACCTTCCTGATGGTTTTCTTGATAATCAAGAGAATCCATCTAAAGGTGTTCCGGAAGTAGGAAAATATTACAAAAGTTTGAACAAGCTCCGTGAAGATATTTCGGATGCTATACTCAAAAAAGAAGAGCCCGATAGGAAGTTTAATCAGTTCAAGGACGATAGCTTCTTATTGGATTAAAAATATTTTTCTAAAGCTCTTTTGCTACTTTTCTTGCTATGGCTCTTATTTCCCACTGCGCAGCTTCTTGTGTTCTGTCCGGTAAAAATCCTTTGATCCTGTTGAAGCCATCAAGACCGAATGCTACACCTATACCAAGACCGTGTGGTAGGACTTCGATCGCAGTGCTTCTCCCATTCTGTTTTTTCAATGATTCGTATAGTTTCAAAGACTCCTCGAAAATATCTATATAATCCTCTTCAAATTCCGAATCTTTGATTTTTGGTGGTATAACCATCTTCCCTCTATCTGCTGCACTGTATATGGATTCTACGGAGTTCTTTACAGTGTCATTTCTCATAAACTGGTGCCAGGCTGATATCGACATGGTTGTAACATAGCCTTCGACTTTCAGAGGACTATTATTCAGGTTTAGAAAACTCAATGCTTCATCGTTGAACCCATCTGCTTTGTTTTTCAGTTTTTCTGTTACTTCGTATGTGAAACGTGATACTACATCACAGGACCTGTGATTCTTTAGTGCCTTATCGACCCATTCATTTTTTTGTGAGAACATGTTAGCAACAGGGTATCCCTTATCTGCACCCATGAGCAGGTTCATTATTTTTTCATTGAAAAGACTGGGTTCCAGCTCCTCAAGTTTTCCTATACAGTCTTTGAATATATCTTCAGTCATATCAGGTACCTCGGATCCATTGGATCTAAGGACGCGGTATATATTCATAAGTCCTGCTATGTTTGTGTTTTGATGTAGATGTGTTGCTGCTGTGCCTAGCGGAAGTATATATCTAGCATCTTCCTTTGGTATGGACTTGTTTTCTATCATCTTGTTATATAACTGTGACTGTTTTGAGAACATCTCTTTAGCTTCAGTGGAATCTATCAAGCTTATGAACTCTTTAGCCTTTGTATACCTCTGTGACTGCTGCATATATTTTGGATGATCGAAGGAGCAGAAAAAAAGTGTCGTATGCCTTGGGACTTTGTAGGTTATTCCCACGTTGGTCCTGTAGAATGCAGATATGTGTCCCCTCTCTGCTAGAAATTCCAGAAAGCCTTCCTCCTCTTCCAACAGCTCCTTTTTTCCCATGGATTCTTTTTTGTTTTTCCATATTTCAATCGCAGGACGTCCTTTGGGATCGCCTGATATTCTCGTATTATAAACAACAGACTCCTTTGGGCCCCAGTCACTGTGCTCCGGGTGTGATGGAAATTCACTTACAACTACATCTGGTTCTTTAATTTCTATGCTTTTCATTTCCACACCTACGAATATCCACGATTAACTATTCTATCTCTATCTTTTGATCTCTTCTATCAATTTTTCCACAGCTTTTGCATGATATCTCTACTATTTCTTCTTCAGCGCTACCCCTTAGTTTATCCAAGTCCCTTGAAGGAATAACCATCTCAGCAATTGTGTTTGAGGATCCACATCTTTTGCACTTTGCAAGATCCCTTAACGTTATTATCAATGAAATCTACCTCCTTAAGTATCAAAATTATTCATCGAGTATTTATTTAAAACTTTCCGAAGGCCTATTTTTATACTATCGGAACATGAAATATACTGTGGTAGACCGTGACGTGTGTTGAAAGGCTCAAAGAGTACGAGACTAAGCTTAGAGATGAGCATGGTCCATCTTCAGAAAGGGTAGTTACAGTTTCTGGACTGGTTGGGGTTGGTAGTAGCACTGTTGCAGAGATTCTTTCCGATGAACTTGGAATGGATCTGATTTCTTCAGGAACATTTTTTCGCAGGAAGGCAGAAGAAAAGGACCTAGATCTTCCTGATTTCTTTGACAAATATAGAAATCCTGATGTTGGTCCAGATCCGGATCTTATGTGGGACAGACGGGTGCTCGGACTGGCTTTTACGAAGGATGATGTTGTTATCGAGGGAAGACTTACAGGAGCGTTGTTGTGCGACATAGCAGAGGTTAGGATCCTTGTCGAGTGTTCTAGAGACGTTGTAGTAGAAAGACTGGCTGAAAGGGAAAAAATGACACCTGATGAGGCAGATGAGAGACTGGAGAGAAGGAACTCACAAGATATTAAAACATACAAGGAAAAGTATGGTATAGATGTCAGAGATAAAAAATATTATAACGTAGTTGTTGATAATAGCGGATCTCTGGAAGATACAAAGAAAATGATAATAGAAAAGGTAAATGCTTTCATCGGGGAATAAAGTATGTCTAAATCAGAATCTGAGAAAATAACTTTTTTTGATATGGCTGTAGCTGTTTGTCCCGAGTGCAGTACTCCTGTTGCAGAGTCGGGATGGTATGGAATTGATATGGCTTCTGACGTTGAATGTTACAGTTGTGGAGAGGTCTTCAATATGAAGAAGTGTGCCGTAGATAGGGCAACCCTAACCGTTGTTCTTTCTAAAAACGGCAAGATAAAAAGACTCGGGGTTGAGGAAAAAATAGATTTGGGGGAGTAGCCTATGCTTGAAAAACTTTGGATTCGGGAAGAGAGAGAAAGGAACTTTGTCTTTTGTTTTGCACTTTCAACAATTTTCACCTTTGCTTCTATTATTATCGCCCGGTATATCGTGCCTTTCAAGGTCTCTGGATATGAGTTCACTGGTTTTATGTCTGTAGTTTTGACATCCCTTGCAGCATCATATCCACTTATAAAATATCTTGAGGACGAGCAGGAAATATTTGAAGAAGGGAAAGTGAAGGATTCTAGTAGCATGTTTGATCTACTCGATAGACATAAATCGGAACTTGAAATATATCTGATTTTCTTCCTTGGTGTTTCTCTTGCCTTTGGAGTTTCGAATGCCTTTATTCCGGAGTCTTTCGAGGTCCAACACGAAGTTATAGGATCAATAAGACCGGATGTAGCCACAGGGAGGATATTTTCACCAGGCTTTTTCACGGAAATACTGACAAACAACCTATCAGTTTTTCTTGTTACCTTTATACTGTCCTTTTTTCTTACTGCAGGTATGATTTTTGTTCTCGTTTGGAACGCTTCTATACTTGGTGTTTTCATTTCAGAAATTTCAAAAGGGATTGTAGACGTGCCCATCATGGTTCTTTCATATCTTCCACACGGCATTCTCGAAATCTCAGCGTACATAATAGCAGGACTTTCGGGTTTTTTCCTTTCCCATGAAGTGAGGTCAGTTGTACAGTGGGAAGATAAGGCCTACGCCATGAAGCTAATGGGAGACTCCTTTTTGTTTTTTGGTATAGGGCTGGTTGTTCTGGTGGTTGCCGCTTTAATAGAATCCACCGGGGTGTAGGTATATATGGATTTTTTTGGTCTTGATATCGATCTATTGAGCGATGTCTATGTTCCAAGGGAGGATACATATCTTCTTCTGAATGTTCTGGAGGATAAGATTTCGGATGATTACAAGGTACTCGATATAGGGACGGGTACGGGCCTGATTGCACTTTTTGCGGCGGAGATGTGTCAAGAGGTTGTTGGTGTAGATATAAACGATAAAGCGGTAAATCTTGCTAAACACAATGCATCGAAAAACAAAATAGAGAACGTCAGGTTTATTCAAAGTAATCTTTTCGAGGAAGTTGAAGGAAGGTTTGATCTTGTGGTTTTCAACCCGCCTTACCTACCAGGGAACGGTTATGATGAAAAAATACCCGGAAGCGAACAGTGGTTCGGTGGCGAAGACGGTATATCTGTGATTAGAGATTTTTCCAAAGAGGTTGAAAACCATCTCTCCGAAAGTGGAACTATACTTCTTTTAATTTCATCGGTTACGGGTCTTCGGGATACAAAGGATTTGTTTGTCGATGGTGGATTCGAGGTCGAAGTTGTTAAAAAGAAAAAGATCCCATGGGAAACACTCTTTGTTCTTGAGATATCCCCAAAAACACAGAAAAACTAAAACATTTTTATTTAATCAGGAGTATTTTTCTATATGCCTCTATCTGGTTTAGTAGATATTATAGTTTCGCTTCTATCGTCCGTTATCCCCGATCAGTTCATAGGCATAGGGTCCAACCTCTATAGTTTGCTTCCTGTAGCAGTATTTGTTATATTTGTGTATCTTATATACAAGTCATTAAAGATAGCCTTCCATGGGATGCTTGTTTTTGTTGCAGGGGCGCTTTTCCCTCTTTTTGCCAACAATTTTTTCGGTACCGCCATAGCCATAGGGATTGATTCGATGTTGTCCTATGGCCTGTTCGCACTTATCCTTTATCTGGGATATGTTTTCATAGGCACAGTCAAGAAGATTTTAAGGGTAGTTACATGGCCTGCAAGGAAGTTGTTTTCGAAGAGTAAAGACTTTGTCACGAAGGACGATCTCGATAAGAAATTAAGAGAGAACCGCGAGGATGACTGAAAGTTTTAGTTTGCGCTTATGGTTTTGTTTCCTGAGGTTATCTTGCTCGTTTCTCCGGTTATGAATACTTTTTGAGGTTCAAACTGAATATCCCCAGAGAATGCGTGTACTGTTGTTTCGGTCCCATCCAAGGTCACTGATAAAGATCTACCTACATCAAGTATTCCATGGGGATCTCCGAAGCCTATTTCCTTTATCTCTGCTTTTCCAATCTCCACTCTTTTGAAAGTACCGTTCATTGTGACGTCTATAAAATCGCCTTCGAAGGTCGTGCCTCCTGAAGAGAGTGAGGTTGTTTCACCTTCCAATATCACAGTTTCGTGGTCAATTTCGACGGAACCACGGAAATCAACGACTTCCATATCTGCTACATCGCCGTCGACAACTATACTTTTGTCATCTGATACTACGTCGGTTTCAGCGGGTAGATACCTTATAGACATCTTTTCAGGATTTATGTTCTCGAATTCAAAACTTCCGTTATGGGTCAGAGATCCATTTATGTCTATATCTCTTCTGACTGTGACACCTTTTGATATGGAGTCCGATACAAAGTTTATTACCCTTCTCAGAACTGTTACACCTTCTTCAGTTGGGAGTTCACCGCCAACATCTCTTATTAAACCTCCTGCTAAGAGCAGCGTTGCAGCTATCACTGCCAAAAGTACAGAAGTGCTGATGCCTTTTTTCATTGTCTAAATTTTTAGAACTGGAGATTTAAATACTCTGTTAAAAACGACTCTATACATCCAACTCTTAATAATAAAAGTCTAAAGATCAAAGGGATTTCCACGTTTGGATATACTGTTGAGTGATTGTATGAAGAATGAAAATATAACTGTCGTTTTGATGAGACCCGAAACAGAGGGGAACATAGGCGCCGTTGCCAGAGCCATGAAAAACTTCGGCTTCGAAAAACTTTTGCTCGTGGATCCTTGTGATATTGGAACCGAGGCAAGAAACAGAGCCAAGCATGCCAGAGACATCCTCGACGATGCGGTCATCGAGGAAAGTATGGATTGGGAGGGCTTCGATATAGTCATTTCGACTTCCTCAGAGACAGGTGGAAGGTACAATATACTCAGAAATGCACTTGGGCCCTGTGATATCAAGGAGAAGATCTCCGATGTCAAAGGAAGCATAGCTTTGGTCTTCGGCCCCGAATCAAAGGGACTAAATAACGACGAGGTCAAAAAAACGGATTTGCTTTGCCATATACCGGCTAACAGCGAGTATCCAGTATTCAATCTTTCACATGCCACTGCAATAATACTATATGAGTTAAGTAAGGCAGAGGGGGACGGTTCTTATGAACTTGCTAGTCATAAGGAGAGAGAGGTTCTAATGGACCAACTGAAGGATATCGTTGATTCCGTCGACGTTGAGGATTACAGATATGAATCATTGAAGTTTTCATTCAAAAACATATTAGGCAGATCGATGATATCGAGAAAGGAAGCAAGTGTACTTATAGGATTCTTTAGAAAAGTCAAGGAGAAGATAAAGTAATTTTAAGCTCAAAAATAAATATAATTCAGGTTACATAGTAAAGGTGTTAGGTATGGAAAACGACGACAACAAAGAGAATGGAAAAATTGACATTAACTTCGGGTACGATGAAAAGGGAGATCCAAGACTCTACAAAGAGATGTGGGATGGTTCTACAAAGGAGTTTTCCTTCAAAAAGGTAGAGAAAACAGACGATAGCTACAATCTAAGGGATCCGGAACGTGAGGAAGGTTCGGAACCACTCTACAAGTTTGGGAAGGATATTCTACCTGAAGATGTCAAGAAAGAGCTTGACAAGTTGGCTGAATAATCGACCATGTAGTAATTAAGGTCCATGGTCAAATGCTTCCTTAGATTCTGCTGTGAACATTTAAAAGGACCAAAGATAAAAATAAGTTCGTGGGTTTTATGTTGGAGATTCTTGCACAGTTTTTTGGTAACGGTGATTGGTGGACTAGAATTCTTTGGTTTGCATTAATCATATCCTTTTTCATGTTCTACCCCAAGCTAATGATATACCAATTGGTTCAGAAGCTACAGGAGAAGGTTAAAGAGTTCGAAGAGATGTCTGAAGAGGCGAGAGACGAGCTAGTAGAGTTACTTGAAAAAAGGAGCGAACTATCCAGTAGCGAACTAAGAGAAAACTTTGATAGGATTGTGGACCTGTTTACTGTTCCTCCTGAGCAGACGGATCCTTCTGGTGTTATGAAGAAGATAAAACAGATGTATGATATACATGATGAAAGATACAGGCAGTTTATAGGCGATGTTTCCGATCTCGAGGCAGGAGAACAAAAGAGCTTTGCTGCGGCAACTGTTCATGCTACTGCGGTTCAGCAGATTTCTAAGATTGTTAGGCATATGCTCGAATTGGTTAAAGAAACCAAGAACCTACAGATAGGGATGCTTCTTAAGATGCAGATACCGTTTATAGAGAAACAGATAAAGATGCTAAAAGAAAGTGTTCTTTGTCTTGCAAACCAAGAGCCTGTAGGTGATTCTATAGGACCTCTTTGTGCTGCATCTTTGATAGGCGATGCTGATGTAGAGGAAATAGCCGAGGATCAGGTCTGTGCGGAAAGGGAGATTGAGGGAAGGAACGTGTTTATAATAAAACCGAACGGTCCTGCTGCAGTTCTCGGTGAGGTTCACGAAGCGGTCGAAAAAATCACCGAGGAAAATGATGTGGATAAAATAATACCGATAGATGCCAAAGGAATGTTGAAGGGAGAGAAGAGAGGTAGTGTAGTTGAAGGTGTAGGATTTGCCATGGGGCCAAGGGGAAATGCTGAAAGACATTGGATAGAAGATATAGCTGTAGAAGAAGACATAGCCATAGAGTCAATTGGAATCAATCAGGATCCAATGGAGGATGTAGTAAGACCAATGAAGGAGGAGATATACAAAGCAGTTCCTGAAGTTGAGAAGCTAGTTGAAAAATCTATTATGAGATCACCCGAAGGAAGCGATATAATCGTAGTTGGAGTTGGTATATCGGTAGGTGTCGGAAACGACAGTGAAGCGGCGAAGAAAGCGGAGAAGGTTATAAAGAAAAATATAAAGGAGATGGAAAGGAAAGAAAAGGAGGAAAAAGAAAGCAAAAGCCTTGGAGATAAAATTTCTGACTGGCTGACTCCCTTTTGATACTATGACCGATAAAAGACCAAGTTGGGATGAATACTTTTTGAAGGTAGCCGATGTGGTTGCCGATAGGGCGACATGTGACCGTGGTAGGAGTGGTTGTGTTATAGCAAGGAACAAAAGGATACTCACCACAGGATACGTAGGTGCTCCTTCTGGAATGCCGCACTGTGATGAGGTAGGTCATAAGTTCAAGGAAGTTACTCATGAGGATGGTTCTTCAAGCCAACACTGTGTAAGAACAAGCCACGCAGAAGAAAATGCAATTGTACAGGCAGCTAAACTCGGTGTATCCATAGAGGGTGCGACCCTATACTGTAGGATGACTCCTTGTTATACATGTGCGAAGATGATAATCAACGCTGGGATAGAAAGGGTGGTTTGTGAAAGAGACTATCATGCTTCCGAGGATACGAAGAGTATATTCCAGAAAGCAGGTGTGGCACTTGAGATAATGAATGACGAAATACAGAAATACGACAAACAGTAACCTTCTGCGATATATAATGCTTTTAAAGTTCAGGTAACTAAGTATTATTGGTGATTCTATGGCTGATGAAGAATCGGGGTATGACAAGTCCGAGGATAAGCCAGATATTCTAAAACCGACAACAATAGACATTGAAGAAATTGGCAAGGACATCGAAGAGGCATCTGAGTACGCAAAGGATAAAGTGACTAATCAGGTAGTTAAAAAGATGGTTCACGAAACCGGCGTAACCTACGATGCCAAGAACTCGGGCGAAGTAGAATACCTTAAGAAAACAGGCGATTGGAAAGAAAAGGAATGACCCATATCTTTGTGGTCGAACCCCCATTTTTATTTTTCTTTGTTTTAGAGGCAAAAATATTTAAATGTACTCAGTAAAATTCTCAAGGCAAAAGGTGAAATTATGGGACTCAGACCAGGAAGGTGTTACCGTGACAAGGACGGGAAGCCTTATACAAGGGTAAGTGAAAGAAACCCCAGGAAGAGCTACATCAAAGGAGTTCCAGCTATAAAGACAAGGGACTTTGAAAACGGCGATCTAAAGAACAAGGATGACTATAAGATCGAGCTTAAACTTTCCGTTGATAAGGATGTCCAGATAAGGCATAACGCCATAGAAGCTGCTAGAATGAATGCTAACAAATATCTGAAGGACAAACTCGGTGAGAAAAATTATTTCCTTAAGCTTCTTGTTTATCCTCACCACGTACTTCGTGAAAATCCCCTTGCGACGGGAGCAGGAGCCGATAGATTTCAGGAAGGAATGACGAAGGCATTTGGTAATCCTATAGGAAGAGCCGCAAGGATGGATAAAGGACAGAATTTTATGCTTATCAGAGTACCAGAGAACAAATTGGATATCGCAAAGGAAACACTCAGAAGGGCAAAACATAAACTTCCATGTCCTTGTACTATCAAGGGTCTCGAAAAGTATTCGTGATTTTCGCCTCGGGTCTCCTAAGTTATTTAATTAACAATCCAAAGTATTGATAGTATGAAGAAAATACTTTCTCTTGAAGATGCGTACGAAGAGGATGATGTAGGAAGCAAGGCAGCTTCATTGGCTGCGGTTTCCGAGACTTCCAAGGTACCTCAGGGTTTTGTAGTAACAGACCAAGCCATGAAAGACTTTCTCGAAAGAAATGGGATAAGTGATAAGATACTTTCTATTCTTTCAAGAACAAAAATTGATGATAGGAGAGAACTAAAAGATGCCAGCAGAGAGATATTTAATCTTTTCGAGAACTTTCATATATCACATGAGCTAAAAAATGAGATAGAGGAAGCATATAAAAACTTCGTCATATCTTCCGAGGCCAAAAAGGCTGGTCGTAAGGCCATGGAACTAATTAAGGCCGGTAGAGACAATCCGCCTGTTGTGGTTAGATCTTCTCCAAAAAGGGATGGTAATCTTTCACCGTCTATCTACAGAAGCAGTATGAATGTAAAGGGAAATGATAATCTAATAAAAGAAATCAAGGAGTCGTGGAAGAGCTTCTTTAGTCCTGGGGCCATATACTATAGAGAAAAGAGGGGATATCCACATGATCTTTCCTTTGGGGTCCTTGTCCAAAAGATGATAGTTCCAGATAAAACCTTTGCATACCTCGAAAGAGATCCTTGTAATCCAGAACGTTCGGTTTTGGAGGGTATATACGGTTTCGGTGAGCTGATGTTCAGGGGTGAGGTTGTTCCTGATATTTACTTTTTTGACCAAAACGGATCCCTGGTAGATAAGAAAACGAATAGGAGGGAGTGGGTACAGGAGAAAAACCCATCGACTGGTGACATTGAGAAACAACCATCTTCTTCCAGTAAGAAAGATAGGCCTGTTTTAAAGGATAGAGAAGCAAGTGAACTTGCGTCAAGTTTAAGAAAGGTAACTTCAAGATTTGGTTCGTCGGTAGCTGTGGAGTTCTGCACGCGCAACGGTGATTTTTTTGTACTTGATGTGATGACATTGAAAAATACCAATACAATGGAAAGAGAAGGACAGAATAGTGATGTACTTTCTAAAGGATTTGGTGTAAGCCCAGGAAAGGTTTCCGGTGAGGTTACTAGATCAGAAAGGAATTCCGAAGAAAAGATACTGGTAAAAAACCTGACTTCAGTGTTTGATATTTTAACAAAAAGACCTAGTGCACTCCTGACGACATCGGGGGGATTTTCATCAAGGCAGGCTAAGATCACAAGAGAGTTGGAAATACCTTCCATGATAATTGAAGATCCCGATTATTCTTCATTGTCCGAAGGTAAGGAAGTGGTAGTGGATACTGTTGAGGGAGTTGTTTTTTCTCACAACAGAACTAAACATGAGGCCGATGGAATGCAGTGGGATTCTGAAACTTCCAGTGGTGGGAGTCTGATGGCTCACAATATAGATTCTATAACTGCAACCGAACTGATTGTTTTGACAAACTCAGAAAACTTTGATCCCGAGAGATTCGACGACGTAGAAGGGTGTGTTGTACTGGTTGATGGTTCTAATGTATCGTCTATGAATTTTGGGATTTCAAGGGAAAGGGGACTTTCGGACAAGCTTTCAAGATGGCCGAAGGAAAAGGAGCTTTGGTTAAAGCCTGAAGATAGTGATGGTGGTATGAGTAGGGTCTCTGAGCTTCTTGGGACCATAGACAGAAGTCCCGAAAATACGAATGTTCTGCTGTCTGTAAATAGCTTTAAAGATCTTGATAAAAAAATAAACTCGCTTGGGATTCCTGATGAGACAGAGGTAGGTCTGGTTGTTGATACCCCAGAGATGCTTCTTTCGTTGGGCAGTTTGGGGGACACAGGGGCTGATCTTTACCTGCTTGATTTCGAGAGTTTAGTGGACCTTTTCTTTGGACACACCAAGGGAAGAAATGTGTTCTCGTCTAAGCCCTTCTGGAGTTCTATTGAGGACTTTTGTGATACCTGTAGAGAGGAAGGTTCAAAGGTAGCGGTTTCCGATGTGGCAGACAAAGGCTTTCTCATGAAGCTTATAGAGAACGGCGTCGATACTATCCTAGTTAGACCTAACAAAGTAGCCCATGTAAAGAACACTGTCGCAAGGATCGAGAAAAAACTTCTATTGGAACGTATGAGGTAGCCCCATGAAACTAAGAATTACCTACCTTATGATTTTAATCATTATAGCTATATCTACTATTATTTGGCTTTTCCCACAGACCGATATTATTACCCAAAACCTTGGATTTTCTGGTGAGAATCTTATGGGTGGTGAAGTGTGGACCCTTATAACTTCGATATTTCTCCATGGAAACCCTGCTCATCTTGCCCTTAACTCTATAGCTCTTTTTTTCTTCGGTCGTGCGCTCGAGGAGGAGTTATCTGTAAAAACATTCCTAATAATATTCTTTATAGGAGGTATAGTCGGTAACCTTTTTGTCCTCTTTACATACCCAATGGATCAGATAGTTATAGGTGCTTCCGGTGCCGTCTTTGCTATAATGGGAACTGCCATAGTTCTCACACCCTTTGATTTTATACCGTATCCTATACCTCTCCCCCTTCCTCTAGCCCTTATAGGTATATTTATGGCCATTACGGAAGTTGTTAGCTTTATGACAGGAGGACACGGAAACGTTGCGCATATAGCACATATAGGTGGTATGGTATCCGGCATAGCCTTTGGTTTCAGAGAAGGGGGTAGTAAGCAGGGGTTAATCGTTGTTGCAGTCCTACTTGCTGTACTTCTTGTAATGCCCTACATGTGGTCCATATTTGGAGAGATATCGTATCTGCCGATAATATCAAACCTTTTGAGATAATATGAAACGGATAAGAGAACTGGTTTCTGTGATTTTGGAAGATAACCCCGAGAGAGTATTTATCCAGGTTCCGGAAGGCCTCAAGAAAAAGGTAAAGGTATTACAGGACGAACTTGATAAGAAAGATACAGATTCTATTGTGTCTCTGGAACCGTGTTATGGAGCATGTGATATAAAGGACACAGAAGCCATGGACCTCGGCTGCGATATTCTTGTTCATATAGGTCACACACGATTTTGCAAGGACGAGAAGATAAGGACCATATACTTTCCCTGGTATTATCAAAAAGATCCTGTTCCGATATTAGAGTCTTCCATCGAAACTGTTCAGGACTTTGAAAACATAGGCCTACTTGCCGCTGCAAATTTCCGACCTTCTTTTGAAAAGGCAAAGGAATTTTTTGAGTCTAATGGATTTACTGTCCTTAGCGATGCTGGGGAAAGGGTCGAGGAGGGTCAGATCCTTGGTTGCGATGTTTCTTCTGCCATGGCGGTTGAAGAAGACGTCGACTGTTTCATATACATTGGTTCCGGTATGTTTCATCCTCTCGGTCTTGCTTTAGAGACGGATAAGCCTATATTTAGACTGGATTTCGAAGAAGGGTCGTTGAAGATGGTAGACTTTGATAGATTCCAGAGACAGTGTATAGTTGCCCAAGAACAGGCTAAGGAAGCAGAAGATTTTGGTATTCTTGTGACCACAAAAAAAGGACAGTCAAGGCCTGATTTAGCCTTTGAACTTAAGGATATGCTTAAGGAGGCCGGTAGGAATGTTTCTGTGTTTGTTATGGATGAAATAACCCCGGAGAAACTCGAAGGTATAGACGTTGACTGTTTTGTCAATACAGCATGTCCCCGTATTGCAGTTGAGCACAGAACAGCTTTCAGATGTCCGATACTCAACCCCCGTGAGCTGAAAAATGTTTTTAAGAACCTAAAGATGTAATAACCTTTAAAAGTATTGTTCTTAAAATAAACCTGTGGTAATATGAGCATAAAGATTAGAGGAAAGGGAAAGAATAAACTCAAGCTTGAGTTTGAAGACGAAGGTTTTTCTCTTGTGAACCTTCTTAGACAAAACCTTTGGGAATCCGGCACTGAGATAAAAAAAGCGGAGTTCAGGAAAGGTCACACCTACTTAGATAACATAAAGTTACTAGTTGAAACAACCGAAGGAGATCCTGTCGAAGAAGTCATAAACGCTTCAGAAGAGATAAAGTCCGATGCAGGAGAGTTCAAAAAACAGACAGAGAATCTGTGACTTCTTTTTATTCTGCTGGTTCGATTTTTGATGTCTATAAGGAAAATCAAGGAGGAAATACGAATCCTGGGCTGGGACGATTCTCCTTTCAGCGAAGAGGATGAAAGAGTACCTATTGTAGGGAGTGTAGTCCGTGGTGGTAAACCCTATCTTGATGGTGTTCTTGTTGAAGATATAGCCGTCGATGGCTTTGATGCAACCCAAAAAATTGCCAAGGCTTCGAAGAATACTAAGCACAGAGACCAACTCCGTATCATAATGCTTGATGGAATAACATTTGCTGGTTTTAATACTGTTGATATAGAGAAACTACATAGAGAAACAGATCTTCCTGTGGTAGTGGTTACAAGAAAGAACATAGACTTCGGTAAGTTTAAGAAGGCAATGGAGAAACTGCCTGGGTTTAAAAGAAGATGGAAATGCATAGAAAGGGCCGGTGATCTCAAAGAACTTTCGATGCCCGATGGAAAGTTATACTTTCAAAATATAGGAATAAGCGAGAAGAAAACAAAGGAGTTACTTAAGATGAGTACATCAAATAGTTTGACACCCGAACCTATAAGAATATCCCATCTTATAGCATCTGGAATAAAGGAAGGTGAATCAATTGGTGGAGCTTAAGCTCATAAAAGAATGGTGGTATGATGTTACAGAGGGACCCATCGGATGGGTCATATATCTAGCCATCGGTGTGGGTCTTGCGATACTTCTTAATGTGGGTCTTTCCTTTGTTCTTTCGACTGACTATCCTGTTGTTACAGTTGAATCGGATTCAATGAAACCAGTTCTATATCCCGGTGATATAGTGTTTGTAAGAAGTGTAGAGGAATACAAGTCGGGTGATATAATTGTTTTTGATGGCTGGAAGGTCACTCCTATAATACACAGAATAGTTTCTATATCGGAGAGAACCGAGGAGAACATTTCGGTTGATGTATGGAAAGACTTCGATGGTATAACCGTTGACGAACTGAAGGAGATACATTATGACAAAGATGATGTAGATTTTTTGTATGTTACCAAAGGGGATAACAATCCGGTCTGTGATCAGTGTGAGGGCACAGCAGATATGGTTTTCAAAGAGGATATTCATGGAAAGAAGATATTCAGAGTTCCGTATATTGGGTGGATTAAACTCGGTGGTGTCAGGCTGGTTAATATCTTTACTTGATTACAGCATCGGCGTTAACCAAAACATTTAAATATCATTTAATGGAAGGTATAAGCCACTCATATCTTTGAGATGATTACAATGGAATACTGCGATGAATGTGATACAGTAATGTCTCCTAAAAAGAAGGGTGACGAAAAGTATCTAGTTTGTAGGGGATGTGGTAAAAAGAAAAAAATCTCTGGGAACAATTTCAAGGTAAGCAAAAAGCATGACAAAGAGGGTGATAGTGTTGTTGTTATGGATGAGAAGAGCAAAGAAAGTGCTGATGCATTACCCGTTGCAGAAAAAAAATGCCCCAAATGTGGACACGACAAAGCTGGTTGGTGGACACAACAAACTAGAGCGGGGGATGAAGCTCCTACAAGGTTTTACAAGTGTAAGAAGTGTGACCACCGTTGGAGAGAGTACAGCTAGACTTAGTAGTTTTTTAAAAGTCTTTTAACTACTGCCATATACTTTCTCTTGCTCCTTCGACATCCTCGTCCTTTTTATTTTTCTTCTGATGCTTGGTTGGATTTTCCTTTTTCTTGGGTTTGGGTCTGTCTTTGCAGCCTACCTTAGTATTTTTTGTGTGGTGGAGCTGTACGGGGAGGTCTTCATCTTTACCCGGGTTGTTTTTTTTATCGTTTTCTGTTCCTAGTATTTCATCCGCAGCGCTTTTACTTTTCTTCCTGGGTTTATCTTCTCCTTCGGGATATATTACTCCTCCTATACTTCCATCTTCTTTCGTGTACACACTTGGTCCTTCTTTTTTTGTTTCCCTCTTCTCTTTGCCCTTCTTCACTTCTTCTTTTTTCTTGTTGCTTATGAGCTCTTTCTGCTTTTCCTCCAGCTTCTTTCTCAACTCTTCATCAAGAAAGTCATATCTTCCCATAATATCGCATATATTCTAATAAGGTCTAATTTTAAAAAGGTTCGTTTGGTTCAGAGAATAAACATGAGAAGATTTCCATAGTAGACTGTGGTCAAAAGTGCTGCTGGGAAAACAGGAACGAACCGAACGCCCTCTCTTATTTTCACTTTGTCCCTTGTTTTCTGTATTTTTTTAACTTCATCTTTTTCGAGCCCTCTTATCCTGGTGCTGGATTTTTGAAATATGGAGCTCATGATTCCAATAGATGATCTGTAGAGAAGATAAATCATACCGAGTACAAGTCCGAGTGCAGGTGCAGGAAGACTCATAAAAAAATACAGTCCGTGAGCTGAGTTGAAAAGATACATCGAAACTGGTAGTATGGCAAAAAACAAAAGGAACCTCGAAAGATCCCACAGTTCTTCTGTTGGATCGTGGCTTGTGTCTACTTCTTCCAGTTCTTCGGCGAGCATGTCACCTTCTTGGAGTTTCTTTGCATCTATCTCTTTTTCGAAACCGGTTTCTTCCACGGACTTAAGAAATTTCATCAGTATAAATATGGATGCGAAGACAGGGACCAGTGCAAGTATATAGAAAAAAGTGGAGTTCAGACCGACATTTATGTAGTAGAAAAGAGCAGGTGCCAGAGGTATAAGCGAAACGATGGTAGTTTTCTTCCAAGAGGAAACTGTCCTTTTTCCGAAGTCATCGAAAATCTCCTTTTTTGTAAAAGAAAACACTACAGCGTATAGCATCATATATACGGCTCCTACTATGAAAGTATTTATCAGTAGGGCTACGCTAAACGGAAATAAAAGATTAGCGGTACTGAATGCAGGTAAAGAAGGAACAAGAGTTCCGATACCTGCCAGAACCTTTGTATCGCCTCCACCCCATTGACCACCCAAATACATTATCAATCCGAATGTGAAAAATACAGAACCGACGGCCGCAGAGCGGAAGATATACGTAGGATTCCACGCAACTATAGACCATAATAGATTTATCAAAAGTCCTGTGGCTACCATTCCCAGTGATATCTTGTCCGGTATTTCTGTTGTCTTTAGATCAAAGATTCCGGCCAGGATAGAGCCTCCCATTGCTACAGCCACAGTGATGTAGGGAAACATGTTCTTTAAATTGTGAACGACTTTAAATATACTTTTGGTGGATATAAAGCTTATAAAAATCTTTGTATAATACAAATCTTAGGTGTTTGTTTGCTCCCGATGCCCGAACATGTAGCAGTGGTGATGGACGGAAATAGAAGATGGGCCAAATCCCGGTCTCTTGAACCATTCAAGGGACACGAGAAGGGAGAAGAAGCTATAGAAGAGGTCTTGGAAAAATCACTGGATCTCGGTATAAGACACACAACTTTCTGGGCACTGTCTCTCGATAATGTCGACAAAAGATCAAAGGAAGAGGTTGAGAGCCTTATGGATCTTTTCTATGAGAACTTCGAAAAGATCAGAAAAGACGATAGAATACACGAAAACGAAGTCAAAATCAATGTACTGGGGAGATGGAAAGAGGTTCTACCTAAAAAAGTTGTTGGATCTATAGAAAGGGCAATCGAGGCTACAGAAAACTATTCCAAATACCATCTCAACTTTCTTGTTGCCTATTCTGGTAAAGACGAGATGCTTAGGGCTATAAAAAATATATCTGAGAGGAAGGATGGTGTTACAGCAGATATCGTTAAAGAAAATCTATTTACATCGGAACTACCCAAAGTAGATCTTATGATAAGAACAGGAGGGGATCCACACAACAGCACAGGTTTTATGATGTGGGATACTGCAGATTCCCAATACTACTTTTCGGATAAACTCTGGCCTGAGTTCGGGGGAAAGGACTTCGAAAAAGCAGTCGATGATTATAGAAATAGAGAAAGAAGGTTTGGTAAGTAGTTATTCCTCGTTCTTCGGAACCGTAAAAAGGTAATGCTTAACGTCACCATCCAATTCTTCCATTATCCTCTTTTTTATTATCTTCTTGGGCTCTGGAAGCAAAGGAACTCTCTCCTTTATATCCTCTAGGCTCTTGAACTCCTCGACTTTTCTTTCATCAAGGACGCTCCACATGTGTTTTTTACCGACACTTGGTAGTGCTTCAAGTTGATGCATCCTTGGTGTTATGGGCCCTGAATTGTTAAAGAATTCCACGAACATCTCTTCATTTTCGTTCATGAGTTCGTCCAGTCTTTCGTCGAGTTCTTCTTTTCCTACGGTGGATAGATCCGGCACAGTTATACTTTTCTTTATGTATTTTACTTTATCCCTTTTTCCGCTTCCGATGTAGATGTTATCCCCGGGCTCTACCTCTTCACCACTTCGAAGAACAACCTCAAGTAGTGAAAAATATTTATCTCCGAGTACTTGTGCAGTTGGTTCATTTCTACTGTCGGATAGTTTTCCCTGAGGCATAAAGTCAAGTACTACGGCATTTTCGTCCTTTTTTTCTTTGTGCATGATTTGAGCACCCCAGAACTGGTTGAACTATTTTCTATATTTGTCAAGAATCTCGAGGACATCTTCCATATTTTCTTCCGAAAGACTTGTCCTTTCCTTGGAAAATATAAGTCTTATGTCACCTTTCTCCTTTGGTAGTATGTTTATTAGTATTGCTGCCTGTCTTGGTTTTATTCTCCCAACTTCTTGCAGTTCATCCATCGCTTTTCTTGCATCTGTGACGTTTATATCTACGTTTTTGTCGAGGAAGTCCATACATATTTTTTGTTCGTATGCAAGGTCTTCGTCCTTCTTTTTAGACATAGTGTTTCTGGCTTCTGCAGCCGGAACAGGCTTTTCATTTTTGATTTTCATGTAAATTACCTCAATCCTCTGATTCTATCTTTTTTAGATGGACGGGTTTTGTTTTAATCTTCTTTTCTTTGCCACCTTCTTTAAACTTTACAATATATGTGTCCCCTTCCTTTTCAAAAATTCTAACAATCTTTCCTTGGAACCTAGGACTTGGCATACCCCTGTGTGAAGATGGCTCTATATTTATCTGAACCTTCTCATCCACAGAGAAATCTCTGAGATACTGGTTTGGAGCTATGTCCTTTCTCTTCCTCAACTTTCTTCTGGTTCCATGCATTTTTCCTTTAGATCCTTTCATATAACACACCCGATATCCATTACCATTTTACGTTTATATAACTTATTCATTCTGTAGCACGATTTATAAAAATTTACAGGAAAAGCGATTACTCTGTAATAAATGCAAGATCATCTTTACCATGGATTTCTATTACGTCCAGCTCTATACATTCAGCATCCATACCAAAAATGGAAGCTACGGAGGGTACTGTTCTTCCACCGTCGCCTGAAATCATCTCTTTGATATATGTCCCGGCCTCCGCCTTCACCACAATCTCTATCTTTCTATCTTTTCTTTTTTCCCAATGTATGTCTTTTACCCTTCTTTTTCTATATCTATCAGCCCTGCGATGTTCTACCCTCTGTGGTGTTCTCTGTGTCAGGGTAGTCTCAAGTTTCTTCAGTTTTTCCAAATCTTCTTCATCGACATCTTTTTCCATTTCCACTAGAGCCCTATAACTTTTATCGGGTTGCCATGCTTTCAGTTCTCCTATCTTATCTCTACCAACAGTCTGAAGGTTTCTGATATTGACCTCTCGGTTTTTATTTACTTCTTCCTTTATTTTGTCCAGATCTAGTTTTCTCTTCTTCGGTCCCAGCAGCTCAAGAATAAACGGCCTCCATCCCTTGCAAAGTGCATCTATATCCTCTCTCCCTGCGCCATGGAACTTCTCGTCTGCAGAGTCCGCTTCCCGTAAAAAAGCCGGGGCAATTATCTCCTCCAGTGAGATTTCATATTTTCCAGAGGGCCATTCCGTCTGCGGTATACCTCTTTCTGTTTTCTGGTATTCGCCGTATACACAGACTGAGTTTACATTAAGCTCCACTTCATCCTTCTCCACATCCACGAGCACCTGCATCTCTGGAAGCTCAAACTCAACCACCTTTTTGGTCTTTTCCTCTAACCTTTTTCCCAGCTCCCGGTTGAACTCCGCCTTCATCTCTTCGCAGTATTCTATCCCGACATCTTCCCATAGTTCTTCCTCCCTTTTCACTAGTTTATCGGGTAACCTTGTACCAATCAAAAAGTTTTTGAACTCATATCCCTGTAGATTCCTCATAATTTTACCGCACCAATCACCCAACTCGTCGAAAAGTCCTTCACAGACCACACACTCTGATTCTTCGTTTGTTTCGATATCTCTTTTCCTAAACTCAACACCAGCGAAGTTAGATTTATCTATGTCTATATCCTTTCCAGCATCTATTTCCATGGCCACGAACTTCCTCAGAATTCGGCCTCTCTCTTCGTTCGACATACCCGTGAGTAGCTGTGCGAAATGCCGACCAAGGCAGTTGTTACACACGTAGCCCTTCTCCAGTATCTTAACGACCCTTTTACAGATTTCCATGCTATCACCTTTATTTCACACCAAGCTTTAAAGGTTTTAATCCTACCCACAGACGGAAAGTTTAACAAATAAATGTTTTCACACCCTTTTCTTATTTGTCATGTCACAGGACAAAGATCTAGAAAGTTTTAAGAAGGTGAGGAAGGCAGCCTTGGACGATGACGACCCCTTTATGGTTTACCAGAGGCTTGAAGGGTTCAATATTTTGGCCGGGATCGAAGGCAAACGATCCGAACTCGTCGAAAAAGCAAAGGACCTTCACGATGAGATCTTTGTGTGTGGAAAAGAAGACCTTGGATCTGATTACAACGACAAAAACCCTTCTGTGGAAGATGAAAGGAAAATGATTGAAGACCATTTCTTGGATCTGGTGAGGAAGGAGCTTGATGTTATAGAAACAGACGAGTATAAGGAGAAAAATAAGATACAGGTTGGAAGGGCTGTGGACGAGGGAAGAGAATTAAAACTTTTGTATCAGGTTAAGGCCAGAATGATGGACCTACCTGATTTGTGGAGCACGTATAAGAACCTAGCGGATAATAAGGATGAGAACTTAGAGAAGGGCCTGGAGTTTATGGAAAGAGATCTCCAAGATCTCCACGGTAGGCTGGTTGATGTGGTTTATGATGAATCTTCAAAGGCTTATATTTAGCTTTAAATATAACTGCTGATCCTTTTATAGGTAAAACTTATAAGATAGGACTGGCAACTACTAAATGATGTCTAGAAACATTGAGCGCATAAGTACCGGAATACCGGGTCTCGATGAACTTATCGAAGGTGGATTTGTAAAGGATAATGCCATTTTGGTCACAGGTTCTGCGGGCACAGGAAAGACAATATTTTC
>SL_8KL_010_SEDDRAFT_10000068_pt1 | contig 76887 bp, 87 predicted proteins | sample SodLakKL_010_SED_4_FD_11160 | JGI IMG/M metagenome (IMG submission 11160)
ATAGGGGAGAGGAGGTAAGTGGGTGTTTGATATAGAAAATAGCCCAGGATTTTTACTGGCTAAATGCCACAAGAAGGCTTTTCAAAGGTTTAAAGAAAAGCTGGAACCCTATAATTTAACCCCTCCTCAAATGGCAGCCCTTTCTTTCCTCTGGAAAAAGGATGGTATCAGCCAGGTGCAGCTGGGAGACTTGATGGGGGCGGACAGGACCACCGTGAGCGGGATTATCGACCGCCTGGAAAAGAGGGGATTGGTGGTAAGGAAGGGTTCTCCCTCAGACCGTCGTTCTTTTACCCTTTATATCACCGAGAAGGGTAAGAGCCTCCAGGAGGAACTTTCTGTCCTGGCCCGGGAACACAACAACTACCTGAAAAAATGTTTGCCGGAGGGGGAAGGAGAAGAGCTGGTAAGGTTATTGAAAAAATTAAAGGAAACCCTGTAGGAAAAAGTTATTAAGCCCCGAAGGAGTGATAATAATGACCAAAAAGGAAAAGCTGGAAAGGTTAGAGGAAAACCTGGGCAAAATAGCCTCTACTAACCCGGAAGTCATGACAAACTTCAAAAATCTAAAGGAATCGGTTATGAAGGAAGGGGATCTTACCTCCCGGGAAAAAACTCTGGTGGCCCTGGGAATCGTTATAAGCAAACAGTGCGGAGACTGCATTTTAAGCTGGGTCGGTACGGCTATTGAAGAAGGTATAACCTTTGAAGAACTGGTGGAGGTCTGCGGGGTTGCCATATTGCTTAACGGTGGCCCGGGAGCGGCTTATTCCTGCCAGGCTGTGGAAACCTATCAGGAACTGAAGGAGGAGGATTAACCGATGAAATGTGAAAAGTGCGGACTGGAAATAATAAAAGAAGATTCTTATGAACATCTGGGTAAAACCCTTTGTGAAGACTGTTACATTGAGGTGCAGCATGTTCCCCGCCCCTGTGACCCGGGAGCTGTTTATTCCGCCCGAAAAACAAGGGAAATGCTGGGGCAAAAGGGTTCTGAAGGGCTGACCCCCCGTCAAAAGGAAATCTATAATTTCTTAAAAGAAAAGGGAAAGGCAACCCACCAGGAAGTAATCCAGGCCCTGGATATTCCTCCCCAGGAGCTGCAGAAGGAATTTGCCATACTGCGCCACTGTGAACTGGTCAAGGGTTCCAAAGAGGGCAATACCATTTATCTTACAGTTATGGATTAGAATAAAGGGGTAAGGTTTAATTATATAACAAAATATGTTATAATTACTTTTACTTTTCCTCTTGTTCTTTCCCCGGAACGCGGAAAGATAAAATAAAGAGAGGATATATCAATTGAGGTGGCTTATGGTGCTTAAGATGTTGTGCCCTGATGTTTATCTTGAGTCTATCTATGATTTAGACCTGGATAAGCTAAAAAAGAAAGGCATAAAAGGCATAATAACTGATTTGGATAATACCCTTATTTCCTGGGGGGAGGATACCATCTATCCCTCCCTGAGTGAATGGTTTGAAAAACTAAAGGAGGAAGGGTTTAAGGTCTGTATTGTTTCCAACAATTCCCCCGACAGGGTCAGTCTTTTTGCAAGTAACTTTGATATACCCGCTGTGTCTGGTGCGACTAAACCCAGGAGAAGGCCTTTTAGAAGGGCTTTGGAAAAACTGGAGATTAAACCGGAAGAAGCGGCGGTTCTGGGGGACCAGGTATTTACCGATGTTTTAGGAGGAAACCGCTTGGGATTGTTTACTATTTTGGTGATACCCGTCAGCCCAAAGGAGTTTATTGGAACTCGTGTAGTCAGGCAAATAGAAAGGTATGTTTTAAAGGCTTTAAAAAACAGGGGAATGCTTCCCAGCTGATATAGGAAATTAATAAATAATTAAATATATATATTGTTTTTTTAGCATATTTTATTGTAAACTCCCGGGAAAGGGAGTTTATTGTTTTATTGAAGGGAATATTATGCTATGATAATTAAAAAGGAGAATTAGTGAATATATGGTAGCGAGAAGGAGGAAGTAAATTGGATTATGTAAGCGGTTATACCAGGGTTTTTGGCTTGATAGGAGACCCGGTAGAGCATTCCCTTTCACCACGAATGCACAATGGTGCTTTTAGAGAATTAAATCTAAATTGCATTTATGTAGCATTCAGGGTAAAGGAGGGGGAATTACCCGGGGCAGTAGAAGGGATAAGGTCTTTACATATTGATGGGGTTAATGTTACAGCACCTCACAAGGAAGAAATACTGCCTTATTTAGATGAGGTTTCAGAAAATGTCCGGGTCATAGGTGCAGTAAATACTATTAAAAATGATGAGGGCAGGCTGGTGGGTTACAATACTGATGGCTCGGGTTTTGTTCAGTATCTTAAAGAGGACCTGGGAATAAGTCTGGAGGGGAAAAATGTAATCCTTGTTGGTATAGGAGGGGCAGCCAAGTCCATAGCTTTATTTATATCTCGGGAAAAACCAGAAAAAATAGTTATCGCTAACCGTACCCCCGAAAAGGCAGAGGAGTTTTGCCAGGTTCTAAAAAGGGAATCAGAAATAGCAGCGGTGGCCTTACCCCTGGAAAATGAGATTCTTGACTCCTTTATTAATAACAGTGATCTGGTAGTGTATACCCTTCCCATGGATTTTGTTTCTGATGGGAACTGGCCCTTTAATCCCTCCGCCTTTTCAGAAAATACCATCCTGGTTGATCTTCGTTACTATCCCCGGGAAACTGCCATAATGCAGGTAGCCAGAGAAAGGGGATTAAAGGCTTACAATGGCGGAGGAATGCTATTATACCAGGGGTTAAAAGCTTTTAAAATTTTTACTGGAGAAGATCCTCCCCTGGAAGCCATGAGAAAAGCTTTTCAAGACTAGTATTAACAGTTTCTACCCCACCCGGAGCATACAATAAAAGGCCTGGTCAAAAGGGCCGGGCCTTTAAAATAAATGAATTATTTTTTTGAAAACCTGCTTTGTTAGCAGGGATTTTTTAATGCTTTTTAAAAAAATGTTATAAAAAACGAAAAGGGGTGAATTTGAATTGGCAAATAAAAGGCCTATAAAGGATAATGATAACCATTTTGAAAGGATTAGTGATCTTTTAAAGCTTACAGTGGAAAAGAGGGGTTCGGATTTACATCTTCTGGTGGGATTACCTCCCCTAATAAGGGTTAATGGAGAATTAGAAATCCAGGACTATCCCTCCTTAGAGCCCGGGGATATAGAAAAGCTTCTTTATCCCCTTCTGGAAGACTTTCAAAGGGAACGCCTGGAAAAGGACCTGGAGCTGGATTTTTCTATTACTATTGACAAGAGGGGCCATTTTCGTGGAAATGTTATGCGCCAGCGGGGGACCCTTTCCGTGGTGTTTAGGGCAGTTCCCTTTGAAATTCCCTATATTGATGACCTGGGACTGCCGCAAGAAATAAAAAAGCTTTGTTATTTACCCCGGGGCCTGGTGCTGGTTACGGGACCCACAGGAAGTGGAAAGTCTACCACTCTTGCTTCCATGATAGATCATATAAATGATAACCGTCATGTAAATGTGGTAACCGTTGAAGACCCTCTGGAGTTTTTGCACATCCATAAAAAGGCTACGGTAAGACAGCGGGAAATAGGAAGGGACACCCATTCCTATAATGCTGCCCTTCGCCATGTGCTCAGGGCGGACCCGGATGTCATCTTAATCGGAGAGATGAGGGACCTGGAAAGTATTTCTATTGCCCTGACAGCTGCAGAGACAGGACACCTGGTGCTATCTACTCTCCATACCCAGACGGCTCCCTTAACCATAAGCAGAGTGGTAAATGCTTTTCAGGCTGACAGGAGGGACCAGGTCCGCCAGCAGCTGGCTAATTCCTTAAAAGGGGTAATATCCCAGCAGCTTTTACCCCGGGGTGATCATCAAGGCCGCAGGATAGCCACAGAATTTATGGTGAATACCCTGGCTGTCCGCAGTTTAATCCGGGAGGGGAAGGAACACCAGATTTACAGCGTCATACAAACAGGTCATTCTTCAGGAATGCAGACCATGGATCAGAGCCTGGCCAAACTATATAAAGAAGGAGCCATTACTCGGGAAAAAGCCCTGGAGTATTGTGTGGAGGAAAAAGAACTGGAGCGTTTACTGGGTTCTCCAGGGACAGGAATTGCCTGTGAAATACATTGGAAGGAATAAAGCAGGATGGAGGGAGATTAGACAAAAAATTACAACTTAAATCTTTAATATGAAAAATTTAATAAAATATTACATAAATTATAAAAATATGTTATTATATATTATAAAAGGAATTTATTACATATCATGCGATTAACTGGTTTATTTTTTAACAAAAATTAAACATTTTTTGAGGGTTTTTAATTTGATGGAGGACTTTTAGTTTTTCTTTTGGTAGGAGGTGAAAAGGAGAATTATACATTAAAAAAAGCCCTAATTTTTTTATTATTTAGGGCATCGATTATTTATAACATAAACGTTAAAGTATATGCATTTGATTAAGAAATTCTTATGGCAATTTATACAGTAATTAAAAAACATCAGGATAGGCTAATAAATAAAAGAAAGGAAGAAGAAAATGTATAAAACAATGAATAAAATCCTAAACAACGAGAAAGGCTTCACTCTGGTAGAACTGATGGTGGTTGTAGTAATCATCGGTATTCTTGTTGCCATAGCCATACCAATTTACAACAATACCACGGCAAGAGCAGAACGGGGCTCCTGTGAAGCAAACTTAAGGATGATTGACAGTGCCATACAACAGTACAAGATGGTTAACGACATATCTCCGAACATAGACCTTACAACATTGGATGGTTTTAATTTCGAAGAAGAAATTTTAATTGAAAATGCAGGATATTTTGATTCCACCCCCACCTGTCCTGCAGGCGATGAAGCTTATCAACTGGGTGAAGGCAATTATGCTGTCTGCCCTAATGAAGCTGACCACTCATACCGGTAAAGAACAACACAGTGTATTAACTTATTAACTTATTTAATGAAAAACTTATCAAGTCCTCTATCTTAAAAAAAGCCCTTGCTGAAGCAAGGGCTTAAACACAGTGTTTAAAGTTATTGTGTTTAAAGTTATTAACTTATTGCCATGGGACAGGAGGAGAAAAAATTGGAGAGAAAACGCATAGAATATCCCGGAGCTTTTTACCATGTCATTCAGCGGGGGAATAACCGGGAAAAAATCTTTTTCCGAGATGCTGATAAAAACCGTTACATAAATGGCCTGGGTGAGTTAAAGAATAAATTTTCCTTCAAGCTTTTTGGTTATGTTTTAATGGACAACCATTACCACCTGCTGCTCCAGACGGGTAAAGAGCCTCTACATAAGATAATGTTTCGACAAAACATGCTCTACAGTCGTTATTTCAACAAAGCCCATAACCGATCTGGGCATCTTTACAGCGATCGTTACAGAGCTTCCCTGATCCAGGATGAAGGATACCTTTTTGCAGTTCTCCGGTATATCCACTTTAATCCTGTCAGGGCAGGTATAACTAAGACCCCTATAGAATATTACTGGAGCAGTGATAATTGTTACCGGCAAAACCGTTGCGTAGTTGTAGACATAGATTTTATTTTAAATATTTTAAGCCTGGACAGAAAAAAAGCCATCAAAGAATATTTTCGACTGATGAAGATTGAAGACGAGATTAATTATGATTTATTGAAGTTTATCGGGGAGGAGTCCTTTAAAGAATCTTTCAAAGAGAATAATGGAAAGCAAAAAATTTGTGAGCTCCTGGATATTATTTTAAAAAATACTGGAGTAAAGGATGATGATTTCCTGTTGATTAAGGGAGGTTCACGTAAAAGAAGCCTGTTTCCCTGGAAGAAAGCTTACATAACTGAAGCTGCCAAAGAAGGATATACCTATAAAGAGATCGGAGAGAATATTGGGATAAGTAGCGCGGCGGTAGCAAGATATAACAACACTGTGTATTGAGTTATTAACTTATGTTAAAAAGGAATTGAAAATGGGCCAAAATATTTTTTTTAAAAAAAATGGAAAATTTTATACTTATAGCCACAAGTTTTTTCAAATACTTCCCTGGTTAATCATACTGTTTAGTGTTTCTTATATTCTTATAATGCTGGTTTTATCGTACTTAATTGATTTTAAAGGGATGGATGTCCTGGGATTAGGTTCCTGGTTAAAAAGCATGTATTCAGGGTATCCCATATTCTGGATCTATGCCTTTACGGAAGGGTCTCCTACAGAACATATACAGTGGTATTTTATATTTACATCTGTAGTTTTGGCAGCATTTTGTTTTATTATGAGGAGCAGGAGATACTCTAAAGTTTATTGGACCTGGCTGTTAATGCTAATTGGTCTTACCTTAATGTTTTTTGAAGATTACTACAATATTCGTCATAAAACTGTTGATTTTATTTCATCTTATTACAGCATTGCCCCCTCTACCAAATTCATGTTTTTACACCTTAGAACGGCGGTAGAATTATTTTTATATACAGTTTTAGGTATCATTATGATTATTGCCCTAATCTATATTTTAAAAGACAAAAGGGAAAGTTTAAGGGGTAAAAAATTTCTGGTAATGGGATATCTTTTTTATGCAGTTGCTTCTTTTTCTTCTGCAACCAGGGGTATAGGCAACTGGTATGCCAGGCTGGGAAGGGCAATCCTGGGAGATAATTGGATTGATATGGCAGCCCTGGTAACTCAGAGACCATACAGGGGGAACCTGGGATTTTATTTCATGGATTTTGTTTTTGAAGAGCCCCTGGAATTAATGGGAGCAGCTTTTATCACTGCTTCTCTAATATATTTTGTTAAATACTGGAGAAATAATCGAATAAGTTAATAAAAAACAACACAGTGTTGTTTTTTTTAAATTTATGGTGTATTGACAATATATAGCAAACTATAGTAATATTTGTATAATAAGATAACGGGAGAAGGCGGATGGAGAAGGAAATAAGGAAGCTGGGGGATATATTGCTGGAAGAGGGCGCTATTACCGAAGAAGATCTTATTAATGCCCTTTCTCGACAGCAGAAAACCAGAAGGCCTTTGGTAAGAGTGCTGGTTGAAGAAGGGTATTTAGGTGAGGATATACTCCTTACAGCCATGGAAAAGCATTTAGGTATTCCCAGGATTAATTTGCAGAGTTTAAAGGTGATCCCGGAGGTGGCTACTTCCATACCCCTGGACCTGGCCCGGCGACATCAGGTAATTCCCCTTGGCAAAGAGGAAAAAGTTTTAACCCTGGCTATGGTGGATCCCCAAAGCCTGGCAGCGGTGGATGAAGTGGCCATGATAACGGGGTGTGAAATTAAGCCTGTTATTGCCACTGAAGGCACAATAAATCTTTTAATTGACCAGTATTTTGGAATAATGGAATCTATGGAGGTTGCTCAAAGGGATAATGTTTATTTTCATCTTCCTGGTAATTCCAAGGAAGGTTTTAAGGTTAAAGAAGGGGTTGAAGAAGCTCCCATTATAAAGGTGGTAAATTCTATAATTCAGCAGGCAGTTAGTGAGGGAGCCAGCGATATACATATTGATCCCTATGAGGGAGGGCTAGTAGTAAGACTCAGGATTGATGGGATACTTCACGATCTTATGACTGTTCCCCAAAATACCCAGCCCTTGATTATTTCCCGAATAAAAATTGCTGCAGAACTGGATATTTCTGAAAAGAGGCTTCCCCAGGACGGAAGGATGGTATTTTCTTCGGGGGAAATTTCTATTAATATGCGAGTTTCCACTCTGCCTACAATTTTTGGGGAGAAGGTAGTGCTGCGCCTTTTGGATAAAGAAAAAATAGTTTTACCCCTGGATACCCTGGGCTTTAATGAAAATAACTACAGCCTATACCAAAAGTTTATTGAGTCTTCCACGGGGATGATACTGGTCACGGGGCCAACAGGTTGTGGTAAAAGCACTACCCTTTATTCTACCCTGAATCACCTGAGCTCTCGGGAAAAGAACATAATTACCGTGGAGGATCCGGTGGAGTATTACCTGGAAGGAATTAACCAGGTTCAGGTAAACAGTCGCATAGGTTATACTTTTGCCTGGGCTTTACGTACCATCCTTCGGCAAGACCCAAATATCATTATGATAGGAGAAATAAGGGACCTGGAAACGGCGGAAATAGCTATCCGGGCAGCATTGACAGGGCATTTGGTTTGTTCTACCCTGCATACTAATGATGCTTCCCGGGCTGTGACCAGGCTGCTGGATATGGGAATAGAAAACTACCTGCTGGCTTCTTCTTTGATAGGAGTGGTAGCCCAGAGGCTTCTAAGGAAGGTTTGTTCTTTTTGTAAAGAAACGTACTCTCCTCCCCGGGAAGAAAAAGAGGTTTTTCGCCTTTTTTACAGGGGAGAAGAGTCTCCCCTTTTTTTTAGGGGGAAGGGTTGTCCCCGATGTAACAATACAGGCTATAAAGGAAGGTTTGCCATTCATGAAGTTATGCCTTTCACGGATAATATAAAGAACCTGCTTTTAAGCTCATCCCCTTCCCACGGAGAATTAGCTGTCCAGGCTAAGAAAGAAGGTTTTCTCAGTCTCCAGGAAGAAGGCATGCACAGGGCTGGCCTGGGAATTACCACCATATCCGAAGTTTTAAGAGTAGTTTTTGATAATCTTTAACTTGTTAAATATTTAATGTAACCGGGAAGAGGGATGTAAATGCCAATTTTCTCCTATAAGGTTAAAGATCGGAAGGGTAAGACTTTAAGAGGTACTCTTTCGACAGGTAACAGGGAAAAGCTTTTAACCAGCCTGTGGGATGAAGGCTATTATATTTTAAAAATTAGAAAAGTTGGGGGTGGAGAGGGTAAGCTTCTTTTTCAGCCGGGGAAAGGATTTCTTTTTTACAGAAAGGTTAATGCCCAGGCTTTAATGTTTTTTTGCCGCCAGTTATCAGCTATGCTTACTGCAGGCATGACTGTCCTGAGCTCCCTTTACATACTGGAAAAAGAGGCGGAAAATCCTAAAATAAAAGAAGCTATAGCTAAAATGATAGGCAAATTAGAGCAGGGGAGTACCCTGGCAGAGGCCTTTGCTGAGAATCCCCGGGTATTTCCTCCCCTGGTGAGTTACATGGTGGAAGGAGGTGAAACAGGAGGTTTTGTTGATAAGGTTTTGGACAGGCTGGGGGATCATTTTCAAAGGGATCATGATTTCCAGGAAAAGGTTAAATCTGCCGTTACTTATCCTGCCTTGATTTTGCTGGCTTCTTTTTTGGTTATAGGTTTTTTAGTGATGAAGGTTTTACCTACCTTTAACCAGATATTTTCAGGGATGGACCTGGAGCTGCCCCTTTTTACCAGAATATTGATTGGCCTGGGAGAATATTTTCCTCTATATGGTCCCTTTTTGATTTCAGGGTTTTTAGTTTTAACTTTATTATTAAGCAGGTATATAAGTACTTATAAAGGGAAGGTTTTTTGGGATACTATTATTTTTAATTTACCCCTTTACGGCAAGCTTTACCAGAAAATACTCCTGGCCCGATTTACCAGGATCCTGGGCACCCTCCATGAAAGTGGCGTAGGTCTTCTATTTTCCCTGGAACTTCTGGAGAACATAACGGGTAATTCCCTTCTGAACCAGGCCCTTTCCCGCACCCGGGAGGCGGTAAGTCGTGGACACGGCCTGGCTGCCTCCCTGGCCGAAAGCCAGCTTTTCCCCCATATTATCCTGGCCATGATCAATGTAGGTGAAAACACCGGCCAGCTTCATGGGATGCTCCTTCAAGGAGCCCAGTTTTTAGAGGCTGAAGTGGAGTATGTCCTGGAACGCCTGGCGACGATTATTGAGCCGGTCTTAATTATTTTCATGGCTTTCATTGTAGGGGGAATTGCTCTATCAGTTTTGATACCCATGTTTGAGATATTTCAAAACATAGGTTAATTTATTGGTATTCGGAGGAATTAACATATGTCAGGTTTTTTGATATTTATATCAGGACTGGTAATAGGTTCATTCTTAAACTTATGTATTTACCGTTTGCCCCGGAGAGAATCCATTATACATAATCCTTCTCACTGCCCAGCTTGTGGAAGGAAACTTAGAATTTGGGACCTGGCACCTCTTTTTAGTTATCTTTTCTTAAGGGGAAGATGCAGATATTGCGGCATAGAAATAGGCAGCAGGTATCCTGTCGTAGAGCTTTTAACTGGCCTTTTATTTTTAATTACTTTTTTATCAAAGGATCTGAATATTTTACTGTTAAAAGATTTAATTTTGTACTCTTTGCTTATAATCATTATTTTTATAGATCTGGAGCACCAGATTATTCCCAACCGTCTGGTGGGATTGTTTTTTGCCTGGAGCTTTTTGTGGCAGATATTTTTACCTGAGTTGACCTGGAGGGATGCCCTGGGAGGAACAGTCCTGGGAGGGGGTGTTCTCCTGGCCATAGCTTTAGTAAGTAAAGGAGGCATGGGAGGAGGAGATGTTAAGCTCATGGCTGCTGCCGGCCTATATTTAGGGACAAGCATGACGGCCCTGGCCTTATTTGCAGGTTTTTTGGCTGGTGCTCTGACAGGAATTATACTCATCCTGTTAAGACTTAAAACGCGAAAGGATTACATACCCTTCGGTCCTTTTTTGGCCTTGGGCATAATATTGGCTTCCCTGTGGGGGGAGGAAATCATAAGAAGTTATCTGAAGATTTCCGGCCTGGAATAATTCTAATTAGTTAGGAGATGAGGACTGGTGAAGGTGTTTAATAGATTTTCTTTCCTGGGCCTTGATATTGGTACCAGCTTAATCAAGGCAGTACAGCTGCAGAAAAAAAACAACGATTTTATTTTGCACTGTTTTGGAATGGTTGAAACCCCTGCTGGTGCTTTTAAAGAAGGGAAGATAGTTGATTCTGAATCCCTGATTGGACAACTGGCCGTTTTTGTGAAAGATTTATCATTTAAAGGTAATAAAGCAGTGGCCTGCCTGGGCAGGGAAAATGTTATTCTGCGACGTTTATCCTTGCCTCCCATGTCCCGCAAAGAAGTGGGGGAGGCGATGAAATTTGAAGTTGAAAAACATATAAATATTCCCCTGGAGGAGCTAATTTATAATTACACTCCCCTAAATTATTCCAGAGGCAAAGAAATTGATATTTTATTGGCGGCAGTTTCTCGACAGGTGGTAGATATTTACCAGGAGGTTATGGAAAGGGCTGGTCTTTATCCTGCTGCCCTGGAGGTTCAGGTCCTTGCCCTAACCCGCAGTTTACCTTTTTATTTTAATAAAAAAGCCGGCTCCTCTTATCCTGATTATTTTATTCTTCTGGATATAGGAGAGGATTCTACAGGTATGGTTATCCTGGAAAAGGGAGACTATAGTTTTCATCGGAATCTTTCTGTAGGAAGCCGTACTATTCTGAAGGGAATAATGGATTCATACGGAATATCCCGGGAGGAAATAATGGAAAAGGTTGAACTGGGGCAGTTATTCCGACTGAAAGGGGCAGAGGAATTAGCAAACCCTTTAGCAGAAGAAATTCAGCGCACTTTAAATTATTACCTTTATAAAAAGGAAATGGAGAAAATAGATTATAAGGGAATGTTAATTACTGGCGGTATTTCAGGCATAAAAGGTATTGATTCCTGGTTATCTTCAGCCCTTAATATTCCTGCCCAACCTATGAATCCTCTAAATATTTTAAAAGTAGATAATAATATACCTACCCGAGATAACTTAAAAAGAAATTGGTTTTTTATAAATACAGCGGTGGGACTGGCCCTGGGGAGGTGGGAACATGCCTGGAATTGACTTGCGAACTCCCGAATTTATAAAGGAGAGGGAATTTTATTGGCCCCGGGTTTTTAAGGTGACGGGATTGGTTTTATATGGATTTCTGGTTTTCAATCTTATTTTCTACTTACATTTTTTAAAGGGAGAGGAAGTGAAAAAGTTAAGTCTACTTCAGGAAAAATATGAGCAGGTGGGTTGGGAGAAGGAAAAATCTTATAAAGAACAGGAAACTTTAATAGCTTTACAGAGGGAAAAAGAAACCCTGGAGATTCTATTAGCCATGAAAAATAACTGGTACCCCTACCTGGACCTTTTTTTTAAGGGTACGGATGACCATATTAATATTCAAAATATAAAGGGAAATAATGCAGGGACTTTCACCCTGGAGGGATGGTCCGGGGATCTTAAGGGAATAGCCCAATACATGTTATTTTTACAGGAAACGGGTAAGTTTGACGACATGAATTACAGGGAAATTATCAAGGGTGAAGGAGAAGGTTTTTATTTTTCCTTTACCGGCAGAACTGATTTTAATCAGGAAATACAAGTATTTCAAGAATTGGACCCTTTTTTGAAGGAAGAGTTGCTTGAATTACTGGAAGAGTATGAAGAACATAAGGGATATGTAGAACATGGAGAGGATGAAGGGTCGGAGGGGGAAGTAGATGAAGAATATAACGGTATATCTTAAAGGATGGGGTAAAAAATATGGGGTTTTTCTGGCTTTACTGGGGCTTACCCTGATGATTTTTTATTTTCACGGTCACCCTCTCTGGAAGGATATAGGAGAAATCAGAGAAGAAGTGGAACAGTTGGAGAAAGTTTTAGAAGAGAGAGAAACCTCCTTTTCTCTCAGCCTACCCCAGGTTCACAAAGAAGATAAAGAACAAATGGAAATAGAGCTGGAAAACCTGAACCTTCAACTATATTCCAAAAATAATCTTCAGGAATTTTTTTCTCAAATGGAAAACCTGTTGATGATTAGGAATGGAGAAAATTTAAGGCTGTTAATTGGAGAACTAACTTCCCAGGAGTTGAAAAAAAGTGAAAATTCAAAAGAAAATGCTTGTTTGGGGAAAAAGGAGTTACCTGTGGAATACAGCTACTTCACTATTGATGTTTCTTTTTCTGCTCCCCTGGAGGATATACTCCTTTACATAAAAAGACTGGAAAATCATTCACCGTCTTTGCAGGTTCAACAAGTAGATTTGAATAAAAGGGGAGAATTATATTCCCTTTCCCTTACTTTAAAAGGCCTGCTTTCAAGCAGTTACTAGGGGGAGGAAAGAATATGCACTTGGTGGTTAGAGTTCATGACCCCCGGGGTTATTCTCTCCTGGAGGTGCTGGTAGGAGTGGTTATCCTGGCTGTAGTAATTATGCCCCTCCTTTCTTTATTTATCATGGGTTACAACCATAACAGTTCTGCCGGCTTGAAAACCAGGGCCGTGGTCTATGGACAGGAAGAAATGGAAAGGTTAAAAAGCCTTGGCTTTAATGGCTTAAGAAGTAAACTCTCCGGGGGCAGTTACCTTCTACCTGAAGACCACTGGGATGAAAGGGAAGGCCTGGTCCGCTACTACCGTCTGGATTTAGTTAATAAAAAGGTAGATGGAATAGAGGGCTTTCTCCAGGTTCAGATTATAAAAGTTCAAGTAGACGTGGGTTGGAGGGAGGGAGAAGGAAGGGAAAGGAAGCTGACCCTTGCTTCCTACCTGGCAGAGGTGGTAGAAAATCATGAAGAAGATTTATAAAAAAGAAAAAGAGCAGGGGATCATGCTTATAGAGGTGCTTTTAGCCCTGGCCCTTCTTTCTATGGTCCTTAGTACTGCTTATTCCTTCTATTTTTTGGGAGTCAAATCTTATCAAGAGGGTTCCAGCCATATAGATAACCAGCAAAATGTCCGGATATCTGCTGATAAAATCAACCGGGAACTCAAGTGGGCTCGAAACTATACCATTTTTTCGGGGGGAAGCCAGATTGAGTTTTACTTTTTTAATGATAATCGACGGTATTCCTTTCGGGTAAGGGGTGGGGACCTGGAGTTTTTAATAGGGACTACGGTTACCAAAGTGGCATGCAATATAGAGTCGGTGCAGTTTTCTACCCTGGAGCCCGACCTTATAAAATTTACCGTTACAGCACGGGGAGAAGAGAAAAAGTATGACCTGTCCACCTTTGTATACCTGAGAAATGTGAGGTAGATATAATGAACCATAAGACGGGGGAAGAGGGGCATATAGTCCTCCTTCTAATTATGCTTATGTCCCTTCTAATGCTTTTAGGGGGTTATTTTTTAGACCATACTTTAAAGGAATATCTTATTGCCTCAAACCATGAAAAAAATGTCCAAACTTATTATATTGCAGAGGCAGGAATTGAACTGGCCTTTGGGGTATTAAGTAAGGACTTTTATTTTAACCCTGGAGGAGAGACCCTGGAAGGACAGCTGGAGGAAGGTCATTTTCAGGTTTCTCTGGGAATAATTGAAGGTAATAAAAGGCTTATTACCTCTACCGGCTTTACGGAGGGGGCAGAAGAAAATATAAGTGCCTGGGTGATCCAGGAGGAGGGGGCAAAAAGGATTGAGGTCCGATGGATACGGCCCCTACCAGATCATTAGCCGGGGGAGGCTTTATAAAAATGAAGAAGATTAATACTGGAGAAAAATGCTCCAGAGGAACCTCCTTGCTGGAACTGCTGGTGGTAATAGCCCTCCTGGGGATTTTGACCTCCCTGGCTTATCCTAAAGTAGGAAGCAGCCGGGAGCATTATATCCTGGAAAATACTGCCTGGGAAATAGCCTATAACATGCGTATGGCCCAGGGCCATGCTTTGAAGACGGGTAGAACTACCCGCTTAACCTTTTACCCCTCGGTGAACATGTACTCTATAAGGCTTCCCGAAGGAAGGGAATGGATATATTTACCTGATGGGGTCTATATCTTAGCTATAAATTTTCCCCAGGTAAATGGGTTTGAAACTTTAACCTTTAACTTCCTGGGGACTCCCAACCAGGGAGGAAGTGTTTATCTGGCTAACGGCAGGGGAGATTGTTGGTACCGGGTAATTGTAACTCCTGTAACGGGAAGGGTGCGGGTAGCCAGGATTTTTCCCTGACCCTGGCGAAACTGATATAGGGGAGGGAAAGTTAGGATGAAAAACATTATTTTAACTGGATTCATGGGTACAGGAAAAACAAAGGTAGGGGAACTATTAGCAGAAAAACTTAACTATTCCTTTGTGGACCTGGACTCCCTGGTGGAAAAAAGGGAAGGTAAAGAAATATCACAAATATTTTCTGAAAAGGGAGAGGATTATTTTCGCCAGAAGGAAAGGGAGGCCTTAAAGGAAGCCCTTGAAGGGCAAAAGGGAAAACAAAACCAGGCACAGTCCCAAAGGAAAGGTCAAGTTATTTCCACAGGGGGAGGGGTCCTTTTAAGGGAGGAAAACAGAAGGCTGATGGAGGAAAAAGGCACCCTCATCTGCCTGAAGGCTTCCCCGGAAGAGATTTACCTGCGGATCAGGGGGAGCCAGGAAAGACCCCTTCTGGAGGTTGAAGATCCTCTGGAAAAAATAAGGGAATTATTGAAAGAAAGGAAAGAACTTTATGAAAAAATTCCTATCTCCCTTTCTACCGATGGTAAAAGCCCTGAACAGGTAGCTGGTGAAATTATAAGTATTATTAACAAGGAATTTTCTAATAGTTTAAGTAATAATAATCATAATAATAAATAAAAAGGTTAAAATTAGTGGACATCCCTCGACAAATTTAATAGAATGATAAGAGTTAATATTATTTTTTAAGGAATAAACATGGAGGAATTTAATTGAAACTTAAGCCCCTTAAACTTGGCAACAGAACTATAAGCGTCCCTATCTTTCAAGGTGGTATGGCAGTACGGGTTTCCATGGCCCCCCTGGCAGCTGCTGTTGCCGATTGTGGAGGTGCTGGAACCATAGCAGGAACAGGTATGAGCACCCAGGAATTGAAAGAGGAAATCCGGAAGGCCAGGAGCCTTACCAAAGGAGTCATAGGAGTTAATGTTTTGTTCGCCATAGGTAATTTTGCCGATCTGGTAAAAACAGCTATTAATGAAAAAATTGACTTTGTTGTTTCCGGTGCAGGTTTTTCCCGGGATATGTTTATCTGGGGTAAAGAAGCAGGAGTACCTATTATACCTATTGTGTCTTCTGCCAAGCTGGCCAAAATTTCGGAAAAAATGGGAGCAGCGGCCGTGGTGGTAGAAGGCAAGGAAGCAGGGGGTCACCTGGGGACAGACCGATCAGTTAAGGAGATCCTTCCCGAGGTAAGGAAAGTGGTTAAACTGCCTGTTATTGCTGCCGGCGGTATAGTAGAAAGTAAGGACATTGGAGAAATGTTAAGACTGGGAGCCGACGGGGTTCAGATAGCAACCCGCTTTGTGTTGAGCGAGGAGTGTACTGTTTCTCCAAAATTTAAAGATCATTACCTTAAGGCTAAAAAAGAAGATGTAATCTTGATAAATAGTCCTGTAGGTCTGCCGGGGAGGGCTTTACGCAGTCCTTTTACGGAAAAACTGTCCCGGGAAGAAAAAGTTGATATTGAAAAATGTAATAAATGCCTTAAGGTTTGCAGCCGTGATTTTTGCATTCTGGATGCTTTAAAAAAGGCCCGGGAGGGGGACATGGAAAGGGGACTGATTTTTTCCGGTAAATATGTTTATAAGATAAAGGATATACTACCGGTAAGGGAGATTATGAAAAATCTCATAGAAGGCCTTGATTCCATTAGGGGGTAGAATAATAATCTACCTCTTAATTATTCATGTCCTTTTCATAAAGGAAGGAAGGATTTTCCCGGAGATTAGCGAATTTAACAATAAGAGATTGTAGGGAAAATTATACATTATGCTGGAGAAGGGTTATGAAAATGCGAGTTTTGATAATTCACGGTCCCAATCTGAATATGCTGGGAAAACGGGAAGAACTGTACGGTCAGACTTCCCTGGAGGAGATAAATGAACATTTAAAAACCAGGGCAGAAGAAGAGGGACTGGAACTGCTTATCAAGCAGTCAAACAGTGAAGGGGAAATAATTGACTTTATCCAAAAGTACAGCCCTTCTTCTGAGGGGATAATTATAAATCCTGGAGCTTATACCCATTACAGTATTGCCATCAGGGATGCCCTTTCCCCCCTTACCATACCTGTGGTAGAAGTACATCTTTCTAACATATATTCCCGGGAAGAATTCCGTCACTATTCTGTTATTGCTCCTGTAGTTTGGGGACAGATATCAGGTTTTGGTTATTACAGTTACCTTCTGGCCCTGGAAGCCCTCCTTATGTCTATGGATGGAAGGAAAAAGAGGGAATGAAGGAAAACAACACCATAAAGAGGCTCAGGAAAGTAAGGGAAAGAATTAAGCAGGAAGAAGTAGAAGGGGTATTTATAACTAATCCTGTTAACTGCAGGTATCTCAGTGGTTTTACCGGTACCAGGGTTTATCTTTTAATTTTAAAAGAAGAGGCTTTTCTCTTAACGGATTTCAGGTATCGGGATCAGGCTTTAGAGGAAGCACCCCATTATTCCCTGGTTTCTTTAAAGGGCTCCATGGCTGACTCCCTTAAGGAACTCATGGATAAAAGGATTATCAAAACCCTTGGGTTTGAAAAACAGCACCTTACCTTCTACTGGTATGAACTTTTAAAAGAAAAACTCCCCCAGAAGACTAGACTGGTTCCTTTAGATAACCTGGTAGAAAATATAAGGCAGATTAAAGACCAGGAGGAAATTACTCTACTAAAGGAGGCTTCCGCCCTTACAGAGAAGTGTTTTACAGGCATACTTCCTTTTATAAAGCCGGGAGTAAAGGAAGAAGAAATTGCCTGTGAGCTGGAATATTTATGCCGAAAAGGGGGAGGCCAGAAGGTTGCCTTTGATTTTATTGTTGCTTCCGGCAGGAGGTCCGCCCTGCCCCATGGAGTGGCTTCCTTTAAGAGGATAGAGCCGGGAGACATGGTAGTTATTGATTTTGGGATAATTTACAAAGGATACTGTTCTGATATGACCAGGACCCTGGCCATGGGTCATGCTGGCAGCCGGGAAAAAAAGCTTTACAAACTTGTTTTAAAGGCTCAAGGGGAAGCAGTCCAGGGTATAGAGGAGGGGATGTCAGGGGAGGAGGCGGATAATCTGGCTCGTAAAATTTTATCAGAAGCCGGCTACAAAGACAATTTCGGTCATGGCCTGGGCCATGGAGTAGGCCTGGAGGTTCATGAAGAACCCCGCCTGGCACCCAAAATGAAACCTTTATTAAAAAAAGGTATGGTTTTTAGTGTGGAACCAGGGTTATATTTTTCCGGCTGGGGGGGCATTCGCATAGAAGATGTGGTTCTTCTTAAAGATAGTGGCTGTGAACTGCTAACAAGTAGTTTTAAGGAAGAATTGCTGGTTCTTTGAAATAGTATAAGGGGTTATGAGCAGGAGGGAGCAGGCATGATATCAACAAATGATTTTCACACAGGAATAACCATTGAATTAGATGGCCAGGTTTATATGGTTGTGGAGTTTCAGCATGTGAAGCCTGGCAAGGGAGCTGCTTTTGTTCGTACCAAAATAAAAAACATTGAAACGGGGTCCGTTACCGAAAAAACCTTTAGGGCTGGAGAGAAAGTTCCTCGAGCTCATGTGGAACGCAAAAGTATGCAGTACCTTTATAACACGGGAGATGAATATGTGTTTATGGACATGGAAACCTTTGAACAGGTTTCCCTGGATCGGGATTATCTAAAGGATGCAGTTTATTACATCAAGGAAAACATGGAGGTAACATGCCTGGTATACCAGGAAAAAATAATTGGGGTAGAACTTCCCAAGAATGTTGAATTGGAAGTAACAGAAACGGATCCAGGATTTAAAGGGGATACGGCAGCAGGTGGTTCAAAACCCGCTATAACAGAAACAGGCCTTACCGTTCAGGTCCCCTTTTTTATCAACACAGGTGATGTTATTAAGGTAGATACTCGCAGCGGAGAATACCTGGAAAGGGTTAATTAATAATTTTCAGCAGATAAGTTAATTTAAAGAAGAGAAGGAGGTATATAATATGGAAGATTTAAGACAAAGGGTAGCTTATTTAAAGGGTCTGGCTGAAGGGCTGGATATGGATGATGATTCTAAAGAGGGCAGGCTTTTTGGTCAAATTATTGACCTTCTGGACAGCATGACCATGGCGGTTGAAAACCTGGAATCAGACTATGAGGAACTCTACGATTACGTGGAAGCCGTTGACCAGGACCTGACAGACATGGAAAGGGATTTTTACGAGGAGCCCTTTGAGGAAGGGGAAGAATTAGAAGGTTTTACTCTGGAATGCCCCGATTGCGGAGAAATAGTTTTTATAGATGAAGAAGCCGTTGAAGATGAGGAACTGGAGGTTCTCTGTCCTAACTGCCACCGGGTGGTCTTTGTCCAGGATGAGACCTGGGAGGCGGATGAAGAGGAAGAGGATCTGGAGGAGGACTAAGGGAGACAGTAAAGGAGATATTTGATCTTTAAAACTAAAAACAGGGTTTTTTAATTTTTATTGTTTATCATAACAGGTTGGCCTAGATTTTTTTGGGCCAGCTTTTTTTTATGGCAAAAATTTCTTTAAGTAAAGCATAATTGGGATTTTTCTTAAATAGTAATAAGGGGAGGGTTAAAGAATGTCTAAAAAAATACTGGAAAAACAGGTACTTCCTTTACTGAGCCTGAATCTTCAAAAAATAATAAAAAAATGTTCTCCCCTTCTCCTGGAAAGGGTTCAGGAGATTCGATTAAGGGAAGGAAAACCCTTGATGTTTAGTCTGGAACGGGGAGATTTGATGGTGAGCATCAGGGGAGAAGAGGTTGACCGCCTGAGTAATGCTTACCTGGTGACCCGACAGGATATGCACAATACCCTCCAATCCTTAAGCAGTTATTCCCTCTATGCCTTTGAAGAGGAACTTAAAAATGGTTATTTAACTATTCCCGGGGGGCATAGGGTGGGGTTGGCAGGTAAAGCAGTTATTTCCCAGGGAGCTATAAAACTCCAAAAGTATATCACCGGAATTAATATCAGGATATCCCGGGAGGTTTTAGGGGCCGGGGAAAAGGTTTTCAAATATATTGTCAGGGATGGTGAGCCCCGGGTATACAGCACCTTGATTATTTCACCTCCCCAGTGTGGAAAAACAACTCTCCTTCGGGACCTGGTCAGGATTTTAAGTGATGGGTTTGAAAGGATGGATATTCCCTTTCGGGGAATTAAAATAGGGCTGGTGGATGAGAGGTCAGAGATAGCAGGATCCTTTGAAGGATTACCTCAAAATAATATAGGAATTAGGACGGATGTAATAGATGCCTGCCCCAAGTCCCAGGGTATGATGTTAATGATAAGGTCCATGTCACCCCAGGTGCTAGTAACGGATGAAATAGGCAGCATGGAGGATGCCCTGGCTGTAGAAGAAGCTCTCAAATGCGGTGTTGCGGTAATAGCTGCTGCCCATGGTAGCTGCAGGGAAGAATTAAGAGAAAGGCCGGGTCTTAAAAGATTAATGGACCAAAGGGTTTTTAAAAGAATGATAGTTTTAAGTAATTCCAGGAGAGTCGGTACCGTGGAGGAGATCTGGGATGAAGACAGGGGAAGAGCTTTGTTGCAGTCACCTCCAGGGAAGAAACTCTAGGTAGGTGGAAAGGAGATTACTTTGGTTTTACTCAAATTAGCGGGTGCTCTATTAATAATTACGTCTACTACCCTTTTGGGCTTTTCCCTGGCTTATAAAAAAAGGGAAAGGTTGAAAGAGCTTGGTTATCTACAAATGGCCTTTCAAATGTTAATTTCTGAAATAAGCTACACAGCTTCACCCCTTCCTTTAGCATTTGAAGGTATAGGAGAAAAGATAAAGGAACCTGTTTCTCAGCTATTTATAAAGGCAGCCCGGGAAATGGAAAAGTGCCGGGGTGATGGCATGGGAGAAATCTGGAAAGAGGCGGTAGAGGATTTTTTCCCCCACAGTTCTTTACGTGAAAGGGATAAGGAGGTAATCCTTTCTGTCAGTTCCTTCCTGGGGGTTTCCGATAAGGTTCACCAGGAGAAACAATTAAAACTGTTAATGCATCAGTTAAAAGAAATAGAAAAAGAAGCCCGGGTCTCTCTGGGAAGGAGTGAGCGGATGTGCAAGTACCTGGGAGTTCTGGGAGGGCTAATGCTGGTGATTTTGCTATTGTAGGGAAAGGGGGAGACCCTGATGGAAACTATTAATATTGACATTTTATTTAAAATTGCAGGCATAGGTATTTTCATTTCTGTTTTAAACATTGTGCTTAAACAGGCTGATAAAGAAGAACAGGCTCAGATGCTTACCCTGGTGGGAGTAGTTATTGTTCTCCTCATGGTTATTCAGCTGATCAGCCAGCTTTTCAACAGCATACGCACTATTTTTAACATATACTGAGGGGGAGGGGTTTTCAGTGGGCATTATACAGATTGCCGCCCTGGGACTCCTAACGGCTGCTTTTATCATATTTTTAAAGGAAACCCGCCCGGAAATGGCTGTTATTTTGTCCCTTGCCCTGGGTATACTCATTTTTCTTTCCCTTTTAACCTATATAAGTGATATACTGCGGGCTTTAGAAGAGCTTACCTTAAAAGCAGATGTTAACATTGTTTATTTAAATACCCTGCTGCGAATTATGGGGATTGCATATATTGCAGAGTTTAGTGCTCAGATTTGTCGTGATGCTGGGGAAGGGGCTACAGCCAGTAAGATTGAATTTGCAGGAAAAGTTTTTATCCTGGTCCTGGCCCTTCCTTTAATAATGGTTGTCTTAGAAACTATCATGGGCTTAATACCGTGACTGCAGGTGAAGTAATGAAAGGTACAGGAAAGTTTCTGTTAATAATAACAATTATTATTTTACTCTTTCTGACGGCAGGTTACCTTTTCCCATCGGGTGCCCGGGGCCAGATGGCGGATAGGGAAAACCTCCTGGGTGAAGAAGGTAGAGAACAAGTTGACCTGAAGGTTGTGGAGGATTACTGGAAAGAAATAACGGGTGAAGTGGAGGAGTATCTTCCCCCCATGGAGTTCCGGGAGATATTTAATATGATGAGGGAGGAAGAAGGAGGAAGGATAGACCTGTATGGTTTTTTACAAGGGTTTGTCAGCTATCTGCTCAGGGAAGTTTCCCTTAACCTTTCCTTGATGGGCCGCCTGGTTATCCTGGCAGTTATTGCTGCCCTTTTGAGAAATCTCCAGTGGGCTTTTAACAGTCCCTCCTTAAACAGCCTGGTCCAGGGACTTATCTTCATGGTCCTTTTAAGCATAGCCCTGCAAAGTTTTTTCCTGGTGACGGAAATTGGAAGGGAAGCCATTGACAGAATGGTTGAGTTTATCCTGGCCCTGGTGCCCCTTTTACTTATCCTCCTGGCCTCTTTAGGGAGCCTGGCTTCTGCTGCCATATTTCAACCTATGGTTATCCTCTGTGCCAATTTTTTCAGCCTTATTATTAAAGACCTGGTTTTTCCTTTAATCTTTTTCGCAGCGGTTCTCATGCTCATGGACCACTTTTCCGAGGATTTTAAAATTTCAAGGTTGGGTTTCCTTTTTCGAGATGCCTCTATTTTTGTTATTACCTTTTGCTTAACTATTTTTGTAGGGGTCCTGAGCTTATCCGGTATTGCCGGTTCTGTTTCTGATGGGATTACCCTGCGGACGGCAAAATTTTTAACGGGTGCCTTTGTGCCCGTAGTGGGAAGGCTGGTTGCCGATGCAGTGGATGCGGTTGTAGGTGCGTCCCTCCTTTTCAAAAACGGGCTGGTTTTAACAGGGATTTTAATCATTTTTCTTATAACCATCTTTCCCCTTATTAAAATTGCCGCTATGATTATTGTTTACAAGCTTTCTTCCGCTTTGATTCAACCCCTGGGGGAAACAGCTATATGTGACTGCCTAAATACCATGGGAAACTGCCTTCTATTGATTTTTGCTGCCGTGACTGCCGTAAGCCTGATGTTTTTTATAGTGGTAATTATAATCATGGGGGCAGGAAATGCGGCGGTGATGTTGAGGGCTTAAAGGGTGTTAAAAAATGCTGGATATTATAGGGGACCTGGTAAAAAATTTAATAGTGCTGGTCATCCTGGCTTCCTTTGTAGAATTAACTCTTCCGGGAAATAAATTTCAGCCCTATATTAAGCTGGCAGCAGGAATCATGATANTGATATCCATTTTAAATCCTCTCCTTCAGCTCTTTTCCCTGGTGCCTGATCTGGAAAAGGAGATTAAACAGATGGGATCTTTTAATCTTGAGGGGCATAATTACGACAGGGAAGAAGGATTGGAGTTTTACCAGGAATCAATTTTAAATGAATATGAATGGCGGCTTCAAAAACAGGTAAAGGAAATAGTTGAAAAACACGGCCTGGAACTGGTTTCTTTCCAGGCTGAAGTAGCTGAAGATGTGGAAGAAGAAAATTTTGGAGAAATAATGAAAATGGAAATTACCCTTGCCCCTCCTTCTCCAGGAGAACTTCCCGGGAGAGTCCCGGTGATTATAGAGGAGGTTGAGGTTCAAATTGGGAAAGAGGAAAAAGAAGTTGAAAGGAGGGAGACAGAATCAAAAAACTGCAGTCCTCAAAAGGAGAAGATCAGGGAGGAATTGATGAATCTTTTTTCTTTAACAGAACAACAGGTAAAACTATTTATGGTTGAATAATGAAAACCATCAGGGGAGTGGGAAAATGGTTTCTTTATGGGAAAAGATTAAAAAAAACCTTTTAATTATAAATTTTAGCGGTGAGGATAAGAATAAAGGGAAAAGTTTAAAAGTGAAAGATTACCCATTGATCTTACTGGCTTTTTTGGGAATAGTTTTGATGGTCTTCAGCTCATTTTTTTCTTCTTTCCCCCGGGAGGAAAAAGAAGGAGATAAGGAGGAGGCTATACCAGCGGTTTTCCAAAAGGAAGTAAACAGGGAGAAGGAAATGGAAAAGACCCTGGAGGATATGCTTAACCAGATGGAAGGTTTATCCGGGGTTTCAGTACTTATAAATTACCAGTCAAGCTCCAGGCAGGTATATGCCTTTGATTACGAAGAAAGCTACCGGGAAATTGAGGAACAGGATGGAGGGGGAGGAACCCGGGATTCCCGGGAAACAACTTACAGGGACCAGGTTATATTAAGGAGGGGGGAGCAGGGCCAGGAAGAACCTTTACTAATTAAAGAAGTACACCCGGAAGTTACCGGGGTATTAATTGTGGCCCGGGGAGTGGAAAACCCTAATCTCAAGTCCCTGGTAGTGGAAGCTTTATCGTCAATATTGGATTTACCTCCCCACAAGGTAGTAGTTTTACCCCGGGGATAAATTTATTTAATGGGAGGTTAAAGAAAATGAAAAATAAAAAACTATTGATGATTGTCCTGTTCGCTGCCGTTTTTCTTACTTTATGGATGATAAACCTGGAAGGAGAATATAAGGAAGTAACCTTATATCCAGGAGAAGAAGAGGTTACCGGCCTTTTGGAGGATTCTACTAATCTGGGAGATATAGAACTGGATGGAACTTTTTTTGCAGAATACCGGATAAAAAGGGATCGGGTGAGAAGCCAGGAAGTGGAGATGCTGAAGGATTTAATAAATAATCCTGAAACCAGTCAGGAGGCAAAGGAAAAAGGGGAACAAAAACTTCTGGACCTGGTAGACCGGATGGAGACGGAGTTAATGATAGAGAACATGATCAAAGGGGAAGGCTTTGAAGACGCGGTGTCCTTCTATAAGGAGGGTATATGCAACCTGGTGGTGAAAACTGACCAGCTAACAGAGGCCCAGTTCATGCAGGTAGTGGAAGCAACAGCGAGAGTAACGGGGGAAAACATCGAAAATATAATGGTAACAGCAAACAAATAAATATTTAGCCAAAAACTACCGTTAAAATTGTGTTTTTCTGCTGAATTTGATATAATTAAACATAAATCAGGGAAAGTAGCAAAAAAGTGGAGGTGTGCGATTTTGACCCGGCACCAAATTAATGATGAACTTGGAGCTATTAGATTTTCCGACGAGGTTGTTTCTGCAATTGCTGGATTGGCCGCTTCAGAAATTGAGGGAGTAGCTGGAATGAGCGGTGGTTTTACCGGTGGAATTGCTGGGATTTTGGCTAAGAAGAATTTGACAAAGGGCATAAAGGTTGAGGTTGGAGAGAAGGAAGCCGTTATTAACCTGTACCTGGCTGTTTATTACGAGACTTATATTCCTGACGTTGCCCTGCAGGTTCAGGAAAATGTGAAAGAGACTGTGGAAAATATGACGGGCCTGGAGGTTTCCCAGGTAAACATAAATGTACAGGGTGTGGCCTTTAAGGAAGAAGAAAAGAAGTAATTTATCAATTAGCTAGCCCCCATACTTTGTCAGGGGGTTTTATTTAGGGGGAAACTTTACCGTGAAAACCCGAGAGAAATTAGTTCTAACCCTTATAGCCATTATTATTATAGCTTCAGGTATTATACTTGCCCTGGTGTCTGTTCCCCTCCTTCCCTTCAGATACATAATAGATTACGTGGAGCTGATGGTCAGGAACCCCTTTTTAGGGATACTTTTATCGGCGTTCCTGGTTGTACTTGCCCTTCTTTTACTGATTAAAGGCTTTAAAAGGGATAAAGAGTCCAAATATTTTTCCCAGGAGGGATCTGGAGGAGAAGTCAGAGTTTCTTTTTCAACCCTGGAGAGCCTGGTCCACAGGGTCTGCTCTTCAAGAAGAGAAATAAAGAATTTAAAAACAAAAATTGCTCTCCGGGAGGGTAACCTGGAAATTTTGATTAGAATGTCGGTGCTGCCAGATACCAATATACCTGACTTGATTGAAGAACTGCAAGATTCCGTTAAAAACTACCTGGAGGAAATGACGGGTTTTACCATAGGGGAAGTTAAAATAATGGTTGATACAGTATCAGAAGAAAAGGGGTAAAGGTGTTAAAGGGTTATTAGATTAAGAAACGGATGTCTGTGGATTCCTGTGGTAAAGACATTAAATTTCACCTGCAGGCATTTTTTAATTTGGAGGTAGTATAATTTGAGTAGAAGATTAGCCAGAGAAGTTGCATTTAAAGTACTCTTTACAATAGATGTGGGAAGTAATGATCCTGACTTTGCCCTGGAGTCAGCCTTTGGGGAGGAAGATCTTTCCCGTAAAAACAGGGATTATGTTACCCAAGTGGTAAGGGGGGCTTTAAATAATCAGGAGGAAATAGATGGGTTAATAAGAAAATATTTACACGGGTGGGAGTTGGAGCGCCTTTCGGGGGTAGTCAGGAATCTATTACGCCTGGCCCTTTTTGAAATTAAATACAGGGAGGATATACCCTCCAAAGTTTCCATAAACGAGACCCTTGAACTTGCTAAAACTTACCATGGAATGGATTCAGCCAAGTTTATTAACGGTATTCTTGACAAAATTGCTAAAAGGATCCAGGAAGATGGCAGCTTTATAAAAAATTAAATTTATTTTTAAAAGGATTTTGTAAGTGAATGGAGAATAATTAAAATGGTAAGGATTAAGCAGGACCAGGAGTCTATTTATTTAAAACCAGCAATTTCCCTAACATATATTTTTTTTGAATTTTTTAGGAGAGGTCTTTTAAATGACAGCAGAAATAGTCAAAGGAACAGAGGTGGCCGCAGCTATTAAGGAAGAAATCAGCCTGGAGATGGAAAGGCTAAAAGAGGAAACGGGGGGCGGGGTTCCAGGGTTAGCCATTATTCTGGTAGGAGACAATCCCGTATCTAAAATAAATGTAAATAATATTGAAAAAACTGCCCAGGAATTAGAGTTCAATCCGGAAGTCTGTAGGCTTCCCCCGGAAACAACAGAGGAAGAGCTCATACAGCTGATTGAAAATTTTAACCATAATAAAGGTATCCACGGCATTGTAGTGCAGCTACCCCTTCCCTACCATATTGATGATAAGGTTATACTGGAGGCAGTTCTTCCCGAAAAAGATGTAGAAGGTCTTCATTCTATCAACAAGGGCAGAATGCTGATCTCCTTTACTCCCTTTCTTCCCTGTACTCCTTATGCCTGCTTAAAAATTCTGGAATACATAAATTTTGATATAGAAGGTAAAAGGGGCGTGGTGGTAGGCCGCAGCAATAACGTAGGCAAGCCTATAGCCATGCAGCTGCTTCAAAAAAATGTCACGGTGACTATCTGTCATTCCCATACTGTTAATCCTGCTGAAGTTTGCCGCAAGGCTGATTTTTTAGTGGTAGCGGTGGGCCGTCCTGAATTAGTAAAAAAGGACTGGGTTAAACCCGGAGGAGTAGTAATCGACGTGGGAGTTAACAAGGTAGGCGAAAAGGTGATAGGGGACGTGGATTTTGAAGAAGTTTCAAGGGTAGCCAGCTACATTACACCAGTGCCTGGAGGCTTGGGGCCTGTAACCACCTACACCTTAATGCTTAACACACTCCATTCCTTCAAGGTAGTTAACGATCTGGCTTAGTAGCTCTATTAAAAATACAAAAAATAAAAAGGCCTGAACCCCTCTAAGTTATTTTGGAACAGCTAGTGAAACTTAAGACAAAGTTTAACTTAGTTATGGGATTTATAACCAGGATAAGTTAAGGAAGAGGAGGTGGTTTTTGATTTAATATACATGATGAAAAAGAAGGTGGTAGTTTTTAAAGGAAATTGGACCTATTGTTTCCTGGACAAAACTGTTTTTGGTGGGGAGACAAAAAGATCATGGAAAAGTGGCAGGACAAGCCCCTTCAAGAGAAGGGCTTAAATAAATAAATTAATCAAGGAGGTTTTCTAATGACAGCAAAGGTTATTTCGGGTAAAGAAGTAGCAGCGGAAATTAGGGCAGATCTTAAGAAATGGGTTGAAGAGTTAAAAGGAAAGGGCATACATCCCGGTCTGGGTGTTATTCTCGTAGGAGAAGATCCTGCTTCGGTATCGTATGTTACCAGTAAATCTCAGGGATGCGAGGAAATCGGTATTTTCGATGATTTAATTCGCGTGCCAGCAGATACTTCAGAAGAAGAAGTACTTAATATGGTTGAAAAAATGAATAATGACCCTAAATATAGCGGAATTCTTGTACAGCTTCCTCTGCCCGACCATATTGATGAAGAAAAAGTTGTTAATGCCATTGCTCCCGAAAAAGACGTTGACGGTTTCCATCCGGTCAATCAGGGCCTGTTACTGAGAGGAGAGCCTTGCCCCCTTCCCTGCACTGCATACGGTGTACAGAAAATGCTAATGGTTTCCGGAAACGATCCTTCCGGCAAGCATGTAGTGATTTGCGGAAGGAGTAACATTGTAGGTAAGCCTCTGGCGGCAATGATGATGCAAAAAGCTGAAGGAGGTAATGCAACAGTTACGGTAGTACACACAGGTACCAAGGATCCGGCTTATTACACCAAGCAGGCTGACATTCTAGTAGCTGCCATGGGTAAGCCCGAAGCCATTACAGCAGATATGGTAAAAGATGGTGCTATAGTAATTGACGTTGGAGTTAACAGGATTGATGATCCAAGCAAGAAGAAAGGTTTCCGCCTGGTGGGAGATGTGGAATATGATCCAGTTGCCGAGAAAGCTTCTTATATAACTCCTGTTCCTGGTGGAGTTGGACCCATGACTGTTACGATGCTCCTTTATAACACCGTGGAATGCGCGGAAAGGATAGGCCAGGCCAAATAATTCCCCAGAATTGTATATAGTTTAACTGGGCAAGGGCTTTTATGAAGGTGAAAAAAGGCCCTTGCCTCATTCTCAGGTAGAAAACTTTTACTAGCTTCCCTTACGGGTCTAGGGTAAAAGATAGGATAATTTAGGAGGTCAAATAATATGGCAGAGTTGTTAAAGGGTAAGCCTGTTGTGGCTGATATGAAGGAAGAGCTTAGTAAAAAAATAGAGGAGTTTAAATCCAGGGGTATCAATCCCAAGCTTGGTGTTATTAGAGTGGGTGCCCGCCCCGATGACCTTTATTATGAGGGTAGCATTAAAAAGACCTGTGGCGGTATTGGCCTGGAATTTGAGGTTTTCGAATTTCCCGAGGATGTGAAGCAGGAGGATTTTGAAAAGTCCTTAAAAGATATTGTTAACAGCAAGGATATCCATGGAATATTGATGTTTGCCCCCCTGCCCAAGCACCTGGACGAGCCCAAGATACGCGCTCTGATCCCGGTAGAAAAGGATGTAGACTGCCTTACCATAGGTAGTGCCGGCAAAGTTTTTGCCGATGACCCCACGGGATTTCCTCCCTGTACTCCTACTGCATGTATGGAAATTATAAATCACTACGGAATTGACCTCCAAGGAAAGCACGCGGTAGTTCTGGGCCGCTCCCTGGTAGTAGGTAAGCCCATGGCTGTGCTTCTCCTCCGGGAAAACGCTACCGTTACCATCTGTCACTCTCGCACCAAGGACCTTCCCGAGGTTTGTAAAGAGGCAGACATTCTGGTAGCCGCTGTAGGTCAGCCCAGGATGGTCAATGCTGACTATGTAAAGGAAGGACAGGTAGTAATCGATGTAGGAATCAACGAAGATCCTGATAATCCAGGTAAATTCTGCGGTGATGTAGACACCCAGTCCGTAGAACCTCTGGTGGATAAACTTGCACCTTCCCCTGGCGGAGTTGGCGGAGTAACAACTGTGGTGTTGGCCAAGCATGTAGTTAAAGCCTGTGAAATGCAGACTACATAATAACTAATTTGAAAACAAAAAAGTAAAGGGCTGTTCCTTATTGCGGGAAGCCCTTTTTTAATATACTTGGTTTAATTTAATGTTTTTATCTGATCATTTAAAGGTTTCTAAGGTTTCAGGAGGCAGGGGGGATTCCAGGTTCACAGGAATCCCCCGGGATTCCAGGATAGAAAGGGTATTTTCCATGGAATTCTGGGCCCTCCATATGCTGTCTTCCCTGTTCAAGTTAAAAAGAGCTTTGTTTCCCAGGGCATCTACCAGGGGAAGAATTTCATAGACCCACCTGCCTCCCCGGTCATAACGGTGGACCCAGGTAGGAACATAAGAAACTTCTTCAAGGGAGACCCGATCCTCTACAAAGTCTTTTTTTACCGAAACATTTACTATTATTCCGTCTTCGGTATACCTGGTGCCCAGGTGTTCGTATCTCTGGTTGGAAATAAAATTACCCATAGAGTAAACCACCAGGGTCTGGTGCCCCTTTTCCCCTTCCAGGATTTCCACGGGCTGGAGCACATGGGGATGGCTGCCGAATATAATATCTACCCCGTAATCGGACAAAGCCTGGGCAATTTCTTCCTGGTAGCTGTTGGGTTCCCGTTGATATTCTTGTCCCCAGTGCAGGTAGAAGATAATAAGTTCAGCCCCTTTTTCTTTCTTTTCTTTAACCCGTTCCTCCATTGCCTGCAGGTCTTCCGTAAGGGTTTCATACCCGAAACTATCTATTAGTTTTTCCAGCTCCGGGGACATGGCTATGCCGTTGATGGTTCTTCTACCCTGGTAACGGGGAGTTTCATAGGTATAGGCGGAGACTCCTACCTTAATTCCCTCTATATCTTTAATAACAAAACCCTTTTCTTCAGGAGTGCTCCTGGTCCCTGCGGCCTGCAGGCTTTCCTCTTCTAAAACACTCAAGGTTCTCACCAGGCCCTTCTCCCCCATATCCAGGGAATGGTTATTGGCAGTGGATATTATATCAAAGCCGGCAAATTTGAGGGCAGAAGCCATGGCATCGGGGGTGTTAAAAAGGGGATATCCCGAATAACCCCTTTCCCTTCCCGCAAAGGTGGTTTCCAGGTTAGCCAGGGCCAGGTGGGAGTTCTCCAGGTAAGGTTTTATGAACTCAAAATTATTATTAAAATTGTAGCTGTCTGTGGAAGGGTCATACTGAGCTTTATACTGGGTGCTGTGGACCATAATATCTCCCACGGCAGAGATTTGGATTTCTACCGGGTCGGGGTCAGGCTCAACCTCTTCAGGATTTCCCTCATCATCTGCAGGATCAGAAGGAGGAATCTTTTCTCCGGTAGATTCTTCCCGGGGAGGTTTTAATATATCCTCCAGGGCTTCAGGATTCATGTCCTGGCAAGAAGGTAGTGCTATCAGCAGTAAAGAAATAAAAATAAAAAGGGGTATCCATTTTCTAATTCTCAGATTTTTATTCACTCCATCACCCCCGCAGGAGCAGGGGGAGGGGTTAATCTTTTCCTAACCCTTTCCCCTGCTTATAATCTTTGCCTATAATCCTTTAGAAACTTTATTTTTCTTAATTCGACAAAAAGGGTACACATCCTTTAAGGTTTTTTGTAGAAAATATAAATAAATACTATCCATAGATTATTAAAATTTGATAGAATAAGGAAGATATAAAAAATAAAAAGGTTCTACTTAAAAATATTTTGCGGGGTATGGGGAGGAGGTCGTTACTTAAATGGATATAAAGGATTACCTGGAGGAGAGAATAAAAATTGTTGACCAGGCCCTGGACAGGTTTTTACCTTCAGAAGAGAAATACCCCCAGGTTATTTATAAAAGCATGAGGTACAGTATTTTTGCAGGGGGTAAAAGGCTAAGGCCCATACTCGTGTTAGCGGGGGCCGATCTTTTTAATAAAGACTTAAAAGGACACCTGCCTGCAGCCTGTGCCCTGGAGATGATACATACCTATTCCTTGATTCACGATGACCTTCCTGCCATGGATGATGATGATTACCGCAGGGGGAAATTGACCAATCATAAAGTTTTTGGTGAAGACATAGCTATTTTGGCAGGGGATGCCTTACTGACCCTGGCCTTTGAAATATTATCCCGGGAGGAAAACATAAGAGATCCCCTGTTAAGCATAAAAGTTATAGGAGAACTGTCAGCTGCAGCAGGTATTGCCGGCATGATTGGAGGCCAGGTGGTTGACCTGGAATCGGAGGGTAAGGGGGTTGACAGAAATACCCTGAGTTATATACATACCCATAAGACGGGAGCTCTTATAAGGGCCTCGGTGAGAACGGGAGGAATACTCAGCAGGGCAGAGGACTGGGAACTAAAAGCCCTTACCCAATATGCAGAGGCCCTGGGCCTGGCTTTTCAGATTGTAGACGATATTTTAGATATTGAAGGGGAAGAAGAAAAGATGGGTAAAAGGAGGGGAATGGATTCTGTTCAGCAGAAGGTTACCTATCCCTCCCTTTACGGCCTGTCAGCTGCCAGGGAGATGGTGCAGGAGTTATATAATGAATCCTTAAGAAGCATTGAGATTCTTGGAGATAGGGGCAATTTACTCAAGCAAATTGCAAAATTTCTGGTTAGCAGGGATTATTAGATTTATAGTTATTTGCCAGGAAGCATGAACTGGTTGTTACAGCCATATAAGTATGTTATACTTTAAATGATGCTGTGCGCAGGTGGTGCAGTATTCTAGTTAATGCTACTACCTTCGAAGGCGGGCCTAAAAATCCGCTAAGGGCACATCGATGAAGTTCTTGGTGCTGGCTGCTGACGCCCAGTCGGGGGTTGGTGCTGAGAGTTAAGAAGCCGGGGCGATCTACAAAGGCATGTAGGCGTTGACCCTGGTTTCGTGGAGACCCAATACGGTGGTGAATTGCCCCAAAGGTAAAAGACTACTGGTTGGGAAGAACCTGTATGCGGTCCAAAGCTGTGTGCAGTGTAGCCTGCCTTGAGCGGGTATAGTGGGAGAGAAGAGATTCTTGAAACTATAACCGCAAAAGAGGCTAGCGGGTAGCAAGCATTATTGAGGAAAACTCCTAGACTGTTTTCTGGAAGAGAAGCTTACAGGGGATTAAAGTGCGGACTAAGTGGTAATCTAGCCCTACCGGTGGTGACACGGTAGAAACAATTTTAAAGGGTAACCACCAGAAGGGCAACCTTTTGGTAATTGTTTGGGAAAACCAGCTAGACCTAAGCCGCAACATTTACTCTGTAAGTTGCCACCTGCGCCATCAATAAAATAAAAATTAAATTCTTTTTTTATTTAAAGGAAATAAGGGTGGTTATTTGACCAGTAAAAAAAACAAGGGGTCAAAGTATAAGTGGGTAGCATTTGTCTCCTTATGGACTTTTGTCCTGTCTGTTTTTATAACCATAGCTTCTGAGGTATTATTAGAAAACATAAAATCATTTATATTATCTGTAATATTATTGTTAATTATAATAGTGGTAGGAGTTATTTTTGATACTATAGGTATTGCGGCGGCAGCGGCGGAAGAAGTTCCCTTCCATGCCAAGGCGGCTAAAAAGGTAACTGGAGCCCGGCAGGCTATTTTTCTCATAAGAAATGCCGACCAGGTGGCAAATTTTTGTAACGATGTGGTTGGAGATATAAGCGGAATTGTAAGTGGTGTGATAGGAGCGGCTATAATTTTTCGTTTTGTAGCCGAAGAACCTGCGGTAGATAGGGCCGTACTAAGTGTAGTTATGACAGGGATAATTGCTTCCCTTACTGTAGGTGGTAAGGCCATAGGTAAAATGGTTGCCCTGGATAAAGCTAACGCTATTATACACCTGGTGAGCGTGGTTATGATCAGATTTGACCGGCTCCTTCCGGGAGTATTTCCTGTCAGCAATAAAGTTAACAAAAAAAGAAAGTGAGTGATTTATTTGCCAGGACTTCTTAACAGCATTACTGGTCCAGCAGATATAAAAAAGCTTTCCCTGGATAAACTGAGGGAACTTTCCGAGGAGATAAGGGAACTGCTGACGGATACGGTATCAAAAAATGGAGGACACCTTTCTCCTAACCTGGGGGTAGTAGAGCTTACCATTGCCCTCCACAGCGTTTTTGACAGCCCCCGGGATAAAATTGTATGGGATGTGGGGCATCAGTCCTATGTTCATAAGCTTCTTACGGGCAGGAGAGAACATTTTTCCACCCTGAGATGTCATGAAGGTATAAGTGGTTTTCCCTGTAAAATGGAAAGTCCCCATGATGTATTTAAAACGGGTCACGCAAGCACTTCCATATCAGCAGCTCTGGGACTGGCCAAAGCCCGGGACCTTAACAAAAAAAATCATAATGTGATAGCGGTTATAGGAGATGGAGCTTTAACGGGGGGTATTGCCCTGGAAGCTTTAAACTATGCAGGTCATGCAGAGACAGACCTGATAGTGGTATTAAATGATAATGAAATGTCCATTTCTAAAAATGTAGGAGGGATGGCTTCTTACCTTAACAGTTTAAGGGCTGACCCCGCTTATTCCCGGATGAAGGAAGACGTGGAAGCTTTAATGCGCCGTATCCCAGCCATAGGGGACGCTGTTTATAAATCCATGGGCCGCATTAAAGATTCCCTTAAGTACCTGCTGGTGCCGGGTATGCTTTTTGAAGAACTGGGCTTTACGTACCTGGGCCCGGTAGACGGTCACAACATAAATCTTATGAGGCAGGTTTTTGTCAGTTCCAAACAATTAAAAGGGCCTGTATTACTTCATGTACTAACAAAAAAAGGTAAAGGATACCATGTGGCAGAAAAGAACCCGGACCAATTTCACGGCATAGGTCCTTTTGATGTAAAAACGGGAGAACCCTTTAAAAACTCCACCTCTCCTTCCTATACGGAGGTTTTCAGCAGGACCTTAATAAACCTGGCGGAACAGGATAAAAGGATTATAGGGATAACCGCGGCCATGCCTTCAGGCACCGGTCTTGATAAGTTTGCTGAAAAATTTCCTGAGCGGTTTATTGATGTGGGTATAGCTGAACAACACGCCTTAACCTTTAGTGCCGGATTGGCATCCGAAGGTTTTCGCCCGGTAGTTGCTATCTATTCTTCTTTTTTACAGAGGGGATATGACCAGATAGTCCATGATATTTGCCTGCAAAAGCTTCCCGTGTTAATAGGTATAGACAGGGCTGGTATTGTTGGTGAAGATGGAGAGACCCACCAGGGGTCTTTTGATATAAGTTTTCTCAGGCATATACCCAACATGGTGGTAATGGCTCCTAAAGATGAAAGGGAGCTGCAGAATATGCTCTATACTGCCCTGGACCATGAGGGTCCCGTAGCTTTACGTTATCCCCGAGGCAGCGGCCCCGGAGCCCCGGTTAGAGATGATTATGAAAAACTGGATATAGGCCGGTCGGAAATACTATTAAACGGGCCTGACCTGGTTATATTTGCCCTGGGAACCATGGTGGAAATTGCTCGCCAGGTGGCAGAAGAATTAAAAGAATACGGGATCCAGGCCACCCTGGTTAATGCCCGCTATGCAAAACCCCTGGACGAGCATCTTATTGTTAATTTAATACAAAAATGTAAAAAAGCTATTACCATAGAAGAGAATGTTCTCCAGGGAGGCTTTGGAAGTGGAGTCCTGGAGCTTTTGGAAGAGAAAGGAATTAACGGCTTTCATCTTAGGAGGATTGGCCTTCCCGATTGTTATATAGAGCATGGACCCCGTAGCTTTCTCCTGGATAAGTATGGTTTAAATGTTTCCTCCCTGATGGAGGCTGCCCTGGAAATGACTGAAGCCAGGACTCTAAAAATTAATCCGGGCAGCAGGTGACAAAATTGAAAGAACGTCTCGATTCTTTGCTGGTTAAGAGGGGTATATGTGAGACTCGCTCCAGGGCAAAGGCTTTAATTTTGGCGGGAAAAGTACTTATAAATGATCGGGTAATGGATAAGGCAGGCACCCTGGTAGAGGAAGACGCCCTCATCAGGTTGAAGGAGGAGCTACCTTATGTTAGCCGGGGAGGGTTAAAGCTGGCCCGGGCCATCAAGGAATTCACCCTTGATCTTCAAGGAAAAACAGTTTTAGATATTGGCGCATCTACAGGAGGGTTTACCGACTGTGCTCTGCAGCATGGAGCAGAAAAGGTTTATGCTCTGGATGTAGGGTACGGACAGTTGGCCTGGAAGTTGCGCAATGACCCCCGGGTTATAAATATGGAAAGGGTTAATATCAGGAACTTAAAAGAAGGAGAATTGGAAGAAACGCCAGATTTAGCCACCGTGGATGTGGCCTTTATTTCTTTAGGGTATGTATTTCCCGTTCTTGGCAGGCTTAATATTAAAGAAGTAATAGCCCTGATAAAACCCCAGTTTGAGGCGGGTAGGGAAGAAGTGGGGAAAAGGGGAGTAATAAAAGACCCTCGGGTCCATGGGGAAGTAATGAAAAAGGTAGCAGAAGGAGCCCTTAAAGAGGGTTATATTTTAAAAAATTTAACTTATTCCCCGGTAAAGGGTCCCCAGGGGAATATAGAATACCTGGGCTATTTTGGTAAAGAGGATAAACCTTTAAATGAACTGGAAAAACCTGGGGTAGAAGGGCTTGTTAATTCAGTGGTCAGTAAAGCCCATGAAATTCTTTAATTTTCCCGCTTAAGGGGTGATATTTATGCTTACCGAACTTTATATTAAAGATTTTGCCCTGATAAATGAAATGAAACTTTCCTTTGATAAGGGATTGAATATAATGACGGGGGAAACAGGGGCTGGTAAATCCATTGTAATTGAAGCCGTTAAGTTGATCCTGGGAGGCAGGGCTGCCAGTGAACTTATAAGGTCTGGAAAAGACAGGGCTGTTGTTGAAGCTGTGTTCCAGGTGAGTCCTTCCTTTCAAGGTAAGCTTCTTCAAGAAGTAACAGGGGATAAAGAAATGGCCGGGGAGGAGGATCTTTTATTTTTAGGAAGGGAACTTTCCTCTACCGGTAAAAACACCTGCCGCCTTAACGGAAGGATGATCCCTCTTAATCTTTTTAGGGAGGTTGGCCAATTTATAATCGAGCTCCACGGCCAGGGGCAGCAGCAGCTCCTCAGTAAATCTTCCTATCACCTGGAATTGCTGGATAACCTGGCGGGTAGGGAGGTCCAAAGGTATAAAGGGGAAATTAAAAAATTATTAAGGGAAAAGGAAAAGGCATCAAAAGAACTAAATTCCCTGTATTTAAATAATGAAGAAAAGGAAAGGAAGCTTGATTTTTTAAGGCACCAATCCGGGGAAATAAAGAAGGCAAACTTATCCCCGGGAGAAGAAGAAAGCTTGAGGGAAGAAAAGGAAAAAATGGATAACCTGGATAAATTAAAATCCCGGTTAGGGTTTGCTTATGAGGAGCTTTATGGCGGTTCAAACACCCCTTCCCTGATAGAAAGATTGGGAGTTATTAAAAAGGAATTGGAGTATTTGTCACGCCTGGAGGCCAGTTTAACCTCCAGGGGCCAGGTTGTGGAAGAAGCATTAAACTTGCTTACGGAAACTGGCTTAGAAATTAAGGAATACCTGGACAACCTCATTTATGACCCGGAAAGAATGGCAGAGATCCAATCCAGGCTGGAGTTACTAAATGACTTGAAAAGAAAGTACGGTTCCAACCTGGAGGATATTATAAATTATGGAGAAGAAGTAGAGGGGGAAATTGACCGCCTCTTAAAAAGTGAAGAAAGGGTAAAAAAGCTTACAAAAGAAACAGAGGAAGCGGAAAGGGAATTAACCAGGGTTTGCGAAGAATTAAGCCAGCTAAGGAAGGAAACAGCCGGATACCTGGAAAATTCCATATCTAAAGTTTTAAACCAGCTGGAAATGCCCCATGCTGTCTTTAAGGTATCTTTTGAAAGGGAAGAAAGTTTTACAGAGGAAGGTTTTGACCGGGTAGAATTTTTCTTTTCTGCCAATCCGGGAGAACCTTTAAAACCTCTTTCGCGGATAGCCTCTGGAGGAGAGATGTCCAGGATAATGCTGGCTTTTAGAACAGTTTCTGCCCAGGCGGATGAAATTCCATCCATAGTGTTCGATGAAGTGGATGCAGGCATTGGAGGTTCTGCCCTTCAGGCGGTGGGTGAAAAACTGTCGACCCTTTCTCGTTCCCGTCAAGTTATTTGTGTTACCCACTCTCCTCAAATCGCCAGCATGGCCGACAGCCACTACTTGATTAATAAAGAGATCCAGGGGGGAAGAACTTTAACCTCTGTCCACAGGCTTGAAGAAAAGGAAAGGAGTAAGGAAATTGCCCGAATGATAGATGGTTTCCAAACTTCTTCCCTGACCTTAAAACATGCCGAAGAAATTTTAAAGAAAGCCTCTGTTTTTAAGGGTAATCTTGAAAAATAAAAAATAAAAATAAAGGAATATATTAGAAAAAGATGGTTTTGTAACCATCTTTTTTTTATTTTTTAGTTTCTTTAAGTGGTAGATTTAACACCCTCAATTATGTAAACAGGGTCGCATAAAAAATAATTTTCAGGTTAATTTAAAAACACCGAAGTTAAAAAGAAAAAGGAGGTGATTTTTTAAAGAAAATCAGCCAGGGAGCGTGAAAAATCAGTGAATTTTTTGAGGAACCGAGTTAAAATACTTGTAGTGTTTTTACTTTTCATGCTACTTGTACCGGTAATATTTTGGGCTAACTACTCTCAAAACATCAGCCTGATCCAGGGAGAAGAGCATTATGTTAACATTCCTTTTCCCCTGAAGGCTGAAATTTCCTGTGATCAATCAGATATAATAAAGATTAACGGTAGTCCCCTGGAAGATACTACTACCACCATTAACTTAAAAGAGCCCCTTTCCCTAAAAGGTGTAAACTTAGGAAATACAAGTTTGAATATAAAACTCTTTGGGGTTGTTCCCTTAAGGCATCTGACGGTAAATGTTTTTCCAGAAAAGTTTGTTTATCCCGGCGGTCAATCCATAGGTATCAAGCTAAGATCTGAAGGTGTTATCGTAGTAGGATTTAATAAAGTAGACGGCAGTTATCCCGCCAGGGAAATGGGTCTAAAAAAAGGCGACTCTATCATAGCTATAAATGGTTGCGAGGTTGACAGCATAGACGAGGCAGCGGAATTAATAGATGAAAAGGGCAGTTCCGGCAAACCTATTGAATTTAATCTTAAAAGGGGAAACACTCTTTTACAGGAAACTATAATCCCCCGTTATTGTTCCGATACCAATAGTTTTCGTATTGGTTTATATATTAGAGACACAGCGGCGGGAGTCGGGACTTTATCCTTCTACGATCCTGACAGCAAACTTTATGGTGCCCTGGGTCATGTAATAGTGGATATAGATACCAACACTCCTATAAATATCAATCACGGAGAAATTGTTAAGGCCAGTATCGTTAGAATTAAAGAAGGGAAAAGGGGACATCCTGGAGAAAAAACAGGAGTGTTTATTGAAGAAAAAGATATAATAGGCTCTATTGAAAAAAATAGTGAATATGGCATTTTTGGAAGGCTGGAAAAAATAAACAATAAAAACGATTATTATAGTGAGCCTATTCCCATAGCTTTAAGCAACCAGGTTCAGGTAGGTCCTGCAGAAATATTAACAGTTCTTAATGGAGATAGAATTGAGAAATTTGATGTAGAAATACAAAGAATTGTAAACCCTGATACACCCAGCAACAAGGGTTTTATAATAAAAATAACCGATGAAAACCTGATAAACAGGACGGGTGGCATTATTCAGGGAATGAGCGGTAGTCCCATAATTCAAAACAATAAACTGGTGGGTGCCGTTACCCATGTTTTTATAAATGATCCAACCAGGGGATATGGTATATTTGTAGAGTGGATGCTCCAGGAATCGGGAGCCCTGGAAGCTAAATATGTTAATTAATTATTAAGTGTAAGAATTATTTCTTACACTTTTTTCTATAATTTAAAAATATTTTTAAGTTTTTTTAAAGGAATAACCTTCCAAATGTCGAATAATTATATTAAAGATTTCTTTAATAGACAGGAGGGTATAATTAATGAAAGTATTGGTTGCCGACGATAATCGAGATTTCAATGAACTTCTAACAGATTATTTAGATGGAGAGCCTGACATACAAGTTGTGGGAAGGGCTTTTAACGGTAAAGAAGCCCTTAAAGTATTAGAAGAAACCCAGCCTGATGTTTTGTTGTTAGATATCATTATGCCTTATATGGATGGCCTGGGCGTGCTGGAGCAGTTACCAGAATTAAATTTAGAAAACAGGCCAAAAGTAATTATGTTAACGGCTTTTGGTCATGAAAACATAACCCAAAGGGCTGTTGAGTTAGGAGCAAATTATTACATTTTAAAACCCTTTAATATGGACTTATTAAGCGAAAGAATCAGGCAGCTTAGTGTTAGTGACAATGGTTCCAGGGAAAAGAAATATGAGTCTAAGCCCAAAAAACAAGTGACATCTGATAATTTGGAAAGTGAAATCACTAATATACTCCATGAAATTGGAATACCAGCCCATATAAAGGGTTACCAGTATTTAAGGGAAGCTATTTTGATGGTAATTCGGGAAATAGAGATACTGGGGGCAATTACCAAAGTATTGTATCCCCGTATTGCAGAAAAGTATAACACAACTCCCAGCAGGGTGGAAAGGGCCATCAGGCATGCTATAGAAGTTGCTTGGTCCCGGAATAACGTGGAGACCATCAAGAGATTTTTTGGCTATACTATCAATACAGAAAGGGGTAAACCCACCAATTCAGAATTTATTGCCCTGGTTGCTGATAAACTGAGATTAAGAACCAAAGTCAGTTAATTATTTAAATATATAAACTTTTTTAAGGTCAATTTTTTAAATATTAGGGGTATGCCTACAAGCATATCTTTTTTTATTATGTTTTATTATGGAGATAATAACACATAATAAGTTATGGAAATAATATTTTCAGGAGTGGATTAATTGTTTTTTTTAAAAAATGAATGTCCATTAAGAGGCAAAGTTCGCCTGGACAAAAAAACAAAAAGTTTAATTAAAAGAATAAATCCTGGAGAAATAGCTTTAATTGACCATGAAAATGTTGATGAAATAGCCGGGTATGACCTGGCTGAAAGGAAAATAAAAGCGGTTATTAATATCAACTCTTTTATAAGCGGCAAATACCCCAACACCGGTCCAGAAATCCTGGTTAATTCAGGGATTACCCTGCTGGACCAGGTGAGGGAGGATATATGGGATGAGGTAAAAGAGGGGGAAGAAATTGAAATAAAGGGAGATAAGGTATTTAAAAATGGAAGGGAAATTGGCCGAGGGGAAATACTGGGGAAGAAAGAAATTAAAGAAAAATTGGAACTTTCCTATGAAAACATTAACAGAGAACTTGACCGGTTTGTCCAAAATACCATGGAATACGCCTGCAAAGAAAAGGATATAATAACGGGTAAGTTTCCTTTACCTTATCTTGATATTTCATTAAAGGGAAAGCATGTGCTGGTGGTAGTAAGGGGGCAAAATTACAGGGAAGATTTAATAACCATCCTTCCTTATATTCGAGAAATCAGGCCTGTTATTATAGGCGTGGACGGGGGAGCCGATGCGGTGAAAGATTTTGGCCTAAAGCCCCACCTTATTATAGGGGATATGGATAGTATCAGTGATGAGGCCTTAATATCAGGGGAAGAAATTATAATCCATGCTTATCCTGATGGAAGGGCTCCCGGCCTGGAAAGGATTAAAAAATTAGGGCTCAAGTATAAATTGCTTCCGGCTCCTGGAACCAGCGAAGATGTGGCCTTACTTTTAGCTTACGAAATGGGAGCCGGGCTCATTATTGCCCTGGGCACTCATTCCAGTATGATAGATTTTTTAGATAAAGGCCGAAAGGGTATGGCCAGTACCTTCCTGGTAAGGTTAAAAGTTGGTTCCAGGCTGGTTGACGCAAGGGGTGTTAGCCAGCTTTACCAGGGGAAATTATCACCTTCACTCCTGGCAGGGTTATTTTTAGCAGCTTTTATTCCTATTTTTCTCCTTATCCTGTTTTCACCTACCATACAACATATTTTTCACCTGTTATTTCTTCGAGTCCGTTTAAGCCTGGGTGGTGGTTGATTTGTATCAAAAAAGNGATTATGTGATAGGGATTATTTCNTTTTTCTTAACATTAAGTATTGGTATATTTATAGGGGCGACCTTGAGCGATAATATTATTGTCAAGCAGCAAAAGGAAGTTGTAGAACGCCTGGAGGAAGAGCTGATAAGTATAAGTATTTCCCAAAATTTAATGGAGGAGGAATTATCCCAATGGAATAATTTACAAGTAGATATACTTCCTGCCCTGGTTAAAAATAACCTGGAAGGTGTTGAAATAGCGGTAATTTATGGAGAGAGAAACGCAATGGATCTAGAAGTTTTTCAACTCCTGGAAACTGCGGGGGCAGAGGTTGCCCGGAGAGTTTTGATTAATCCTCAAAAATTAGAGGAACTTACAGGAGAAGAAGGAGAAAAGCAGGTTATAACCTTGGTGGAGAGAATTTTCTCCACAGGAAGGGAAAGGACCGAAGGGGACTTTGATAAAGTTATAATTTTTTGGGAGGGGCTAGAAGGTTTATTTGAAGAAAGTAAAATGGGAGAAACCCTGGTGATGGGTTTAAAAGAAAAAGGTTTAGATATAATTGGGGTAGTAAATATTCCCCCAGGGTTAAATCATGTTTCCTGGATTAACGAAATGGAAATAGTAAAAGATATTGAATCCCTTGCAGGACAGCTGGATTTAATACATAATCTTTATAATTAACCCGGGAAGCAAGCTCAAATAAGATTTTAGAATAGGGAAGGGTAGATTACTGGGTGGAGGTAATAAGCATAATCATTCCCGCTTACAATGAAAAAGATATAATAGGAATTACCATAAATTCCCTGAAAAGCTTAGAAGGGGTGGGAGAAATAATTGTCATTAATGACGGTTCCCTTGACGATACGGGAGAGGTTGCAGCAAAGTACGGCGCCCGAGTGATAAACCTGGAAAAAAACCAGGGAAAGGCGGGAGCGGTGGTGGAAGGGGCCTCCCGGGCTAAATATGAACTGGTGGCATTGATTGATGCTGATCTAGGGGATTCAGCCCGGGAAGCAGGTAAGCTCTTTGGCCCTTTATTTTCCCGGGAAGCAGATATGGTAATTGCCAGTTTTTCCCGGGAGTCCGCCGGGGGAGGCTTTGGCCTGGTGAGGAAGCTTTCCTGCCTTTTTATAAAAACTGTTACCGGAAGGGAAATAAAATCTCCCCTTTCGGGTCAAAGGGCCCTTAAGAAAAAAATACTCCTGGAGGGGGCAGCCAATACCCGGGGATTTGGCCTGGAGTTTGGTCTAACCCTCCAGGCTTTAAAAGATGGCTGTCGGGTGAAAGAAGTTATGACAAACATGAACCACCGGCACTACGGTAAAAATTTGGAGGGGATTTTGCACCGGGCCGGACAGTTTAAGGACATATTAAAGACCCTTTTCCTGGTGGTACTTCCTTCTAAAAAGCAGGTAAAATAAATGGTGATTATGATAGTGGTTCTGTCTTCAATCTTTTCCTATTTTATTTTTATCTCCCTTTACCCCCTGTTAAAAAAAAGCTTTTATCGTCAAAATTATAGAGGTGAGGATATACCCTCGGGCCTGGGCATTGTTATGGTTTTGTCCTATTTTTTATTAACCCTTCCCATGATAATTATAAGGGAAGAATCCCTGCTAATTATTTTTAAACTACTTGTGATTTCAGGAGCCTCCCTGGCAGGCCTAATAGATGACTTTTTAGGAGACGGGAGCCGCGGGTTTTATGGACATTTTGCCCGGTTATTTAAAAGGGGAGAAATGACTTCAGGAATAATAAAAGTTGCTGTTGGAGGGATCCTGGGGCTGTTAACCGGACTTTTAGCAGGAGGCCCCCTTTATACTTTTCCCCTCAATGCCCTTTTATTTCCCCTTACGGTAAATACCTTCAACCTTTTAGATGTGCGCCCGGGCAGGAGCTTAAAACTTTATATTTTAATTAGTGTTTTACTGTTTTTATGGATTGAAGAAGGGCTTTTATTTTTGATTGCCCCTGTGTTAGGAGCCTCCTTAATACTTTTTCCCTTTGACCTGAAGGAGGAGGGGATGCTGGGGGATGTAGGGTCTAACCTGTTGGGGGCCTCTTTGGGTTTTATACTGGTGTTTGCCCTGAATTATTGGGTAAAGGCCCTCCTGGTCCTTCTATTAACTTTTCTCCAGTGGAAGGGAGATAGAGTTTCCCTTACCAGCCTTATTGAAAAGAATAATTTGTTAAATTATTTTGATAACTTGGGAAGAAAACAGACTTAAAAGAACAAAATAAAAAGGAATTTCCTATAATATGTGGAATTAATATTCTCGTTGAAGTTCTATTGGTAAAGGAGGAAAAGAATGTTTCGCCTACGCCCGGGGACGGTTAAAGAAATTATAAGGGGCCGGGAGGAACTGGAGGAAGCCCTGGTACTAGTGGAAGATAGGGAAGAGAAGGCTTTAAATTATCCCTGTTTAACGGGCAACCTGTCCCCTGGAGATGAAGTTATATTAAACACTTCAGCCCTTCACCTGGGTTTAGGAACGGGAGGAAAGCACTTTGTGTTTTTCAATTTTCGTTATCCCCAGAGGGATATGAGGGGAAAGGGCCATATAATGAAGCTCAGGTACACTCCTTATCAGCTTAAGGTTTTTAGCTGTGAGGAGCAGGAAAGCCCTTTTAACAATTGTTTTCATGAGTTCAACGGCCTGGAAGGTACTCCCGTATTGATAGGTGAACTTCACAGCATGCTTATTCCTGCAGCGGCAGTTATTAAATACCTTTGCCCCCATATAAGGATAGGTTACATAATGACCGATGGGGCTTCCCTTCCCCTGGCTTTAAGTGAAACGGTAAGCCAGTTAAAAAACCTGGGAATAATTACGGGTACCGTTACCCCGGGCCATGCTTTCGGTGGAGAACTGGAGGCGGTGAATAATTATTCTGCTCTTATTGCTGCCCGGGAAATATTCAAATCCCAGGTTATTATTATAACCATGGGGCCAGGAACAGTAGGTACAGGAACGGAATACGGTTTTACCGGTTTAGAGCAGGGAGAGTTAATAAATGCTGTAAATATTTTGGAAGGAGACCCCTTTCTAATTCTCCGGGCAAGCTTTCAGGATGCTCGTCAGCGGCACTGGGGGATAAGCCATCACTCCCTGACAGTTTTGGAGAAAATAGCCTTAACTCCTGCCACATTATGTCTTCCCCTAATTGAGGAAGAAAAACTTAAATATCTTAAATCTCAGCTGGAAGAAAGGAAGATTTATTCCCGCCATCAGGTAAAGGAGCGGGAAGGGGGAGTTGTGAAAGAAGCCATGGATTACTTCCGCCTGGAAGGAAGGACTATGGGAAGGTCCATTAATGAAGATAAAATGTTTTTTGAAACGGTAGGGGCGACGGCACGCCTGGTTTCGGAAAAGTTCTTATTCCAGGAAACAGGGACTCCCCTTTGCTGATATTAAAAGGGAGGTGGAGCTTTGGAGGAAAAAACTATTAAAAGAAAAAAAGTATATGAAGGGAAACTAATTAACCTGAGGGTTGATACCGTTTTACTTCCCGATAACAGGGAGAGTTCCCGGGAAGTAGTGGAACACCCTGGGGCTGCAGCAGTAGTTCCTGTTAATGAAAGGGAAGAAGTTTACCTGGTGAGGCAGTACCGAAAGCCTGTGGAGGAATCAATGCTGGAAATACCTGCAGGGACCCTGGAAAAAGGGGAGGAACCCCTGGAATGTGCGCGAAGAGAATTGAAAGAAGAAATTGGTTATGAAGGAAAAAATATTACCCACCTTTTAACCTTTTATACTTCACCGGGGATATGTAGCGAAATTATGCATCTTTATTATGCTACAGGTTTAAGGGAAAAGGGAGAAGAAAAGGATAAAGACGAATTTATAGGGATTGAAAAATATTCCCTGGAAGAGGCAATAAAACAAATAAACCAGGGGAAGATAAAGGATGCCAAAACCATTATAGGCTTAATCCTGGTTTACCAGAGGCTCAAGAATAATAAGTAAATGCCCCGCATAAAAATAAGAAGATTAATCTCAGGCGGGGGAATAAATTGTATATTGAAATCAGGGAAGCGGTCCTTCAGTATATTAGAAATAATTTAGCTTGTTATCTCCTGGTGGCCCTTATATTTTCGGGGGGGATAATGGCGGGAGCCCTTATGGTTAGAGTTCTGCCTGAGGCCCAGGCAGGAGAGTTAAGCGGGTACCTTTTTCACTATTTTATAGATTTCAGCCAGGAAGAATTATCTCAACAACTCATGCTGAGGGAATCAATAACTAATAATTTAAAATATGTGCTGGCCATCTGGCTTTCGGGAGCCTTAATTATAGGTTTTCCCTTAATATTTATCTTCCTATTTATACGAGGTTTTATCCTGGGTTTCACCGTTGGGTTTTTAGTTGACCAGATTGCGTTCCAGGGTATAGTTTTTGCTATTTCAGCTATTTTACCCCATAACATATTGCTAATACCCGCTTTAATGATAGCAGGGGTTTCTGCTACTTCTTATTCCCTGATAATCATTAAAATGAGATTAAAGGCACAAAAATATAATGTTAATACCATGTTTTGGAATTATAGCCTGTTAATAACCCTATCCATATTATTTGTAGCTCTGGCTGGCTTAATAGAAGCTTATATAACTCCCGTTTTTATGAAAATTATAGTTCCCCTTTTAAAAATCAATTTAACATGAGAAATAGAGGAGGATAATAGTTATGATCGTAGGAATCCCCAAGGAAATCAAGGATAAAGAAAAAAGAGTTGCCATAATTCCCGCCGGTGTAGAATTGCTGGTGGAATCAGGACATAAAGTAATTCTGGAAAAGGGTGCCGGAGAAGGAAGTGGCATTTCTGACGATGATTTTAGGGAAGAAGGAGCTTATATAGTAGATTCGGGACAAGCAGTCTACCATGAAGCAGATATGATCCTTAAAGTAAAAGAGCCTCTTCCTGAAGAATACCCTTACCTGAGGGAAGAACAGATTATATTTACCTACCTTCATCTGGCAGCGGTGCCTGAGCTTGCCCGGGTCCTGGCAGAGAAGAAGGTGGTTGCTATGGCCTATGAGACGGTACAGCTGGAGGACGGCTCCCTTCCCCTCCTGGATCCCATGAGTAAAGTGGCGGGCAGGATGGCTGTTCAAATAGGAGCTCATCACCTGGAACATATCCAGGGGGGCAGTGGTGTGCTTCTGGGAGGAGTGCCGGGGGTTCCTCCTTCCCGGGTAGTTATTATTGGAGGAGGGGTAGTAGGAACCAATGCTGCTCGCATAGCCAATGGTATAGGAGCCCAGGTGACCATACTGGATATTAATCCCTCCCGGCTAAGGGAACTGGATGACCTCTTTTACGGGCAGGTAACCACCTGTTTTTCCAACAAGTACAATTTAAAGAAAATTGTTCCTCAGGCGGATCTTCTTATAGGGGCGGTTCTTCATACCGGGGGCAAAGCACCAATCCTGGTTACAGAAGAAATGGTGAAGGGTATGAAGCCTGGTTCTGTGATTGTTGATGTAGCTATTGACCAGGGAGGTATAGTAGAAACCATTAACCGCTGTACATCTTTATCAAATCCCGTATATGTGGAAAATGAAGTAATCCATTATGCGGTGCCCAACATTCCCGGTTCTGTTCCCCGTACGTCTACCTTTGCCTTAACCAATACCACCCTTCCTTTTGTTTCCCTGGTGGCCAATTACGGTTACAGGGAGGCAGCAAGGGTTAAGAAATGCCTGGCCATGGGTATTAATATTGTAAAAGGTAAAGTTGTATGTGCTCCTGTAGCTGAAGCGGTAGGGTTACCCTACACCCCCTTAAAGGAAGTCCTTGATTTATAAATAATTTTGGCCTTTTCTCCTGGCTGGCTATATAGCTTTCTTTTTAGAAGGATGGTTCTAAAGGAAGAGTTACCATAATATATATTTTAAAAAAGAAAGCATATTATGCTTTNGCGGGAGGTTTTTAAATGAGATTAATATCTTTTCTTCGGTTTAATCCCCGGCATGTAATGTTTTTTAGGATTTTGGTTATTATACTGGTTATAGCCATGATTATTCCCAAGATGGTTTTTTTGGTTAAGGAAATATTTTCCCCTTATATCCTGGAGGAAGAAGGACCTGCTGACACTCAAAAGGTTGATAAAGTTATCCTTTACCAGGAAAGGGAACCGGACTTTTGGAAAAGGTTTTGGGATGATTTAAGTCATTTTTATTTAAAAGGAATAATAAATTTTGTCTAATTAAAAGGATTTCTTTTCCTGAGTGTTGAAATATTAAAAAACATTTACCAATTTATTGACTGATTCCCAGTATTACAACTTTGTTGCGGATAGGGTAATTAAAAAGGAGAACTTGTGGATGAATAATTGGATTAATGAGTTTTTGTATTTTTTAGAGGTAGAAAGGGGCCTTGCTAATAATACCCTGGAATCCTACGGAAGGGATTTAAAAAACTTTGCCTCTTTTTTAAGTAATAATGGATGTAGTGATATGTCAAATGTATGTCGTAATGATGTTGTATCCTACCTGTTATTTTTACAGGAAAAGGGGAGGGCTTCCTCAACTATTTCCAGAAATTTAGCCTCTATGAGGTCTTTTTTTCATTTTTTAATTCAGGAAAAGTTATTAGGCCATGATCCTTCTTCAAGCCTGGATTCTCCCAAACAGGAAAAAAAATTGCCGGAGACTTTAACTATAAAAGAGGTAGACCTGCTTCTCAGCCAACCTGATACCAGGGAGGTTACGGGTATAAGGGATAAATCAATGCTGGAAGTACTGTATGCTACCGGGATCCGGGTTTCTGAAATAATCTCCTTGAATACCATGGATTTGAATATTGAGAATGGTTACATAAGGTGTCGAGGGAAAGGTAATAAGGAAAGAATCATACCTCTGGGAAAAGTGGCTATAAAAGACACCAGGGATTATTTAGAAAATTCTCGCCACAAACTGGTTAAAAATGATAGTGAAGATTCCCTGTATGTTAACCACCATGGGAACAGGTTAACCCGCCAGGGGTTTTGGAAAATTATTAAAAAATATTCAAAACAGGCTAATATCAGCCGGAAAATAACGCCCCATACTTTGAGGCATTCTTTTGCTACCCACCTCTTAGAAAATGGGGCAGATTTACGTTCAGTTCAGGAAATGTTGGGGCATGCTGACATATCCACTACCCAAATTTACACTCATATTACTCGAAAAAAATTAAAGGGTGTTTACGAAAAAGCTCATCCCCGGGCTTAAAAATAAATAAGGAGCATTATAATGGTAAGCCGAGCCCTAATAATTATTCTTGATGGATTGGGAGTAGGAGCCCTACCGGATGCTCACCTCTACGGTGATGAAAATACCAACACTCTGGGGAATATGGACCGGGTGATGGGAGGACTTAATCTTCCGGAACTGGAGAAAATGGGCCTGGGGAATATCATCCCCCTGAAAGGGGTTAAGCCCCAGGAAAAACCAACCGCCTCCTATGGGAAAATGGCAGAAAAATCTGTAGGTAAGGATACTATTACCGGCCATTGGGAAATGGCTGGTTTAATTTTGGAGGAATCTTTTCCCCTTTATCCCAAGGGTTTTCCCCGGGAAATTATAGGACCTTTTGAGGAGGCCATCGGTAGAAAAGTCCTGGGCAACAAAGTTGCTTCCGGGACAGAGATCATTGAAGAATTAGGGGAAGAACACCTTAAAAGGGGAGAACCCATAGTTTATACTTCTGCCGATAGTGTCTTTCAAATAGCAGCCCATGAAGAAAAAGTTCCACCTGAACTTTTATATAAATGGTGTAAAAAGGCCAGGGAGTTACTTCAGGGGAAATATGCGGTGGGAAGGGTGATTGCCCGCCCCTTTGAAGGTAAACCGGGAAGTTTTAAACGTACCAGCGGGAGAAAGGATTATCCCCTGAAACCCTTTACCAAAACCCTACTGGACCTGATGAAGGAAAAGGGGCAGGAGGTGATTTCCGTGGGTAAAGTTAATGATATCTTTGGAGGTTCGGGAATAACCCGTTCATACCCAACCAAAAGCAATAAAGAGGGGATGGAGAAAATAAATCAGGTTCTATCCCTGGAATTTCAGGGCCTTGTTTTTGCCAACCTGGTAGATTTTGATATGCTTTACGGGCATCGGAATGACTTTAAAGGTTTTTGCCAGGCCTTAAAGGAATTTGATGAGTTCCTGCCCCGGTTAAAGGAAAGGTTAAGGGCAGGAGATATTCTTATCATTACTTCCGATCACGGTTGTGATCCCACCGCTCCCGGAACGGACCATACCCGGGAATATGTCCCTTTGCTGGTTTATGGTAAAGGATGCAGGAAGGGAGTAAACCTTGGTACCCGGGAGACTTTTTCTGATATGGCAGCTACCCTGGCAGAATTATTTAGAATAGAAGGAATTGAAAATGGGGTTAGTTTTGCTGGAAAGATTTTGGGAGAGGATTTATATGAAAGCTTATGATTTGATTTTAAAAAAAAGAAATGGAGATCCTCTGGGGAAAGAGGAACTGGAGTTTTTGGTGGAGGGATATGTTAAAGAAAAAATCCCCGACTATCAAATAGCTGCCTTTTTAATGGCCCTTTTTTTTCGCGGCATGACCAGCCAGGAACTGACAGATTTTACGCAGATCATGGCCTCCTCAGGGGACATGATGGATCTTTCCTCCATACCCGGGATAAAGGTAGATAAACACAGCACGGGAGGAGTAGGAGACAAAACTACCCTTATACTAGCTCCCCTGGTAGCGGCTGCAGGGGTCCCCGTAGCTAAAGTGTCCGGCAGATGCCTGGGGCATACGGGGGGAACCATAGATAAATTAAGTTCCATCCAGGGATTTAAAACGGAATTATCGGTAAAAGAATTCCTGGAAAAGGTCAGGGAAAGGGGGCTGGCTGTGGTGGGACAGGCAGCCAACCTGGTTCCCGCCGATAAGAAGCTTTATGCATTAAGGGATGTAACGGCGACGGTGGACAGCATCCCCTTGATTGCCAGCTCCATCATGAGTAAAAAATTGGCTTCTGGGGCAAAGGGGTTAGTCCTGGACGTAAAGGTAGGAAAAGGAGCCTTTTTGAAAACCCGGGAGGAAGCCAGGGAACTGGCCCGGGCCATGGTTGATACGGGTAACAGAGCAGGGTTAAAAACGGTAGCACTTCTAACGGATATGAACCAGCCCCTGGGAAAGGCTGTAGGAAATGCCCTGGAAGTTAAAGAGGCTGTTGCTACCCTTATGGGCNGGGGACCTGATGATTTAACCCACCTGTGCCTTGCCCTGGGTTCCCACATGCTGGTTTTGGGAGGAAAAGTTAAAACTCCTGAAAGGGGTAGGAAAATATTAGAGGAAATTCTTTACTCGGGAAAAGGACTGGAAAAATTCAGGGAATTAATTGAAGGCCAGGGAGGAAAAGGTGAGATAATAGATAAACTGGAGCTTTTACCCCTGGCCTCCCATATAAAAATATATGAAGCTCCCCAAAGGGGGTTCATTAAAGAAATAAATGCTTTAAAAGTAGGAAAGGCAGCCATGGCTTTGGGTGCCGGGAGGGAAAAAAAGGAGGACCCCATTGACCTGTCAGTAGGAATAGAATTAAGCAAGAAGGGTGGGGAGTGGGTAGAAAAAGGAGAACCCCTTTTTTTCCTCCACAGCAATCATAAACATAAAGAAGAGGAAGCCCTGGAGATACTAAAGGATGCTATTTCCCTGACAAAAGAAGAAACTCCAACTTTTCCTTTAATTTATGAAGAAGTTTACTAGGCGGAATAACTTATTATTCCTATATTTAAATTGGATGGTATTTTTCAGTTAAAAGCAGGTTTACCTGCTTTTTTTGTATTTTTTTAGAGAAACCGAGGGAAAATAATTATGTGTAAAAAAAGGTGAATGTAAATAATCAATAAGGGGGAGTTTTTTATGTATTTTAGACAAAAAAAGAGACTTATTGCCCTGTTTACCCTTACAGTTATTTTCCTGGTATTATTTTTGACTCCTGCAGGGGCTGCAGAGACAAAATTTGAGTTAGAGGCAGAGGCTGCTATCTTGATAGATGCTCTGGCAGGGAACATCTTATATGAAAAGAATATACATGAGCCTTTACCTCCCGCCAGCATAACCAAAATTATGACTCTCCTACTTGCCCTGGAAGCCATAGAAGAGGGTAAGGTCAGCCTGGGGGAAGAAGTGGTGGTCAGTGAGCGGGCAGCATCCATGGGTGGTTCACAGATTTTCCTAAGCCCGGGAGATGTGGTTACTATGGAGGAGCTTTTAATAGGAATTGCGGTAGGATCGGGGAACGATGCTTCTGTAGCGGTAGCAGAACATATTGCCGGATCCCTGGAAGGGTTTGTAGACATGATGAATGAAAGGGCCTCCCAGCTGGGTATGGACCATACTGTCTTTCAAAACGCCTGCGGTCTCCATATAGAGGGACATGTGACTACCGCTTATGATATTGCCCTTATGTCCCGGGAACTCCTTAAGTATCCTGAAATTCATGAATGGTTTACCATCTGGTTGGATGAGGACTTTTTAAAGGGAAGAATCAGTGTAGAAGAAGGAATATACTTGAGTAATACAAACCGGATGGTCCGATATTATCCCGGATGCGATGGTTTGAAAACAGGTTATACCAGTCAGGCGGGCCACTGCATAGCAGCAACGGCCAGGAGGGATGATACTCGCTTTATTGCTGTAATATTAAATGCTCCCGACAGCAAAACCCGTTTTAATGAAGCTGGTGAACTTTTAGACTATGCTTTTGCTAACTTTGAAACAGTCCTTCTGGCAGAAAAGGGCCAGGTGATAGAGGAAGTCCAGGTAGAAAAAGGAAAAGAATCAACCGTTGAGTTAATCCTGCCGGAAGAGCTAGGAATCCTGGTGGAAAAGGCTGAAGTCCCTGATTTCGAAAAGGAAGTAGTGATAACCCATTCTCTAACGGCGCCCCTTACCGTTGGGGAGAAGTTAGGAGAGCTTATAATTAGCCGGGAGGGCCAGGAGGTACTTAAAAAGAATCTGGTAGCAGAAAAAAGTATTGATCGGGCTTCTCTTTTAGATATATTTCACAGAATATTGTCTGAATGGGTTAAGTTTGGTCGTTAACCTACACAATTAAAATTGCCGTGGGGCAATTTTTTTTTGCAGGAGAAAAGGCATTGATGTAGAATTATTTTCCATGTAGTGCAGGTTAAGGAAATACTTTTGAAGGAGAAAGGCGGTAGGAGATTTGACCAGGGATTTTAATATGGATTTGGTATATTCGGGAGGAAACCTGTTAGTAAAGTTGCGGGGAGAGCTGGATCATCCGGCGGCAAATAGTTTTCGCTCTAAAATTCAACCCCTCCTGGAAGAGGGAAAAATAGATAACCTGGTAATAAACATGGAGGGCCTGAATTTTATAGACAGTTCAGGTATTGGTGTAATCCTGGGACGGTACAATTACTTACAAAAAAAGGGTGGAAAAGTAAAGGTATGCAACCTGGAGCCTCAGGTTAAAAAAGTTTTTGATGCCACGGGTCTTTTTAGTATTATTAAAGAATATCCTTCAGAAAAAGATGCCCTGGAGAATTGATGAGGAGGTAAACTATGGAAAATTATATGAAATTGGAGATACCCGGCAAGCATCAAAATGAATCCTTTGCCCGGGTAGTGGTTGCAGCCTTTGCTTCTCAACTGGATCCAACCCTGGAGGAGGTCAATGATATAAAAACTGCCGTTTCGGAAGCGGTAACCAATGCCATTATTCATGGTTATGATGATAAAGAAGGCAGTATCTTAATAGAAGGAAGACTTTTTAAGGACATGATAGAGGTGGAAATAATTGATTTTGGAAAGGGCATAGAAAATGTGGAAAAGGCTTTGCAGCCTCTTTTTACTACCAGGCCTGAACTGGAAAGGTCGGGGATGGGTTTTACCATTATGGAAAAGTTTATGGACAGGGTGGAAGTAATATCTGAAAAAAGCCGGGGAACCAGGGTAAAAATGGAAAAAGAAATAACTAAAAAAGAAGGTTATATGACGGGAGAGTAAGGGGGAATGAAAGACCTTATAAAAAAAGCTAAAAAAGGAGATATTCCTTCCCGGGAAAAGATCCTTCAAGAAAATATCCCCCTGGTGAAAATGCTTATAAATCGTTTTAATTATCCTCCGGGAGAAAAAGAGGACCTCCTCCAGGTAGGTTGTATGGGTTTGTTAAAGGCGGTAGATAAATTTGACATGGATAGGGAGGTTAGCTTTTCAACCTATGCAGTACCGGTAATACTGGGTGAAATTCGTATGTACCTGCGAAAGGATGGCTTTGTTAAAGCAAGCAGGTCCTTAAAAGAATTATCCCGACGGGTTAAAGAAAGAAAGGAAATCTTTTTGAAAACTTGGGGGAGGGAGCCTTCCCTGGGAGAGCTGGCAAAGGATCTTCATACCACCAGGGAAGACATTATCATGGCCCAGGAGATCAACCAGGCACCCCTTTCCCTGGATTATAATCCCCTTCAAAGGGGAGAAGATTATTTTTTATCCTGGGAACCAGATAATTTTCAGGACACTTTAATAAACCGGATGACTTTAAAAGAAATTCTTAGCTCTTTAGAGGGAAGGGAGCGGCAGATAATAATTCTGCGGTTTTTTGAGGAAAACACCCAGCAGGAGATAGCAAATAAACTGGGAATTTCCCAGGTACATATTTCCCGCTTGGAAAAAAAAATAATATCCAGGCTTAGAGAAGCTTTTGGGTAGGGCCCGTAGATTTAAGGCCCCCTCCAAAAGTTTTTATTTTAATAAAATATTAATTTTGAAGCATACTAAAACCTAAAAGTAAAGGTGATTTAATGTTAAATAATATTACTAAAGACCAGGTAATAACCCTGGCAGCAGGCATTCTTTTACTGGTTATGTTATTCCTGGCCTGGTATTTTATATTGAATCCTTCAGAAGAAGGGCAGCCAAGCCGTTCCCGCAAGGTATGGTCCCAGGAAGAGGAAAGGGAGGATGTATGTTTGTATGGCGGAAAATACAATTTATATGTGTTTAAGTTCCCAGGTCAGCCTGGATACAGTCGATAACATTACTATTGGTCATATAGGAGAAATCCAGGGAGATAAGATCTACAAGGAGGGGGTTTCAGAGATTCCTTTAAAACTAAATTTCAAAAGAGGAGAAAACAAAAAGGTTTTATCTTCCCTTTTCCTGGTAGGGCTGATAAAAGTTTATTATCCTGATTTAGCAGTACAGGTTGTGGGTTCTCCCGATACGGTAATAAAAATCCGGGATAAGGAGGGATCTGCTCCAGGTATCCCCGGGCTTATTTCCCTGGTTCTGGTAAGTATCCTTCTTTTTATAGGTTCGGCCATGGCAATAATGAATTTTCACGCTGATGTTGACATGCCTACCGTTCACCAGCAAATTTTTACTATGCTCACCCATGGAGAAGATAAAAGTCCCCTTCTCTTACAAATTCCCTACTCTTTGGGAATAGGCCTGGGAATGCTTGTATTTTTTAATCACCTTTTTAAAAAAAGGCTTAGTAAAGAGCCAAGTCCTTTAGAAGTAGAAATGTTTTTATATGAAGAAAACGTTAATAAGTATTTAAGGGCAAGCCAGAGGGATAACAGGGAATAAGGTTTTTTGATATGGGTAAAATAATACTACTTATGCTTATTGGATTTGCCGAAGGCCTTGTGGTAGGGACTGCCCTGGTGGCTTTTTTAATTCTCCTGGATATAGTTCCCCGCCTGTCTCAGCTGACGGGAACTTATGGGCATTGCAAGGTATATGAATTTTTGATTATCGCAGGTGCAGTAGCCGGGTCCCTGGTAGTTCCTCTAAACCTGATGGTTCCGGTTCCCATCTTTATAATAGTTATAGCCGGCCTGTTTATGGGTATTTTTGTAGGACTGCTGGCGGCGGCCCTGACGGAAGTATTGAACGTAATACCTATCATTTCCAGGCGTTTGGGAATGGACAGGGAAATATACCTGCTTCTTATGGCTCTTATCCTGGGTAAAATCACAGGTTCTTTATTATACTGGTTTATCAAAGGGTTAAGATAAGTATCATTTTATTAAGATTTTTTTAAAATATAACTCTTTGCCAGGCAAGTATTGTATAATTTGTAAGGTAAGGGGCAGTAGAGGAAAATTATATGGATGCAAAGAAATTAGACCAGGATAAAAAAATAAGAAAAAAGTTGGAGGACAATCTAAGCTATATTGAAAAGGAATTAGGGGTAGGAGTGAGTTTTGATGTAATAATACACCAGTTTAAGATTGGAGGCAAAAATGTAGCTCTTATCTTTATTGATGGCTTTACTAATGGGGACCTGATTACCTTAATTATGCAGTCCTTGATTGCCAGCCATCGGGAAGAAATATGTGTTAGGCCCTTTCAAAAGATTTTTAAAGAAAGGATTCCTTACATGGATTTAAGCGAAGTAGAGGAACTGGATGACGTTATTAAAGAGGTTCTTGCAGGTCCTGCTGTTTTGCTTATTGATGGTGAAGAAAAGGGAATTGTTTTAGATACCAGGGAATATCCCGTTAGAGAACCTGAAGAGCCCGATATCGAAAAATTGACCCGGGGCTCCCGGGATGGATTTGTAGAAACCCTGGTGTTTAATGTAGCCTTGATAAGAAGAAGATTGAGGGACCCGGGATTAAGAGCGGAGATTGTTCAGATTGGACAGCGCTCCAAAACTGATGTGGCCCTAATTTATATTAACGATATAGTTAACCAGGAAGTCCTGGATAGGGTAAAGTCCCGCCTGGAGAAGATTAAAATAGATGGCCTACCCATGGCGGAAAAGTCCGTGGAGGAGTTTATTACCGAAGGGAAATACGGTATTTTCCCTAAGGTGCGATACACCGAAAGGCCCGATGTGGCCTCCATACACCTGCTGGAAGGCCATGTAGTAGTATTTGTGGATACTTCCCCAGCGGCTATGATAGCGCCTGTTACTTTCTTCCATCATGTTCAGCACGCTGAAGAGTACAGGCAGGATTTGGTAAGCGGCATTTACATCCGGTGGGTTCGCTTTATGGGACTGTTTGCGGCTATTTTTCTCAGCCCTATATGGTTATTAATTTCCCTGGAGCCGGGCCTTTTACCTCCCGGCCTCGAATTTATAGGTCCTAATGACGCGGGTAANGTTCCTCTTACCCTGCAGTTTGTACTTGCCCATCTGGGTATTGATCTAATTCGCATGGCTACTATTCATACTCCCGCTCCCATATCTACGGCCCTGGGATTTATTGGGGCTATTTTGGTGGGGGAAATAGCTGTGGAGGTAGGGTTATTTGCCCCGGAGGTTATTCTTTACATTGCCATAATGGCGGTGGGAATGTTCTCAACTCCCAGCTGGGAATTGAGCCTTTCTACCCGGATAATTCACCTGTTTTTACTCCTCACTACAGGTTATTTCAAACTTGCTGGTTTTATCGGGGGAACCATTCTGGTCTTTTTAAATATGGCTTTTACCAAATCTTTTAATATACCCTACTTATGGCCTTTAATTCCCTTTAACGCCCAGGCTTTACTGGATGTAATTGTAAGGCGTCCTGTGCCTATAAAGAGTATCAGGCCTAGCATCTTAGATCCAGGGGATACCGACAGGCTTCCCGAGGAAAACTCTTAAAAAGAGTTTTAAAGGAAGGAGGTTTTTTAAATGCCTGCCATAGGAATTCCTAGAGCCCTTTTATATTATGATTATTATCCCGCCTGGAAAAAATTTTTTGAGGAACTGGGCTTGGAGGTTGTATTGTCCGATAAGACTACCAAGACCATACTGGATTCCGGAGTCAAGGTGGCGCTGGATGAAACCTGTTTGCCAGTTAAGCTTTTTTACGGACATGTGGACAACCTGAAAAATAAAGGCATTGATTATCTCTTTGTTCCACGCCTGGTCAGCGTGGAAAAGAAGAGATATTTATGTCCCAAGTTCCTGGGGCTTCCCAATATGGTTGAAAGCCTTATGGAAGAACTTCCTCCCCTCCTGGATTTTAAAATGGATTTGTCCAGGAAAAAGAGGGAGTTTTATAAAGATCTTTATGCCCTGGGGAGGAAGTTTACCATTAATCCCTTCAAAATTTACCTGGCTTACCGGAAGGCTGTGAAGGAGCTTAAAAGATATGAGGAAAAAATGCTTGCTGGATTTACTCCTTTAGACTGCCTTGAAAGGGGGGAAGGGGAAAACAGAGAGAAGAAAGAGGCTGCCATTTCCCTGGGTGAAGGAAAGCTCCCGGTAGAGGAGAACTTGCGTATAGCGGTTTTAGGTCATTCCTACAACCTTAATGATCCATATATCAGCATGGATATATACGGTAAGCTTAAAAAAATGGGGGTAAAAATTATAACCAGGGAAATGATTTCCCCCTCTGCCCAGATGGAAGGGATCAAAAATTTAAGAAAGGATATTTTCTGGACCTTTGGAAAGGAGATCATGGGTTCAGCCCTTTATCTCCTTGATAAAGAAAAAATAGATGGGGTGGTCCTGGTAGTTTCTTTTGGATGCGGGCCTGATTCCTTAATCGGTGAGCTGGTGGAAAGGATTTATAAAAGGCACAGGAATATCCCCCTCCTCTTCTTGACCCTGGATGAACATTCAGGGGAGGCGGGTATATTAACCCGCCTGGAGGCTTTTGTAGATATGGTGAAATTTAAGAAGGAATCGGCATAAAAAAGGGGTGGTAAAGTAACATGAAAATTACATTTCCCCATATGGGTTCTCTGGCAGTTCCTTTAAAAACTATTTTTGAAGAACTTGGCCAGGAGGTGGTGGTGCCCCCTTCTATTACTAAAAAAACCGTTACTTTAGGAGTTCGCCATTCTCCTGAGTTTGCCTGTTTCCCCCTTAAAGTTAACATAGGAAACTTTATAGAGGCCTTGGAAAATGGGGCAGATACTATTATAATGGCAGGAGGGGTTGGTCCCTGCCGTTTTGGTTATTATGCTGAGGTGCAGAGGGAAATCCTAACAGATCTGGGATATAACTTTGAATTGATTGTTCTGGAACCTCCTCAGGGCAGTTTATGGGGCCTTTTGGCTAACATTAAAAGATTGGGCAATCACCGTTCCTGGTCAGAAATCTGGGAGGTGATAAATATTGCCTGGAAACAGGTTTTAGCCCTGGATGTTCTCCATGAAATGTCCCTCAAAATTAGACCCTACGAGAAAAAAAAGGGAGCAACCACTGTTCTTTATGAGAGGGCCCAAAAGCTAATTGAAAAAGCTAGAACCCACGAAGATATTACCTGGTCCCTGGATAAGGGAAAGGAACTTTTAAATTCTGTAGATAAAAAGACCCTGGACCGGCCTCCTTTAAAGATTGGTATAGTAGGGGAAATATATATGGTTTTAGAGCCCTACGCTAACCTGGATATAGAGAAAACTTTGGGTGAAATGGGAGTAGAGGTGGACAGGAGCATATACCTGGGCCACTGGATAAAAGAACACTTATTTCCCAAGGCTTTCAGGTCCAGGGAGGGTGAAGAGATTAAAAAAGTTGCCCAGGGCTATCTTAATCATTTTGTAGGGGGCCACGGCCTGGAGTCGGTAGGTAGAACCATTTTATATTCCCGGGATAATTTTGATGGAGTTGTTCATATCCTGCCCTTCACCTGTACCCCGGAAATAGTGGCCCAGAGCATTTTGCCGGAAGTGAGCAAGGACTATAAAATTCCCCTTATATCCTTTTCCCTGGATGAACATTCGGGAAAGGCGGGTTTTGTTACCCGGCTGGAGGCCTTCCTGGACCTCCTGTCTCAGAAAAAGTATAACCAGGAATTAAAAGGAGCAGTTTAATTTGCTCCTTTTTAGCTTTACAAATATATGGTATAATTAAGTTTGTACAAAAAACGGGGAGAGGGTGTAAAATGCGGGTAATTACTACCCACATTAATACAGATTTTGATGGATTAGCCAGCCTGGTGGCTGCCAGTAAAATATATCCTGATTCAATAATGCTCCTTCCCGGCAGGGTAAATGAAAATGTCAAGGAATTTGTTTCCTTATATAAAAATATTTTTCCCTTTAAAAAGCTCTCCCAGGTTGACCTGGATAAAGTTGAAGAACTGGTGATTGTAGATACCCAGCAGGCTTCTCGCCTGGGCCTACTGACCCACCACCTGGATAATATTCCCCGTAAGATTGTTTACGATCATCACGGGGATAGTTTTGAAGACACGATAGAAAATGCAGAAANGTTCGCTGAAAAGACGGGAGCTACTGTTACCATTCTGTTGGAAATTATTATCAGGGGAAATATCAAAATTACCCCTGAGGAAGCCACCCTGTTTGCCCTGGGATTGTATGAGGATACAGGTTGTTTTACTTTTTCTACTACCACCCAGAGGGAAATTGGAGCCTTAAAATACCTGGCGGAACAGGGCATGGATTTTAATGTTATCAGAAATTTTATAGGGCGCCCCCTTACTGAAAAGCAAAAATATTTGCTGGAATTTTTAATGGATAGTACGGAAATCCATGAATTCCAGGGCCTTAGAGCTGCCATCTCCCTTGGAGAAATGGAGGAGGAAATAAGGGGCCTGTCCTTTGTAAGCAACCGGCTTATGGATATTGAAAATGTAGACCTTATAATCCTTATTGTAAAAATGGAAGACAGGGTACACCTGGTAGGAAGGTGCAAAACTGATAGGATTAACCTGAAGAAACTATTTGAACCCTATGGTGGTGGGGGCCATGAAAGGGCAGCTTCTGCCGTGGTTAGGGATAAAAGCCTCCAGGAGACAAAAAATAGTATCCTGGGGGATTTAAATAAAAAAATGAAGCCGGCGGTAACGGCCCTAGATATAATGTCTTACCCGGTTAGGAGTATATCTCCCAAAGACACCGTGGAAGAGGCCTGGTCACTTTTAGTAACATACGGCCACAGTGGTTTGCCCATTACCGATAAAGGAAAGCTGTTAGGGGTTATATCTAGGAATGACCTGGAAAAGGCTAAGCGGCACGGTTTGGGACACGCTCCCGTTAAAGCTTATATGTCCAGCAAGGTGGAAACAGTAAGGCCGGATACTCCCTTTAAGGATATAGAAGAAATAATGGTAAACAAGGATCTGGGACGGCTGCCTGTAACTGATGAAAAGGGACGGATTTTAGGAATTGTAACCAGGACCAACGTTATTAAAGTCAGGCATCATAGAGAAGGTGAAGGAGCGGCCACCCGAGGAGGTAAGGATGAAGAGTTGGAGACCTTGAATGATTTGACCTATCTGATTAATAATCGTTTACCCAAAAGAATCCAGGGACTTCTTTTTTTGCTGGGACAAAAGGGAGACTATACCAACCGCAAAGTTTTTGCCGTGGGTGGCTTTGTCCGGGATTTGATTCTGGGTAGAGAAAACTATGATATAGACCTGGTGGTGGAGCCTGATGCTATAGAATTTGCCCGGGAACTTAATAAATTTTTGGACGGTAAGCTTACTACCTTTGACCAGTTTGGTACTGCTAAAATTGTGCTAAGGGATGGGCTCAGGATAGACCTGGCCACTGCCAGAATGGAGTTTTATGCTCAACCGGGGGCCCTTCCCCAGGTAGAACTGAGTAACATCAAGCAGGACCTTTACCGCCGGGACTTCACCATAAACACTTTAGCTTTTCAACTCAATGTTGAAAATTTTGGCTGGCTCCTGGATTTTTTTGATGGTTTAAGGGATTTAAGATTGGGAATTATCCGGGTTCTGTACAATTTAAGCTTTGTAGAGGATCCCTTGCGTATTCTCAGGGCCCTTCGCTTTGAACAGAGGTTTAATTTTATCATTGAGGAAGAAACTATGGGTTTTCTAAAAAATGCAGTGAAAACCCGGGTTATAAATAAAGTAAGCAGGGAAAGGATATTTGAAGAGTTAAGCCTTATCTTCCAGGAGGAAAATCCCCTGAAAGTTTTAAAAAGGCTCCAGGACCTTAAGCTCTGGACCTTTTTGTTCCCCCAGGCGGAACTGAATCCAGAACTAGTTAATTTACTGGAGGAGGTCCATAAGGTTACCGATTATTTTATTCATGAGCTGGGAATGAAAAGGATAAGAAAATCTATCCCTTACCTGTGTGCCATTTACTATTTTACTCCCGTGGAAAGGGTGCCTACCCTTCTTTATAAGATGAGGGCAGGAAGGGAAGTAAAAAGAACCGTACGAAGGACCCTGGAGGAGGCTCCCCGGGTGGTTAAAACCCTTTCGGTAAAGGGAGTCCGGCCCAGCACCGTTTATGAGCTTTTAGAGGGCTTTCCTATGGAAAGCATGATTTTTTTTAGTGCCTGCGCCAATAACCTTAGAGTGTGGGGATATATAAAGGAATACCTGGAAAGATTAAGGGAGGAATCCCCCCTCATAACCGGCAAAGACCTTAAGGAACTGGGATATGAACCTGGGCCAATTTTTAAGGAGGCTCTCCGGGAGTTAAAAAAGGCTAAAATGGATAGACAGGTCAAAAACCGTGACGATGAATTAAAACTTGTGATAAAATATATGGAAGAAAAAAGAGAGGGGGATTAGTCTATGGAACTTGGAAATTATCTCATCAGGATTCCTGCTTTACTAATAGCACTTACTATTCATGAATTTGCCCATGGTTATGTAGCCAATCAATTGGGAGACCCTACTGCCCGCTTCCAGGGAAGGTTGACTTTAAATCCCATGGTTCATCTGGATCCTATAGGTTTATTGATGTTGTGGTTTGCAGGATTTGGATGGGCCAAGCCCGTTCCCGTTAACCCTTTGAATTTCCAGGGAGATAAGAAACAGGGTATGCTCCTGGTGGCAGCGGCAGGACCCGGTGTTAACCTGGCTTTAGCTTTTGTGGCTTTAATAGTACAGGGATTTATTTTTGCTTTTTTTTATAATGATGTCTTAATATCCCTGGTGGGAGCCCTGGTAACTTATAATATTTTGCTGGCTATTTTTAATTTAATGCCCATACCGCCCCTGGACGGTTCAAAGATACTGGCAGGTTTGTTGCCCTACCGGTATGATTATTATTTTCGCCAGCTGGAACAGTTTGGCCCCATGTTGTTAATTCTTTTAGTTTTCACCGGCGCTTTTGGAATGATAATTTGGCCTTTGGCTTCTTATATTTACTTTTTTATGGCAACAATATCTAATGTTTTCTTTGGAATATTTATCTAGAAGACAGATGGAGGAGATCTATTTATGGAAAAAAAGGGAGTAATTTTAAGCGGTATGCGTCCCACGGGGCGCCTACAGCTCGGGAACTTACTGGGAGCCCTGGATAACTGGGTGAAATTACAGGAGGAATACCACTGTTATTTTTCTGTGGTTGACTGGCATGCCTTGACTACCGATTATGAAAATCCGGGGGATGTAAAGGGAAATATAAAAGAAATGGTGATAGACTGGTTAAGCGCGGGCCTGGACCCGGAAAAGTGTGTTATATTCAGGCAGTCGGAGGTTAAAGAGCATGCAGAACTTCACCTTCTCCTTTCCATGCTAACTCCCCTCTCCTGGCTGGAACGCTGTCCTACCTACAAAGATCAGATTGTTCAGCTGAAGGAAAAGGACCTGGCAACCTACGGGTTTTTAGGTTATCCCCTTCTTCAGGCGGCTGATATTCTTATTTACAAGGCTGATGTTGTCCCGGTGGGAGAAGACCAGGCCCCCCATATTGAATTGACCAGGGAAGTAGCCCGCCGGTTTAACTATTTTTATGGCCAGGTGTTTCCTGAACCCGGGACCCTTTTAAATACAGTTAAGCTTCTCCCGGGGGTTGATGGTAGAAAGATGAGTAAAAGTTACGGTAATACCATTAACATGTCGGCAGAACCCCAGGAAATTAAGGAAAAGGTGAGAATGATGGTTACCGATCCCCAGAGAATTCGAAAGGATGATCCGGGGAACCCGGAGGTATGCACCGTTTATGCCTTCCATAAAATTTTTAATCTTCAGGGGACGGAGGAAATAGAAGAGGTATGCCGCAAAGGGAAAATAGGGTGCGTCCAGTGTAAAAATAACCTGGCGGAAAAAATGATTGAATACCTGCGTCCTATTTATGAAAAGCGCCGGGAACTGGAAAAAAATCCCCAGTATATTATGAATATTCTAGAAGAAGGCCGACAAAAGGCCTGGGACAAAGCTTCTCAAACTATGGCCCAGGTAAGGGAGGCCATGAGGCTTTAGATTTTTAAGAAAAGCTTTAAAGGGGAGACGTTCTTTTGGAATATAAGGTTAAAACTGATGTCTTTGAAGGTCCCTTTGACCTTCTTTTCCATCTGGTAAAAAAGGCGGAAATAGACATTTACCAGGTATCCATAAGCCAGATTGCCTACCAGTACCTGGAATATGTTAAAAAAATCCAGGAATTTAACCCGGAAATTGCCGGGGATTTTTTGGTGATGGCTTCTACCCTTTTGAAGCTAAAATCCCAGAGGCTTCTGCCTTCTGTTTCCCTTCAAGGGGAGGAAGAAGCTGAAGGGGAAGGGCTTCACTATTCTTCCGAGGAAGAGCTTTTTGAAAGGATGCTGGAGTACAGAAAGTATAAATCCACGGCAGAAATCATGAAGAAAATGGAGGAGGAAGAAAAAAAATATTTTTACCACCCCGTTAAGGTTGAAGAAGAAAAGGCAGCGGGGAACCACCTTAAGGAATATATGGGTAAGGTGACATTAAAAGATTTAACCGCCTCCATGGAAAAGGTTATGGAAAACTTGCAGGAAGAAGAACATGAGGTGATTTTACCCCAGGAGATTTCTCTCACCCAAAAGATGGAGGAGATTATCTCCTTTTTGGATAAAAAAGAGAAGGCTGAACTGGAGGAACTCCTGGAGAGGCAGAGAACCAGGTCTTCTTTAATCGTTACTTTTTTTGCCTTGTTAATCCTGGTTAAACTAAATAAAGTTTCCGTTTGGCAAAAATATGGGTTTGGCCCTATTCTGGTTACCAGTAACAATGTAGGAGACAATTCCTATATGGATGAAGAAAGGTGGGGGACAATTGGTTAAAGAAAAAGCCCTCCTGGAAGCTCTTTTTTTTGCTGCTGGAGAACCTGTGACGATAAAAAAAGTATCAGAAATAACGGGGTTAACCCCTGGGGAAATAAAAAATCTTTTCAGGGAGCTAAGGGATGAATACAGGGAGAGAAACAGCGGTCTTGAATTAAGGGAGGTGGCCGGGGGATTTTTAATGTCTACCAGGCCTTCCTTTGCACCTTACATTAAAAAGCTCCAGGGAGAGAGGGCCCGTCAGGGCCTTTCCCAGGCCGCTATGGAAACCCTGGCCATAATTGCTTACAAACAACCCATAACCCGTTTGGAAATTGAAGCCATCCGGGGGGTAAAGGTGGATAAGGTCCTGGACAGGCTTAAAGAACTTAACTTGATTGCTGAGGCTGGTAGAAAAGAGGTTCTGGGAAGACCTATACTTTATGCCACTACCAGAGAGTTTTTAAAACATTTTGGGTTGAGGGATCTCTCCCAACTGCCTTCCCTGGAAGATAAGGAAGAATAAGAAGTATAGCCCGGAGCTTTTTTTAAAAAAATATAGATTATGAGAGAGTTAATGTATCTCCTTCCAGTAATTTTAATAGTATTTTTGGCTTTTAACTTGATCCCTCTGGGTATAAAGATAAAATTTCTGCGGGAAAATAAATATAATCACATAAAAATAGAAGCAAGGGCTTTGTGGGGCCTGGTTAACTTAAGACTGGAGGTTCCCGTGGGAAAAAGGGCAGAGGAGGCCTTTGAAGAAAATAAGGAAAGAGACAGTATTTATTTTTTTTCTTATTTAAAGGAGTTAAAAAAGGTTAAAAGAAACCTGAAAAAACCGGGAGGGTTTTTTAAATTTTTTAGAAAGCAAATTAAATGTTCCCATTTTTACTGGTCTACCAGTTTTGGTTTATCAGATGCAGGGGAAACGGGCATGGTTTATGGAATTATCTGGGCGGCTAAAGGTAATACTGCCGCCCTTCTTAAAAAATCATTTATCTTTAAGGATTCTAGCTTTTATTTACAGGTTAACCCGGATTTTAAAAAACCCCACTTGCGAGTAGATATACAAGGGCTCTTTTCTATATATTTGTACCATCTTTATTTGATAATGGCCTTAATGATTTATTTGAAACTTCAAGGGGGTGAAACACTAAAATGGAAGACCACCCAATCCAAGGCTTGATGAAAACAGCCATGGAAAGCTTAAAGGAAATGGTTGAAGTTAACACTATAGTAGGTGATCCGGTAGAAACTCCCGATGGGAGTGTGATAATACCCATTTCCCGGGTAACCTTTGGGTTTGCTGCCGGCGGAAGTGAATTCGAGACTACCGATGAAAACCAGCAGCCGGCAGGGAATGATAAGGAAAAAAATAATTTACCCTTTGGCGGAGGTAGTGGAGGAGGGGTTACTCTCCAGCCGGTAGCTTTTTTAGTAGTAGGCCAGGGCCAGGTACGGCTCCTTCCCGTGGATAATAACCTTCTTTTGGATAGACTCATTGATNTGACCCCCCAGGTTATTAACCAGATCCAGAGCATGCTCAAAAAAGGGGAAAGCTCCTTTCAAGGTCCCAACTATAATATTTAAAAATAAATATTTAAAAATATTTTCCCAGTCAACACAGATTTTTTTAACACCTTCATTTGGAAGGTGTTTTTTGTGTTTTAAGGTGATTTTTCATAAAATTAAACTCCTTTGAATAGATATTAGTGGAAGGATGGGGAGAAGAAATGGGAAAAAAGCTTGTTTTATCTATCTTAGTTTTTTTTCTAATTTTAAATTCATCAGTTCTTTCTGCTTTAGCATTAACGGAGGAGGAGATATCGGCCCAGGCGGCTGTTTTAATGGACCGCTCCTCCCGAAGGATTCTATTTGCTAAAAATCATGAAGAAAGGCTTCCCATGGCCAGTACTACTAAAATCATGACAGGCTTGTTAGCCATTGAAAGGGGAGATTTGAAAAGCCGGGTCGTGGTAAGTGAAAGGGCAGCTGGGGTTGAGGGGTCTTCTATCTGGCTGGAAGAGGGAGAGGTGAAAACCCTGGAAGAACTGGTATTTGGTCTCATGTTAAGGTCAGGAAATGATGCCGGTGCAGTTATAGCCGAGCACCTGGCAGGTTCCGTGGAAGGGTTTTCTGTAATGATGACGGATAAAGCCAGGGAAATAGGGGCCTTCAACACCACCTTTAGAAATCCCCACGGACTCCATGATGAAGAGCACTTCACTACTTCTTATGACCTGGGGCTCATTACTTGCTCAGCCCTGGATTTGCCTGAATTTAGAGAAATTATTAAAACCAGGGAAAAAAGAATTACCTGGCCCGGCCATCAATGGGACCGTTTTTTAAGAAACCAAAATAAGCTTCTGGAAATGTATCAGGGGGCTGATGGAGTGAAAACGGGCTGGACTACTCCTGCTGGCCGATGTTTTGTGGGGTCTGCTACCAGGGATTCATGGCAGCTGGTTGCGGTGGTCCTTAATGCTCCTGATATGTGGCAGGACACCATAACCCTTTTAGACTACGGTTTCGAAAATTGGAAACTTCAATCTTTAATCAAAAAAGACCAGTTTATTAAAACAAGGGAAGTCGCTGGTGGTACCCGGGATAAAGTAAAACTGGTAGCTGCCAGGGAATTTGCCTACCCCCTGGAGGTAGGAGAAGAAGAACTCCTGGAATACAGGATAGAAGTGGGAAAGCCCTTGAAAGCCCCTCTAAAGAAAGGAGATATACTGGGGGAAGTAACAATTTTGCTTGCTGAAGAAGAATTAGAAAGGATAGCCTTGCTGGCAGGGGAATCGGTGGAAAGAAAAAGTATATTGCTTTTTTTGAAAAAATACTTGACAAACTGGTTTCATTATCTCTTTTAAAATTTTTATTATTTCTTTATTTTATTATTTCTTTATAAGGTGGTGGTTTCTTGATTAACCGCTTGTGGTTTTTTTTGATGGTTGCAGGAATTGGGGTAGCCGGACTCCAGGGGAAAATAAGCATGGTTCCAGAAATAATATTTTCTTCTGCAGAACAGGGAGTTACCATATCTATTGGACTAATAAGTATCATGGCCTTTTGGCTGGGTATAATGAGGATAATAGAAGAATCTGGATTAATAAATATACTGGTATCCCTTTTAAAACCTGTGGCTTCCTTTTTATTTCCGGGTATTCCTAAAAACCATCCGGCGATGAATGCTGTCCTTATGAACATGAGCGCCAACCTCCTGGGGATGGGAAATGCGGCAACTCCCTTTGGGTTAAAGGCCATGGAAAAGATGCAGGAATTAAATCAAAAAAAAGATACGGCAACATACGACATGTGTACCTTTTTAGCTCTTAACACCTCCAGCCTGACTCTGGTACCAGCCACGGTGATTGCCCTGCGCTCAGCTACCGGTTCCTCCAGCCCTTCTGAAATCATCGGCACCACCATTGTGGCTACCATGACTTCTACGGGAGTTGCCGTTAGTGTAGACCGGTTTTTTCGCTACTGGGGAAAGAAAGGCGGGACTTATTAATGGTAAACCACCTGATAAATGTCATTTCCGCATGGACCATTCCGGCGATTATCCTGGTAACCCTTTCCTATGCCAGCTGGAAAGGGGTTAAGGTTTTTGATGTTTTTATTGATGGAGCAAAAGAAGGATTTGAAACGGCAATTAAGTTAATTCCTTTTATGGTGGCCATGCTGGCTGCCATAGGATTGTTCAGGAAGTCGGGGGCCCTGGAAATCCTTATCAACCTCCTTGCCCCTTTCTTTAATTATCTGGGTATTCCCCTGGATATTTTGCCCCTGGCGGTGATGAGGCCTATTTCTGGAAGCAGTGCATTAGCTATAACCACCGAGCTTTTAAAAAATCATGGTCCCGATTCCATGATAGGAAGGATAGCTACCACCATGATGGGAAGTACGGAAACTACCTTTTATACCCTGACCCTTTATTTTGGAACAGTGGGCATAAAAAAAATAAGGCACTCCCTGACAGTAGGCTTAATAGCAGACCTTTCTGGTCTTTTAGCGGCCATATTTATATGCAACAAGGTTTTTGGCCCTTGACTAATAGCGGTATAAAAGGCAATAATAGATAAAGTGGTAGAAAGCAGGGGTGGTATAGGTGAGGCTACAAAAGTTTTTGTCCCGGGCAGGGGTCGCTTCCCGGAGGGCTTGTGAAGAGATAATTAAAGAGGGCAGAGTTAAAGTTAACGGAAAGGTAGTAACTACCTTGGGGACCAGAGTGGATCCCGAAAAAGAAGAGGTCCAGGTCGATGGGAAGGTAATTTCCCCCGAAGAGAGAAAGGTTTACCTGCTCCTGTACAAGCCTCCAGGGTACATTACTTCAGTAAAGGATACCCATGGCAGGCCTACCGTAATGGATCTTTTACCAAAACTGAAGGAAAGGGTGTACCCGGTAGGGCGCCTGGATAAGGAGACGGAAGGCCTTTTGTTTTTAACCAATGATGGAAAACTTGCCCACCGCCTGACCCACCCCCGGTATGGTATAAGTAAAAAGTATTTCGTAAAAGTACAGGGCCTTGATGACCCGGAAAAACTAAAGAAACTGGAAAGGGGAATAACCCTGGAGGAAGGCTACAAAACGTCTCCCGCTAAAATACGGGTCCTGGATCATGATCCTTCTGGCCGGCGGGCCAAACTGGAAGTGGAAATTCACGAAGGGCGCAAAAGGCAGGTTAGAAGGATGTTTAGCAAAATAGGTTGCGGGGTAGTTAAGTTAAAGAGGATACAGTTTTCCTTCCTTTCTTTAAAGGGATTAAAAGAAGGCAGTTACCGCTTTTTAAAGGAAGATGAAGTTAGAAAGCTAAAAAAAGAAGCAGGCCTTTAAAAAACATATTAATAACTTAATACACAGTGTAGACAGGAGGGAAAAATAATGCAAAAGATCTTTATTCTGACCCTTATCCTTATCCTTTTAATGGGCGGGGGGTTTGGATGTGCTCCCCAGGAAGGGGAGGTTATTCCTGAAGGGGAGGTCCAGGAGGGCTATCCCTTATCTATAACGGATTTTGCTGGGAGAACAGTGGATATTAAAGAAGAACCCCAATCTATAATTTCTTTACGGCCCAGTTCCACGGAAATTTTGTTCGCCCTGGGATTGGGAGAGAAAGTGATAGGGGTTACGGAATACTGCTATTATCCAGAAGAAGCTGTGGAAAAAGAAAAGATTGGAGATTTTGTTACCAACGTAGAAAAGGTTATATCCCTGGACCCTGACCTTATATTTACCTTTGACCAGGAGGATGAAATAGTAGACGCCCTGGCAGGTTACGGCTACCCGGTGGTAGTTCTAAAATCTCAGGACCTGGGAGAGATTTTAGAATCCATTGAACTGGTAGGTAGAAGCACCAATACTTATGAAAAGGCAAAGGAGTTAACGGGGGATATTTCCAAGGAGATAGAAGAGATAGAAGATTATACCCGGGATCTGGAGGAGGAAGAAAAGCCAAAGGTGTTTGTGATGATAGACACGGAAGAACTCTATACTGCTGGTGACGGAACCTTCTTAAACGAAATCATTTCTGTAGCAGGAGGCATTAATATTGGTGCCGAAGCAGGTAGAGATTACTTTGTCATAAGTGAAGAAAAATTGTTTCAAGAAGACCCCGATTATATTCTCTGTACTTTTCAAATGAGGGACAGGGTATTGGAAAGGGAGACCTGGCAGGACCTAAAGGCAGTTAAAAAAGGTCAGGTTTACGATGTGGATGACGATATCGTGTCCCGTCCGGGACCCCGTGTTGCCCAAGGAGTAAGCCATATTTTTGAAATAATACATCCCGAAGAATAAAGGGAAGGAAGGGTAATAAATTGAAAGGAAACCTCCTTAAAATTATACTTCTACTTCTTTTTGCCCTCTTTTCCCTGGGGGTTACCACTACTATAGGTGTGGCGGAAGTTACCTGGGGCAGTGCTTTTAAAATTGTGGNTAACAGGATTCCTTTAATAGGCTCCTTTATTACNGCTGATTGGCCTTCAACCTGGGAAACCATAATACTGCAAATGCGNTTGCCCCGGGTTACCCTGGGATTTTTGGTCGGGGCCTCCCTCTCTNTAGCTGGAGCTTCCTTCCAGGGGCTGCTGCGAAATCCCCTGGCAGACCCTTATACCATTGGTGTTTCCAGTGGGGCAGCCCTGGGGGCTACCATTGCNCTATTTTTACAGACCACCCTGGGATTTACGTTTCAACCGGGTATACCCTTTTTTGCTTTTTTAGGAGCCTCGATAGCTCTTTTTTTCATTTACAATCTGGCTCGGGTAGGGAGGGTGGTTCCTGTAACCACCTTGCTCCTGGCAGGAGTGGTGGTCAGCTCCTTTCTTTCGGCAGTGATTTCTCTCCTCATGCTTTTAGCAGGAGAGCACATCCGGGGAATATTTTTTTGGCTGGTGGGGGGGTTAAGCCTGCGGACCTGGTCCCATGTCTTTTTGGTTTTACCCTATGTCATAATTGGTTCTGCCGTTATTTTCTTCTGGTCCCGGGATTTGAACGTGATTCTTTTAGGAGAAGAAGCAGCTGCCAACCTGGGAATTGATGTGGAAAGGGTTAAAAAAATTGTACTGGTAGCTGCTTCCCTTATCACGGGGGCTGTGGTATCCGTCAGCGGTATGATTGGCTTTGTGGGATTGATCATACCCCATGGAGTCAGAATGATTGTGGGGCCAGACCACAGGGTTTTAATTCCCACTTCAGCCCTGGTAGGCGGTATTTACCTTATCTGGATTGATTCCCTGGCCAGGATCATAATGGCCCCGGTAGAAGTTCCTGTAGGAATTATAACGGCCTTTTTAGGAGCGCCCTTTTTCATATATCTCCTCAGGAGCAAACGGAAAGATTTTCATTTTTAACGGGGGATGTTTTAATGACTGTTAACATAAAAGTTCACAATTTATCCTTTCAATATCATGCGGAACCTATCCTAAAAGGGATTAGCATGGAGGTAGAAAAGGGAGATATTTTAGGGATTATTGGTCCCAACGGCTCGGGAAAGTCTACCCTGCTGAAAAATATTAATGCCCTCCTCAGGCCCATGGAAGGTACTGTTATGCTGGAAGGTAAGGATTTATTAGAAATGAACCGCCAGGAGATAGCCCGTTACATGGCTGTTGTTCCCCAGGATACCTCTGTAGGCTTTAATTTTAATGCATATGAAATTGTTATGATGGGAAGGGTTCCCCACCTGGACAGGTTTCAGAAGGAAGGAAAAAGGGACCGGCAGATAGTTAGGGAAGCTATGGAGCTTACCAGTTCCTGGTCTTTTAAAAACAGGCCCATTACAGAATTAAGTGGTGGGGAACGCCAGAGGGTTATACTGGCCCGGGCCCTGGCCCAGGAATCCCAGGTTATTCTCCTGGACGAACCTACTGCCTTTTTAGATATTTCTTACCAGACGGAGATATTTGATCTGGTGAAAAAGTTAAATCAAGAAAGGAATTTGACGGTTATAGCCGTGCTCCATGACCTGAACCTGGCCTCCCAGTACTGCCACCATCTCCTTTTATTAAAAGAGGGTAAAATATACCGGATGGGCACTCCCCGGGAAGTAATAACCACCAGTAATATCAGGGAAGTTTATGGTACCAGGGTTATTGTGGGACGCCACCCTCTGTCCGGCACTCCATATGTATCCCTTCTCCCGGGAATAAATGAGAAAAATGGAGGAAAAAAATCCAATAGAGTTCATGTTATAGGGGGAGGGGGTAGTGCCAGCCCCCTGCTGAAGCTCCTTTATTCCCTGGGGCACCAGGTTTCCGTAGGGGTAATTAATGCCGGGGATTCTGACTGGGAAACAGCCAGGGAACTGGGGGTTCCCTGTGTGGAGGAGGTACCCTTTTCTTCCCTGAGCAAGGAAAGACACCAGGATAATTTAAAAATGATTGAAGAAGCAGAACTGGTAATAATGGCTAATGTCCCCTTTGGCAGGGGCAATTTAAAAAACCTGGAGGCTGGTCTCCATGCCCTGGATAGAGGTATTCCCCTGTTAGTCTACAAGGGCAATGATATTTCCTCCCGGGATTATACGGGAGGTAAGGCGGTTAAATTATACCTCCGCCTGAAAGAAAAGGGAGCCAGGGAATTATATGAAGAAGAGGAGCTTATGGAGGTATTGGAATAACAAATAGAATTTTTAAAAAATATGTTAATAACTTAATACACAGTGTAGGGAAAGGGAATATTAATAGGTAAGATAACAATTGGGAAGGTGAAATTTTTGTTTACCAGGAGACAGTTTGTCCAGTTATGTCTTAAAGGCATGGCAGCTTATTCCCTGAGTCCCCTGATAATTCCCCGGTTAGCCCAAGCTCTGGAGGCCATGGGGGAAAAACCCCTGGTTCTTTATATGGAGGCAAATACCTGTGCTGGAAATGTATTTTCCCTGTTGAATACCCTTAACCCCTCCCTCCGGGATCTTTTGTTTGAATCCCTGGATATACGTTATTCCAATACTCTAATGACTGCCCAGGGAGAGAAGGCCCTGGATATTTTGATGGAAACGGTAGAAGAGGGAAATTATATTGTTATGGTGGAGGGGACCATACCTACCAGAGGGGATGGTTACTATGGGACTTTTGCCCTCCTGGGAGAAAAGGAAATTACCCATCTGGAAATGATTAGGTACATTGGCAGCAAGGCCAAAACCGTCATAGCGGTGGGAACCTGCGCTGCCTTTGGAGGTCCCTTTGCTGCTCATCCCAATCCCAGCCATTCCCTTCCTGTAAGCAAGGTGTTAAACCGAAAAATCATAAATGTCCCCGGCTGTCCCGTTCATCCCGATTGGATTGTGGGAACTTTAAGCCATGTGATTTTATTTGGCGATCCCCCCCTGGGGGTCCATAACCGTCCCCTTCTATTTTATGGAGAAAACATTCATGAAAGGTGTCCCCGCCGGCAAATGTATGAAAAGAGTATTTTTGCCCGGCACCCGGGGGAAGAAGGATGCCTGTATTTAATAGGCTGTAAGGGTCCCGTTACCTATTCTGATTGTCCCCTTCGCCAGTGGATTGGCCTCCACAACAGTTGGCCGGTAGAGGCCAATACCCCCTGTATCGGATGTGTAAATGCTGATTTTCCTGATAAATCCATGCCCTTCTTCCAGCATCTTCCCCAGGTAGGAGTGGGTGGAGTAAATACCACTGCTCAAAAATTTGCCGGTGCAGCGGCAGGAGCGACAGCTTTGGGTATAGGAGCCCATTTCCTGGCCACCACTTTCCGAGGACGCTTGAAGATGAAGCTAAAGGGACAGTTAAGGAGCCATCAAAAGAAAAAGGGGGAAAAGGATGAGTAAGAGAATAAGCATAGGTCCCTTTACCAGGATAAACGGCCTTTGGCATTTGAAGGTGGAGGTGGAAAACTACAAGATTAGTGATGCCTGGAGTATAGGTACCAACTTCCGGGGATTGGAGATAATCCTTATGGGAAGGGATCCCCGGGATGCTCCCTATCTTACCCAGCGGATATGTGGTATTTGTTCCAGCACCCATGCCCTGACCTCCAGTTTTGCCTTGGAGAAAGCCTTTAACCTGGAGATTACCCCCAATGGAGCTCTGTTAAAAAACTTAATATTTGCCTGCGATCTACTCCAGAGTCACTTGAGGCATTTCTACTTCTTTGTGATTCCTGATTATGTCAACCTGCCCCGGGTTAATCCCCTTACCCCTTCCCTTGTGTTTTCTGACCGGCTTCCCCAAGGGGAAAAAAGCAGGTTGTTAAAAAATTACGAAAGTTCCATGGAGATAACCCAGCGACTCCATGAAATGTTGGTAATATTTGGGGGGAAGGCCCCCCATAATCACGGTATTTTAGTTGGAGGAGCCACGGTACCCCCCGATGCAGACAAAGTAAGGATGTTCCAGTCCATGCTTTCCCAGGTAGAATCCTTTGTGGAAGAAGGTTTGCTTCCCGATTTGGAAGCTTTAAGCTCTGCCTATCCGGAATACTATGAATGGGGTAAAGGATATGAAAATCTGCTAACCTTTGGAATGTTTCCTGATCCCCATAACCCCGGGGAATTGTTGTATCCCCCGGGGATTATAAAGAAGGGGGAAAAAGGGCCTTTCCAGGAGAAAAGGGTTAACGAACAGGCCCGGTATGCCTTTTACCAGGACAAGGAACCCCTGAAGCCCCGGGAAGGGAGAACTACTCCCCTGTTTGAAAAGGGTCAGCCCTATTCCTGGATAAAGGCTCCCCGCTACGGGGAGGAGGTTTTTGAAACGGGTCCTTTAGCCCGGCAGGTCCTGAGGGGAAAATATAAGGGTGGAACGGGTGCCATGGACCGTATTTATGCCCGGGGCCTGGAATGTCATGAGGTGGTAAAGGAAATGGATAAGTGGCTGGGTGACCTGGAGCCGGAAGGCCCGGTGTTTACAGAATATGAAGTGCCTGCCCGAGGGGAAGGGGAGGGTTTCCTGGATGCCATGAGGGGTGGCCTGATGCATTCGGTAAAAATTAGAAACCACAGAATAGAGCATTACCAGATAATTACCCCTTCCGCCTGGAATTGTTCTCCCCGGGATAATAATGACCGAAGGGGACCCCTGGAGGAAGCCCTGGTTGGCACCCCCCTGGAGGACCTGGAAAACCCGGTAGAAATAGGGCGGATCGCCCGTTCCTTTGACGTATGCGGTTCCTGTGCCGTTCATATGGTCGATTTAAAGGGGATTGAGCTAATGCCGGGGAGAAAGCTCATATGATTAATAAAGGAAGGGAAAACTTCACCCTGATCCTGGTTTTTCACTGGATATTTGCCCTGGCAGTTTTACTTCTTTTAGCCAGCGGCTACTACCTGTCCTTTCCCAGGGTAGAAGCCGATTGGCCCATGGGTAAAGTAAGGCTGGTACATTTTGTTGCTGCCTCCCTCTTTATTTCTTCACTGCTATTTAGAGTATATTATATTCTTATAAAAAGGAGCTGGGCCAATTTCCTGGTGGGGAGAAAAGATTTGAAAACCCTGGTGCCCCTCCTAAGGTATTATCTTTTTTTATCAGAGGAACCCCGCTGCCTGTTACCCAGGTATGATGCAGGCCAGAAGCTCTTTTACTTGAGCTGGGCCCTGGGAGGGGCTTTTCAGCTCCTGACAGGTCTCATAATGATAAATCCCGGGAGGTTTACCTTTGTTGTAAACCTTTTGGGGGACCAGCAGACAATTCGAACCTTTCACTTCCTGGTATTCATCTGGTTCTTAATATCCGTGCCTGTCCACATCTACCTGAGCTTAACCGAGGACCCCCGGAGGAGCCGGTATTTACTGGGGGATAGGGAGGAAAATACCCCAAATTTAGGACTGTTAATGAAAAAGCTAAAAACAGTCCTAAAATCCATGTTCAACCACCTTTTTTCCCGTTTAAATTAAAAAGCTCAACAGGTTAAATGACATTAACAGGGTATTTTTATCAATTTTATAAAAAGGTTTTATGTTTTTTCTGTTGAAAATATAGCAGAGAATAAAAGTATTAAACTCATATTTAAAAGAATTGTTCGTCACAAGGGGGGGACCAGGTGCGGATAATTATTATAGGCGGAGGCCAGGTGGGTACTGAATTGGCCCGCCGGCTTTCTCGGGATCATGATGTAGTAGTGATTGAAAGGGACAATGAAATGGCTAAAGCTATAGAGGCTGATATGGATGTACTGGTAGTCAGGGGAAACGGAGCAAGTATTCGTATGCTGGAGCAGGCGGGAATCCAGGAAGCCAGTCTTTTGATTGCTGTGACGGAAATTGACGAAGTTAACATAATAGCCTGCATGCTGGCCAAGCAGTACAATGTGGAAACCACAGTAGCCCGTATAAGAAGTTCGGAATACGCTGATGGGTCTCAGGTTTTGACCAATGAGCAGCTGGGTATAGACATTATTATTAACCCGGAAAGGGTAGCTGCTCAAGAAATCGCTAAAATGATAAATAATCCTTACGTTAGTGAAATAGAATACTATGCTGATGGAAGGGTGCAGGTAATTGGACATTACATCGAAAAGGACTCCCCTTATATTAATAAAGAGGTAAAAAACCTCGACCTTCCTGATGATTGTATAGTATGTGCCATTGCCCGACAAAGGGGAGAAGTAATTATTCCAGGTGGTGATGATATAATACTTCCCCTGGATGAGTTATTTTTTTTAGGGAAAAAAGAAACATTTGACGAGCCCTGGTTTAGTTCCAAAACTCAAAAGCCTTCAAAAGAAATAGTGATTGCAGGCGGGGGCAGGGTCGGAATACAGCTAGCAGAAATGCTGGAAAGGGAAGAAAAATATGAAATTAGAATAATCGAAAGGGATAAGGAAAAAAGCCAGGATATTACCGAAAGGCTAAACAGGGCACTGGTGCTCCAGGGAGATGTAACAGATATAAATTTTTTAAAAGAAGAAGAAATTTCCAGGGCAGATGTTTTTGTGGCGGTAACGGGAGATGATGAAATTAACCTGTTATCAACCCTTTTGGCAGATCACCTTAATGTAAAGGTGACAATATCAGAGGTTATCCGGCCTGATTATAATATAATTCAC
>SL_8KL_010_SEDDRAFT_10000069_pt1 | contig 75414 bp, 72 predicted proteins | sample SodLakKL_010_SED_4_FD_11160 | JGI IMG/M metagenome (IMG submission 11160)
ATAAAAATGGCACGGGCAGGAGGACTTGAACCCCCAACACCCAGATTTGGAGTCTGGTGCTCTAGCCAATTGAGCTATGCCCGTGCGGAAAATGGTTTTAATTCAATTTTAATTTGGTGGAGGTGGCGGGAATCGAACCCGCGTACTGCACAACTCATCCCCTGACCTCTACGTTCATAGTCTGTCTATTCGTCTTACGCCCTGAACTCCGACAGACAGGATTTCAGGACGCCAGCCTGTTAAATGTCCCTTTCTCCTACAGGCTTCAGAGAAAGGTTAGTCTGCTTTTTATGACACTCAGCTACAAACGACAGACACGTTTGCAGTGAGCGCTAACTGCCTTAAGCGGCAGCTAGGGCGTAATTATTATCTTCTGCAGATAATTTTAAAGTGCCAGTATTTTACGGGTGAAAGGCGTCCCCGGAACGCTGTCAGAGGATTCACTGCACAGGCGAATCCAGTACACCCCCGGACAGTTAATCCCCTATTCACAATCATCTTTTCGCATAATCATTATAAATCAAAAAGCATGCTATGTCAAGAGTTTATTGCCTATAAGTCCTTTCTTTTAGCGCTCTTTCCATTTCTCTTTCATGGGTTCTTTTGGCTATATCCCTTCGTTTATCGCGCTTATCTTTTCCTTTCCCTAAACCCAGTTCAACTTTGGCTAAATTTCTTCTTAAATATAATTTTAGTGGCACCAGGGTATAACCCTTCTGTCTGGTATAGCCATAGAGGCTTCTGATCTGTTTTTTATGAAGCAAGAGCTTTCTTTTTCTCTCTGGCTCGTGATTATGGCGATTCCCCTGGCGATAGGGACTAATATGCATATTATAAAGGAATACTTCCCCCTTTTCCACCAGGGCAAAACTATCCTTTAGATTTACCCTCCCAGCTCGGATAGACTTTATCTCTGTACCCTTTAATTTAATCCCGGCTTCATAGGTCTCTTCAATATGAAAATCATGGCGAGCCTTTTTATTTCTGGCAATAATCTTTATATCATCTTCCTGGGCCATTTAACAAACACCTCCCTACACTTACCCCTGCTTTATATTTTGAATTTGTGAAGATATCCTAATATCATCTACGAAGATATTATTAATCATCGACCACGATGAAATCTAATTTACGCTCCTCAACGCTGGCCCTGACTAATTTAACCTCCACTTTGTCACCTAAACGATATATATTTTTAGTTCTTTCACCGATTAATATCTGCTGGTCTTCTCGATATTGATAGTAATCATCGGTTAAATCTTCCACATGGACTAGACCTTCAGCTGTATTTTCCAACTGAACAAAAAAGCCAAAGCCAGTAACACCGTTGATAATACCGGTGAATTCCTCACCAACAAACTGCTGCATATACTCCACTTTTTTCAGCTCCACAGAGTCTCTCTCTGCCTCCATGGCCTGCCTTTCCTGTAAAGAGCAGTGGTCAGCTGTTTCAGGAAGAGTATTCTCCAGCTCCTGTCTTCTGCCGGCAGACAATTTGCCCCGGGCAATAATTTCCTTGATTATCCGATGGGCAACTAAATCGGGATAACGCCGGATAGGTGAGGTGAAATGACAATAGTAATCAAGAGATAGACCAAAATGACCAATATTAACCGGGGAATAAATAGCCTTGCTTAAAGAACGGAGCATCATGCTCTCCACAATATTTTCTCGGTCGGTACCTGCTACCTTCTCCAGCAGCTGCTGAAGGGCACCTGGATGGACTTCTCCGTTATGGCCGCCCTTTAAGTGATAGCCAAAATTATGAATAAACTCATTGAAAGTTTTAATCCTCTCCGGGTCTGGTTTATCGTGGACCCGGTAAATAAAGGGTTCTTCCTGCCAGTAAACATGTTCAGCAATCACTCTATTGGCAGCTATCATAAATTCTTCGATTATCTGTTCTGGAAGACCATGAGGCCGCTTCTGTAATTCAATGGGAACTCCTTCTTCATCCAGAACAACCTCAACTTCAGGCATATCAAAATCTATGGTTCCCCGCAGATGGCGACCGCTTCTCAGATTGTCATGCAGCTCAGCCATTGTTTCTAGACGGGGATAAAAATCGGCATACTGCTCCTGTAATTCTTTATTATCATGTTCCAACATCTCTCTTACTTCATTATATGTCAGGCGATAATTGGAATTAATAATCGAAGGAGTAATATGGTAATCCAGTTTTTCAAAGGGTTCTAATTGATAGTCTATAAAGACAGTTACTGCCAGCCGGTCTTCTCGCGGCCTTAAACTGCAGAGATTATTGGATAATCTCTCGGGCAACATGGGAATTACTCTATCAACCAGATAAATGCTGGTACCTCTGCGATAAGCCTCCTGATCAAGAATATCTCCTTCCCTGACATAGTAGCTGACATCAGCAATATGAACTCCCAGTCTTACCCTATTTTCATCCAGCCGTTGGATGGAGACGGCATCATCAAAATCCTTGGCATCTTCTCCATCGATGGTTACCAGCGGTAGATCTCTTAAATCTTCTCGCCTCGTTATTTCCTCGGCAGGTATTTCAGCAGGCAATCTGGCAGCAGCATCTTTAACCTCAGGCGAAAAATCCTGGGGCAACTGCAGTCGCCTGATCATAGCCTCAAGGTCTAAGCCTTTATCTCCCTTTGAGCCGATGACTTCAATAATTTTCCCCTCAGGACTGCGGTCTCTTTCCGGCCAGCGGGTAATTCTCACCACCACTTTATCCTCTGAATGAGCCTGGCCAAATTTATCTGAGGGAACGAAGACATCTTTGTAAATTCTCTTGTTATCAGGAATCACAAAACCATAACTGCCGTAATGGTCAAGTTCCCCTACAATAGTTTTATTGGCCCGCTCCAGTATCCTGACCACTTCCCCGGCCCTGCGCTTACCCTTACTATCGGGCAGTGGTCTCACTAAAACCTTGTCATTATGCATGGCTCCCTGAAGGTTTTCAGAGGTAATGAAAACATCTTCAATCTGGGGATCGTCAGGTAAAAGAAAGGCAAAACCCCGGGGATTGCGCTCAATCCGGCCACGAAAGAGGCCAAATTTCTGCGGTATGCCATAATAGCCTCTTTTGTTACAATAGATTTCCCCAGCTTTCTCTAATTCTTGCAAAACTTTTTTAAAATGTTTCCGTTGATCCTGAGCAATATCAAAATGCTGATAAAGCTCTGATAATTTCAGCGGGCGGTCTGCCTTCTGTTGAAAAAACTGCTGGATTTGATTGCGAGCACTCATATCATAAACCAAGCTCCTGGGACTTTTCCTGCATGGCCTCTAATGCTAAAGCAATGAATTCTTCTAATTCCAAATCCATCTCCTGACAGCTTGCTATCACTTCTCGATCAGCTCCCCGGGCAAAGGAGTTTTCTTCGTAGCGATTCATAACAAATTCAGTATCTAAAGCTTCTAGACTCTTATCAGGATGGATTAGGGCTGAAGCCACTATTAAGCCTGTCAGAGGGTCAGAGGCATAAAGCGCTTTATCGAGCAGACTCTTTCTTTCTAAGCCATGGGCTCCATTGTGAGCTTTCACGGCATAAACTATATCGTCAGCAAAGCCCATCTCAGCTAATTCTTTAGCACCGACCAGGCTGTGTCTCTCCTCATCATCAGCGGTCTCTTCATAATCTATATCATGGAGCAGACCAACTAAACCCCATTTTTCTTGATCTTCATCAAAATGGTCAGCCAGCTTCCTCATCACTGCTTCTACGGCCTGGCAATGTTTAACCAGATTACCCTGACTTATTCTTTCCTGGACTAACTCCAGTGCTTCTTCTCTACTCAACTGCATTAATATCACTCTCCTGTATTATTTTTGTTGCCTACCAGGACAAAACGGGCTTTGCCCCGGGCTAATTCTTTACCCATTCTTCCCTCCAGACGAGCAGAGGCCTCTATTATTCTCCGTCTTTTATCCTGAATTCGTCCTTTTACAACTACTGGTTTATCAAGTTTTACCGGCTCTAAAAACCGCACTGTGATCTCTGCTGTTACTGCTTCCCAGCCCTTTTTAATAATAGCCTTGGCCATGGCTTCATCCAAGAGAGCCGTCACAATACCTCCATGCATTACCCCTTTATAACCAGCAAAGTGTTCTTCTGGCGTAAATTCAGTGCATACTTGATCAATCTCCTCTTCATGAGTAAATTTTAACTGGGGAGAAAAAGGATTTTCCTCACCACATAAAAAGCACATACTGTCATCTTTCGTGTCTACCATGATTTTGCACCTCCTCTGGCAAAAACCCCCTCAGGTAAAAAAGACCTGAGGGGGGCCAGTAGATTGATTATATTTTAAATTAAATAAATAAAGGGGCAAAGACCAGTGAAACAATTGTCATCAGCTTTATTAAGATGTTAAGAGAAGGACCTGAGGTATCCTTAAAGGGGTCACCTACAGTGTCTCCTACAACTGAAGCAGCATGAGTTTCAGTTCCTTTACCACCATAATTTCCAGCTTCAATATATTTTTTGGCATTATCCCAGGCTCCCCCGGCATTAGCCATCATAATAGCCATTAAAACTCCGGCAGCTAAAGCTCCAGCTAAAAGACCACCTAAAGCTTCCACATTCCAGAGTCCTACTATTACTGGTACAATTACAGCCAGCAAACCCGGTACAACCATTTCCTTTAAAGCACCTTTGGTACTAATATCGATGCATTTTTTATGATCTGGCTTCATAGTCCCTTCCATAATTTCTGGATGTTCTTTAAACTGCCTTCTTACCTCTTCAATCATCTGAAAGGCCGCTCTTCCCACAGCTTCCATAGTTAGGGCAGAAAAAAGGAAGGTCAGCATGGCACCGATAAATAGACCGGCGATTACATCAGGATTAGTCAGGCTTATGACTTCTAATTCAACAGCTTCAGAAAAAGCAGCAAAGAGAGAAAGTGCTGTTAGAGCTGCTGAGCCGATGGCAAAACCTTTCCCGATAGCTGCGGTAGTATTACCCACCGAATCCAGCTCATCAGTAATCTCTCTAACTCCGGGGTCTAGCTCGGCCATCTCGGCTATACCGCCTGCATTATCGGCTATTGGTCCATAGGCATCAACTGATAGGGTTATACCTGTGGTTGAAAGCATCCCCACCGCTGACATCGCAATGCCGTAAAGACCGGCCAGATAATGGGAAATCAAGATAGCAATGGCTATCGACAAAATTGGTAATAAAGTACTTTTCATGCCTACAGATATACCGGCAATAATATTGGGAGCAGTTCCTGTCTGGGACTGCTCAGCAATTCCTTTTACCGGAGAATATTTTTCAGAGGTGTAATACTCAGTAATCCGGCCTATAATAATTCCCACAATCAGACCAGCGACTACCGCAGCAAAAACACCTAAGTCAGCAACAAAGTAATTAACCAGTACAAAAACAGCGATTACTGTGATAAAGGCGGCCACTAAAGTTCCTCTTTCTAAAGCCTTAGCCGGGTCGCCACCTTCTTTAGTCTTAACAAACTTAGTTCCAATTATTGCAGCAATAATACCAACAGCTGCTACCAGGAGAGGTAACATGGTGTGCTCCACACTCAATGTTGTTCCCAGTGTCATTGCTGCCACAATTGAACCTACATAGGATTCGAAAAGATCAGCGCCCATACCGGCAACATCACCCACATTATCGCCCACATTATCGGCGATAACAGCCGGGTTGCGGGGATCATCCTCGGGAATACCAGCTTCTACTTTACCTACCAGATCAGCGCCTACATCGGCTGCTTTAGTATAAATTCCTCCTCCAACCCGGGCAAAAAGAGCTATGGCACTGGCTCCAAAGGCAAAACCCTGGATATAATGAACATCTTCAGTGAAAAGTATGTATAGAACTCCTAATCCTAAAGTGCCCAGACCAACGACGGACATACCCATCACTGAACCACCAGAAAAAGCCACTTTTAAAGCTTTATTAAGGGTGCTGCGAGCTGCCTGAGTAGTTCTGGCATTAGCATGGGTGGCTATCTGCATACCGATAAAACCGGCCAGACCAGAAAAAATCGCTCCTAATATAAAAGAAGCTGAAGTCTGCCAGCCCAGAGTAGGGAAGATAATGAAAGCTACAACCACAACAAAAATCGCTAACATACTATATTCTCTGCTTAAAAATGCCATTGCACCTTCATTAATTGCCTCAGATAATTCAGCCATCCTATCTGTACCGACATCGGCATCCATAACTTTTTTTGCCATAAACAGGGCAAAGAGCAGGGCAACAATCCCTGCCAGTGGTATATATATTTCCATCTGTCATCCTCCTATAAGTAATTTTGAAATATAAAAAGGAAAACAGCGGTCATGGACCGCCCTTCCTTAGAAATAACAGAAATAATTGCAAAAAGTGATTCCTTTAAGTTAAAATAAGTTGAAAAATAAGAATTAAAAAAGTTAAGCTATAAATAAGCAATAAAGATAGTTATAGAATAATTTATACACTAGCTATTTACTTGCCCGGGATGATTTTATAAAATTGCCAGTATTAAAGATAGGACCATAAAAACTATTGAAGCTACCATGGTAGCTTTATTGATCTTTTCTTCCATTTTTCGGCCACCAGAACCAAAGAATTGGGTTGCACCACCGTCAATAGCTCCAGAAAGGCCGGCGCTCTTACCTGATTGCAGCAATACTCCCACAATCACAGCCAGGGATACAATCAGGTGAATTACTTTCAAAAATGTCACTTTTTAAACACCTCCTAGAAAAGATTATATATTTTAAATTTATTTTTAGCTGTCACCTCTAATAATTTTAACACAAGTCAATAAAAAATACAATTATATTAGCTACTAAAAATTGCCGGGTCTTTAATTAGCAGAAAATGTAATTGAAAATCACCTGGCTCTGTGTTATATTTATTATACGAAATTTGGTCTGGCTTTTAAAGTCATTTTTATTAAAGTTTGTAAGAGAGGAGTTAATATAAATGCCAGAAGATGAAAATCTAGCAACTTATTTGCCTAAACTCTGGCAGAGAAAGACTCTGACAATTACAGAGAAGTACCTCATAGCTGTGATTTTAACTAAATTATATTCTCCGGCTAAAGCCGACTTTAAAGATATTTTAGAAATCAAACCAAAATCTTTCGCCACCGAAATAAATTTTAAAAAAAACCAACTAATTTCTCTTTTAATTGAATTAGAAAATAAGAATTGGTTAGAGTTCACTGATAAGGCTGCAGAAAACTTTGCTGCTGAATTACATATTAAAGTGAACTTTAACCAATTTTCTGACCGGGAAAGATCTAACCAGTCCAAGCTGATTGGCCAGAGGGCAACTACTCAGGCCAATAATGAAGATATTGTTGGAGAAGAAAAGGAGACTGCCGAGGAGCTGAGCCAGGAATTGATCAACTGCTGGCAGAATCATTTTCCAGGAAGGTTGCTCACGCCAACAGAATATAATCACCTCCTGTCATTTTTAGAGAAGGGGATGGAAATTTTACTAGTAAGAAAGTTGATTGCCTATACTGCCAGGGTTAATCCAGCAAATCCAGTTTCTTATTTGAAAAAGATTTTAAGCAATTTATTAGAGAATGATATTAAAAGCTGGGTTGATTATCAAAAATCCTATGAGGAGAAATTGCATGATGAGCAAAAACAAATTCCAGAAAATAATAGAGGAAAAGAAGCGAGAGAGAAACTCCAGGACGTCGAAGAACTCGAAAAAAAAGGCTGGATCTAAACCTTCTCGGGAAGAGGTTATCAACAACCTTTATAACCATATCATCAAACAGGCTAATATTGACCCCTTATTTGAAGATTGTACCATGGAAAATTATAAAAAAGAGGTATTATCGAGAAAAAACCAGCAGAAAATAAAGTCATTTTTCAAGTATGTCAAGGGGATTGGTACCGCTATAAAAGTCCCACAATCTGTTTACCTTTTTAGTAAATACCCCGGTATCGGTAAGACTCATCTGGCGATAGCAGCACTGAAAAAAGCTGCTCGGGCCATTGCTGAAGAAGAATATAAAAAAAAGGAAACTGTACGACAGGGTCTTTTCCCTTATCACACCAATTGGGCTCCGGTATATTTTCTTAATGTAGCTGAAGGATTAATGGATATTAGAAATGATTTTTCTGGCAGCGATAAAGATTTCAGCCAGAGTCGCATCTATCAAAATGTAAAATTGGCCCGACTGGTGGTTTTAGACGATATATTTAACGAAATTCGTTTCTCTCCTTTTGTTTTGGAAACCCTTTTATACTGGGTGGATTACCGTTTGAAAAACAATCTTGCCACCATATTTACTTCCAACCATAATTTTGAATTATTTTTGACCGAAGAAAGCAGTCCGATATCTGATGAAAGACTGCAGGCAGTAGCCAGGAATACTGCTTCGAGAGTTAGCAAGATGGTTAAAGGATTTATGATTGCCCTAGAGAGCAGCCCTGAAACAGATTACAGGCAGAAGATGAATCCTTAAATTAGATAGGTTGAGAAAGTTTTCCGGTTATTATAGAGAGGGGGATTTTAATGCAGCGGGGGATTTTAAGGCAGATTTTTTCATCGGGTGATTTTCTATGCTAAATCGCACCCAAACAGTGGAAAGGCTAATTTTATTGCGCCAGGATTTGACAGGGGAAAACAATAAGCTCTTTCCCTGTATTAAGAAAGAACAGACGATTGCCCGGTTGGATAAGTTGCTGTTGGATTTAATAAATCCACCACAGAAAATAGAAAAAAGAATTATTGAAATCATCAACCTGGCTCTAAAGGAAAATATCACTCCCGCCACTGCTTCAGTGGCCATTCAAGAGCTAATCAAAGAAAATCAACAGCAGACCTCTACCAGGCGGAAGAGTTATCAGCAGGTCACTGATTTTGCTTCTAAAAAATCCAAGAAAGAAAAACAGCTTCGCCAGAGTTCCAAACAAATAGAAGAAATGGAAAAGAACGGCTGGATATAGTTTATGCTAAAATAGGCAAAAGTAACGCCCCTGGTACTACTGCCAGGGGCTTTTTTGCTCTTTAATCATTTTGTTTTCTAATCATTGTTTTCTATAATAATGTTTCTTAAAGTTACAACCTTTGCTTAAAGATTGAAGAAGGCATCGCGACCAGCATAATTAGCAGTTTCACCTAATACTTCTTCAATTCTTATCAATTGATTGTACTTAGCAACTCTTTCTGAACGGGCAGGAGCACCGGTTTTAATCTGCCCGGCATTCACTGCTACCACCAGGTCAGAGATGGTAACGTCCTCTGTTTCTCCAGAACGATGGGAAACAACAGAGGTAAAGCCAGCTCGACTGGCAGTTTCAATGGTCTCTAAAGTTTCGGTTAATGTACCAATTTGATTTACTTTAATCAGGATAGAATTGCTTGATTCTTCTTCGATACCCCGCTGCAATCTTTTCTTATTGGTGACATAGAGGTCATCGCCTACTATCTGAATTTTATCGCCCAGTTCAGCAGTTAACTGCTGCCAGCCTTCCCAGTCATCTTCAGCCAATCCATCTTCAATGGAGATAATGGGGTATTTCTCAACCAGGTCCTGATAAAATTCTACCATCTCAGCGGAGGTCTTCTCAATGCCTTCCCCTCTAAGCTGATATTTGCCGTCTTCGTAGATCTCAGAGGCTGCAGCATCGAGGGCCAACAGGATTTCCTCTTCTGGTTCATAGCCTGCTTCCTCTACTGCCTGCAAAATAACTTTAATGGCTTCTTCGTTAGAGGATAAATTCGGGGCAAAACCACCTTCAGCACCAACGGAGGTGCTAAGCCCTTTATCCTGCAGTACCTTTTTTAAACTATGGTAGATTTCAGAACCAATAGTTATGGCCTCTTTAAAGGAACCTGCTGCCACTGGCATTATCATAAACTCCTGGATATCTACATTGTTATCAGCATGCTCACCGCCATTTAAAATGTTCAATTGAGGCACCGGTAAGGTGCAGGCATTAACTCCACCGATATAGTTAAAGAGATAACTTCCCTGAGCCAGAGATGCAGCCCTGGCTACAGCAAGCGAAACACCCAGAATTGCATTTGCACCTAAGTTGCCTTTATTATCAGTGCCATCCAGTTCCAGCATTATCTGATCGATTAGCTTTTGATTGCGAGCATCAAGGCCAATCAACTCAGGAGCAATCTTGGTGTTGACGTTCTCTACAGCATCTAAAACTCCTTTACCGTGAAACCTATCCTCATCATCGTCTCTTAATTCTACTGCTTCGTGAGCACCTGTTGAGGCTCCAGAAGGGACTGCAGCTCTCCCCATTGAACCATCTTCTAGATAAACTTCTACTTCTACGGTAGGATTACCGCGGGAATCTAAAATTTCTCGGGCATAAATATCTGAAATCATGGTTTCCATAATAAATCACCTCATTTTTCTTTTTCAATCATATATCTTTGTCTTGCGAAATATCGGTCTTAAATTTGCATATTTACAATCAAAATTAATCCAGGAGTGAATCTCCAGTCATTTCCTCTGGCTTTTCAAGGCCCAGAATATCCAGCATGGTGGGAGCTATATCAGCCAAAATCCCTTCTTTAATCGAGACATCTTTTGGCCCTCCAATATAGGCCAGAGGTACGGGATTAGAAGTATGGGCTGTAAAGGGCTCCCCCTCTTCATCAAGCATCTGTTCAGCATTGCCATGATCAGCAGTTAATAACACCTGACCACCTTTTTCCAGGATAGCTGGAATAACCTGCGATAGACCCCGGTCAACGGCTTCAACTGCTGCTACAGCGGCATCAAAGAAGCCAGTATGACCGACCATATCACAGTTAGCATAATTTAAAATTATAACATCGTATTTATCCTCGGCCAGAAGTTCTTGCAATCGTTCTGTAACTTCGGGGGCGCTCATCTCTGGTTTTAAGTCGTAGGTGGCCACTTCCTGGGGCGAGGGAATAAGCTCTCTATCTTCTCCTGGAAAAGATTTCTCTTCTCCCCCATTAAAGAAATAGGTGACATGAGCATATTTCTCCGTCTCGGCGATTCTCAACTGAGTCATATTATTTAGACTTAAAATTTCCCCTAAGCCCTTTTCAATTGTAGCCGGTTTAAAGGCCACCGGAAGAGGGAATTCCTCATCATATTCAGTCATACAGACATAATAGAGATCTTCAGGATGTTCTGCTGGACGGTCAAATTCAGCAAAATCCTTCAGGGCTAGAGCCTGGGTTATCTGTCGAGCTCGATCAGCCCGGAAATTAAAGAAGATAACGGAGTCCTGATCATTGATTGTGCCTGCAGGGTTAACAACAGTTGGCTCAACAAATTCATCATTTTCATCTCTGGCATAGGCTTCTTCCACTGCTTCGAGGGCACTGGAGACCTGATGACCCTCACCTAAAACCAGGGCTTTATAGGCCAATTCTGTGCGGTCCCAGCGATTATCGCGGTCCATGGTGTAATAACGACCACTGACAGTTACAATCTCACCCAGACCAATCTCTGCAATATAATCTTCTAAGTCTTTAATATATTTTTTGGCACTGCGCGGGGGAGTATCTCTGCCATCAAGAATGGCATGGATTTTAACCTCTGGCAGTTCAGCTTCTTTAGCCATATCGAGAAGTCCAAAGACATGCTTGATATGACTATGAACTCCACCATCAGAGAGGAGACCGATTAAATGAAGGCAGCTGTCATTTTCCTTCACCTTTTTAGCGGCCCTTTGAATCTCATCATTGGTTAAAAGCTCTTTGTTTTCCACAGCCAGATTGATCCTGGTAAAATCCTGATAAACGACTCTTCCGGCTCCCAGATTTAAATGGCCTACCTCAGAGTTTCCCATCTGTCCTTCCGGTAAACCAACACCTTCTCCGGAAGCAGTTAGCTGAGCTGTGGGCCATTCTGACAGTACTTTATCTATATAGGGCGTATCTGCTGCTAAAGTGGCCGCCCCTTCTTTTCGAGGGGCAATTCCATATCCATCCATTATTATTAATGCTAGCGGTTTTGGTCTTCCTGTTGACATTTTTTAATCACTCCTGCAAAAGATTCAGCTTCCAGGCTGGCTCCACCAACCAGGGCGCCATCTATTTCTTCTTCGGCAATAAATTCTGCTATATTATGAGGTTTAACGCTGCCCCCGTATTGTATTCTCATTTCTTCCTCTTTACCAGGAGCAATTTCAGCAATTACCTCTCTGATTGCGGCTATGGTATCAGCAGCATCTTCAGCACTGGCACTTTCGCCGGTGCCGATAGCCCAGAGAGGCTCATAGGCAATGGTGACATCGGTGAGCTTATCTACAGCTACACCGGCTAAAGCAGCTTTAACTTGAAAGCTGACTTTATCTTTAGTCTTACCATTCTCTCTCTCTGCTAAAGTCTCTCCAACACAGATTATTGGTTTTAAGCCTTCCTGGAGAGCTTTCTGTACTTTTCTATTTACTTCCTGGTCAGTCTCTTTAAAGATTTCTCTTCTTTCTGAATGACCGAGGATAACATATTCAACACCGAGTTCTTTTAACATAGCTGCAGATATTTCGCCAGTAAAGGCTCCACTGCTTTCCCAGTGCATATTTTGGGCTCCCAGACTCACCTTAGAATCCTGCAGCAGCTCACTGACTCCTGCCAGAGCCACTGCCGGAGGACAGACAGCCATATCTACATCTGCTACCTCAGCAACTAATTCTTTTAGCTCTGAGACCATTTCTCTAGCTTCTGCTGGTGTTTTGTTCATTTTCCAGTTTCCTGCTATAAAAGGTTTGCGCATATTATCACTCCTCTAAGTTATCTAAAGCTTCCACCCCGGGTAAAGGTTTACCCTCAAAAAACTGCAGGGAGGCTCCACCACCGGTGGAAACATGAGAGACTTCTTTTTCAACTCCAGCTTTTTTTACGGCTGCAGCTGATTCTCCACCGCCTACTACAGTATAACCCTCACTTGCTGCCAGGGTTTTAGCGATGGCCATTGTTCCTTTAGCAAATTCATCAATTTCAAAAACCCCTACCGGTCCGTTCCAGGTAATGGTCTTGCATTTAGAGAGAATTTCTTTATATTTCTCAATGGATTTTGGTCCTCCACTGTCTACAATCTGCCAGTCAGCTGGAACTTCATCTATGGGAACACTTTTATGAGGGCTACCGGCCTCTAATTTTTCAGCCACTACGACATCAATTGGTAGAACAACTTCTTTACCTTGAGATTCTGCCTCAGACATAATTTCTCTGGCCAGATCAACCATATCTTCTTCTACCAGTGATTCTCCTACTTCATAACCCTGAGCTAATAAGAAGGTATTGGCAATTCCTCCGCCGACCAATAAATAGTCACAGCGAGGAAGAATGTTTTTAATTACTGACATTTTATCAGAAACCTTAGCTCCTCCAATAATGGCTGCATAGGGTTTTTCTGGATTTTCAACGGCTTTTCCTAGAGAATTGAGCTCTCGCTGAATCAAAAATCCAGCCCCGGCAGGTAGATATTCGGTTACTCCCACTGTGGAAGCATGGGCTCTATGGACTGCACCAAAGGCATCACTGATAAATATATCGGCGTTTTGAGCAAGTTCCTTAGCAAATTCAGGATCATTCTCTTTTTCTCCTGGATGAAATCGGGTGTTTTCCAGCAATAAAACTCCACCCTTATCCAAACGGGAAACAGCCTCTGCCACTTCTGAACCTATACAATCATCGGCTTTGAGAACTTCCTGCCCTAAAAGATTAGCTAATTCTTCGCCAACGGGATCCATTCTTAACTCCTCTACCACCTGACCTCCAGGACGTCCAAGATGAGACATCAAAATAACTTTGGCCTCTTCCCGGATTAAATATTTAATAGTAGGCAGAGCAGCTTCTATTCTGGTATTATCCGTTACTTCTCCCCCTTCTAAGGGCACATTAAAATCCACTCTTACCAGCACTCTTTTGCCGGCAAAATCAAAATCTTTAAGTGTTTTTTTATTCATTGTTATATCCCCCCTTGATTAAGACAAAGGTAAAGCAGGTGACTTAGAAAGCCACCTGCTATTTTTTAATTTTTAAAGTCCAGCTTCTTTCATCTTCAAGGCTAGATCTACTAATCTAACTGAATAGCCCCACTCGTTATCATACCAGGAGATTATCTTAACCTGATTGCCGCCAATTACTCTGGTATGGTTAGGATCATAGACAGAGGAATGGGGGTCGCCAAAGATATCTCGGGAAACATAGGGAGCCTCAGCGTAACCTAAAATGCCTTCTAGCTCTCCTTCGGCAGCTTCCTTCATGGCCCTATCGATATCTTCTACAGTGACGTCTTCTTCCAGGTCAACTACCAGGTCAATGACAGAGCCAGTAGGTGTAGGTACTCGAACAGCCATACCATCTAACTTACCATCTAGCTGAGGCATTACATCGGAAATTGCTTTGGCAGCACCGGTAGTTGTAGGCACAATATTTTCGGCCGCTGCTCTACCTCTGGTGATTTTCTTCCAGCTATAGGGACCGTCCAGGATATTCTGGGAAGAGGTATAGGCATGAATAGTTGTCATTAGACCTTTTTCAATGCCAAACTCTTTATCAAGAACATAGGCTACCGGAGCCAGACCATTAGTTGTGCAGGATGCATTTGATACTACATCATGCTTGTCAGCATCATACTCATCATCATTAACGCCCAGCACTACTGTTAAATCTTCATTATCAGCAGGTGCAGAGATAATTACTTTTTTGGCTCCTGCTTCAATATGCTTTCTCGCTTCGTTGCCATCGGTGAATAAACCAGTGGCCTCTAAAACTACTTCTGCCCCAACTTCACCCCAGGGAATATCAGCGGGGTCCTTTTCTGAAAAGATTTTAATCTCTTGGCCATCTACAATCAAAGCATCATCAGTGTAATCAACTTCTGCTTCCAGCTTGCCAAAGTTAGTATCATATTTCAAAAGATAAGCCAGGGTCCTTGGTTCTATCAAGTCATTTACGGCTACAAATTCAACTTCATCATTGTCAAGTGCACTGCGCAATACCCTTCTTCCTATTGCTCCAAAACCATTAATACCAATTTTTACACTCATTATTATCAGCCTCCTGTTTTAGTTATGAACAAATATATATTTAATCACCCTGTCCATACAGGGAGATTATCCGCTGAGCTGTGTTCTCATCGGTAATCAAAACGTCTTGATATTTCGGGGAGATAACGGCCGGGATAGCCTTAGCCTTTTCTTCTCCTCCGGCCACTGCTATCACTTTGTCAATCCCCTGCAAATCCTTTAATCCCAGTCCCACTGAAGGGGTAGAGTGGACAATTTCGCCCTGAGAGTTAAAGTAAAATCCAAAGGCTTCTCCAATAGCTCCCTTTTTCTGAAGTTGGTCAATTTCTGCCGGAGATCTACCACGGCGTTTTGCCATTACTGCTGCTTCTCCTACGCCATGGACTAAGACATTAGCCTGACAGAGAACGGAAAAGGTCTTCTGAATGGAAGGTTCTTTTTTTATGGCCGTGATATTTTCTTCCTGCAAATTATCAGGTACCTGCAGCAGATGATACTTGCCTCCTAATTTTTTGGCTATCTTGGAAGCGATGGTATTGGCCTGGATCTCCACCTCTTCTCCCAGACCTCCCCGGCCTGGTACCACGGTGATATCATATTTCTTATCCAGATGGGCAGGTACCATATCACCGACTCGAGCCATGGTATAGCCCCCGGTAATGGCCAGTACATCTCCTGGTTTTAATAACTCCAGGAGATAATTAGCTGCTGTTCTACCTAGCTCCCTTAAAATACTTGAATGTTCCAGGTCACAGGGAACAATAATGACCTCCGGGATCTGCAAAAGGGATTTTAAAGTATTTTCTAAGTCATAAAAACCCTTCAACTCCTTGATATATCTCTCCAATTCACGCAAAAAATTTTCCCCACCTGGAGATAATTCTGCCCCGGCTCGACTAACCCTGATCAGCTTCCTATCTGCTAAAAAATCAAGCTGATTGCGGACTAATCGCTCACTAAGCTCCAGATCTTCCGCTATAGCCCGGCGGCCTATAGGGCCTTCATTATATATTTTATGCATTATTGAGTACCTGATTTCAGCCAGGTCTATAACTTCCGGCACTATTTTCTTTTGGATTTTAAAGAGATACTCCATAATTTATCACCAGAATTAATTTATTTGCGGGTTGCGGGAATATTTTTGCCCACTTGGTACGCATTTGTCCCAAACGGGGCAAAAAAATTTATTTGTACATTTTTGCCCTCTCTCAAACTTCACTAGTAATTATAATATAAGTCTTTAAATAATGCAAGGGCAATTTAAAGATAATTTCTATTTTGGTTCCCATTTCTTTCTCTTAGTAGAGGAAGGAATATTTAAGTCCTGGCGATATTTGGCTACAGTTCTGCGAGAGATTTCAAGGCCCTCTCGCTGCTGTAATAGATTAGCTATATCATTATCACTTAAGGTCTTGTCTTTAGGCTCATTATAAATATATTCTTTAATTAGGGCTTTAATGCTGGCTGAGGCTATTTGACCGACCCCGCTGGCAAAGAAGAACTTTAAAGTAAAGAGACCACTGGGGGTCTGGACATACTTCCCCCTTATTGCCCGGCTAACAGTGCTTTCATGTCTATTTATCTCTGCAGCGACCTCTTTCATGGTCAGGGGTTGTAAGCTTTTTATCCCTTCATCAAAAAAATCCTGCTGTTTATCAATCAAAGCCCTGCCTATCTTGGTTAAAGTCATTCTTCTATTTTCCAGGGCCTTAATTAGCCAGAGGGCTGATTTAAACTTTTTCTTTAAATATTTGACAGTTTCCGGGTTATCGCTCTGGCTTAAAAGTTCATAATAGCGGGGGCTGATATGAATCCCTGGCTGGTAGCCATCATTTAACTCTACTACAAGTTCTCCTCCTCTTTTAGAAATAATCATATCTGGATTGATATAGCTGGTTTTACTCTGAGTATTATGATAGGCTTCAGCTGGACGAGGTTGCAGCCCTTTGATCTTTTCTAAAGCTGTTAAAACCTCAGAGGGTTGGGCTGACAACTCATCTGCTAACTCCTCTAACGATACTTCAGAGAGGTCCTGCCAGTGATTGCTAATTATTTTACTGGCTAGCTCGGTGGCTCCGCCAATAGCTTCCAGTTGAATCAGCAGGGATTCCTTAACATTGCGAGAAGCAATGCCTGGCGGGTCTAAGCGCTGGATTTTAAACAATATCTGCTGAACTTTAGCCAGAGAGACGCCCTCTTTCTGGGCCAATAATTCTAAAGAAATATCCAAAAACCCCTCCGTGGTTAAGTTGCCAATAATTGCTTCACCAATAGCTATTTCTTCCTCGGCCAGCACCTCATAAAGCTGCTGTTCAAGATGTTCTAAAAGTTTTGGTTGGTAAGCGGTATAACTTTCAAAGCTATCCTGGTTATTGTTATTTACTGCATAATTGGTATAAGAACCCCTTGATTGATAGTGGTCCTGCAGTTTCTCTTCCCATTCCTGCTCTTCCTGCTGCTCCAGCATGGGATTTTCCGCCAGTTGCTGCTGTAAATATTCCTTAAGCTCCTGATTATTATACTGCAGCATTTCAATAGCCATTCTTAACCTGGGGGTCATCTGCAACTCTTGCTTTTGTTCTAACTGCAATTTCATTCCTAATTCCATTATTGACCTCTCCTAATGTTTTTGGCTATTTTTCTCAGGCGGCGAAACCTGTGATTAACCCCTGATTTGCTCAAGGGAGGGTTTAGCTTCTCTCCTAATTCTTTCAGACTGGCATAGGGGTATTGGCGCCTTAACCGGGCAATTTCTCTTAAGCTATCAGGTATATTATCCAGACCTCGCCGGGTGGCTACTAATTCAATATCTTCCAGTTGGTCAATTGCGGCTTCAATAGTCTTATCGAGATTTGCCGTCTCAAAATTTATTTTTCTATTGACATTGCTCTTGACTTCTTTGATGATACTGGCATGTTCAAATTTAAGTTGGGCCTTTTGGGCTCCTATGAGATTGAGAAGATTGACAATCTCAGCATATTTTTTTAAATAGACCATATATTTATCCTGGTGCTCTATCATTTTTCCCGTCAGAGAGAAGATTTCCAGTAACTCAATTAAATCCCGGGCCTGAGATTGGTAATCACAGCGAAACTCCAGATGATATTCACTGCGAGGAGAATTTATAGAACCACCTCCAATGAACATTCCTCTTAAATAGGCCTGACCGGTTTCTCCGGCTACTAAAAACTCATCGCTGATGCTAAAATCTATGGAGTTCTCTGAGGACCATATGCCCAGCTCCTTTAACAGATTTATTAGCTTATCCTGAGGAGGGATATAGAGCAAATAGGTCTGGTTCTTCTCCAATTTACCTGGCTTAAAAACCCTGATTTCAACCTCTAGCTGATATTCTTCCTTTAGCCAGGAAAAAATCATTCTAGCTAAATCCCCATAACGCAACTTTAATTTAACTGCCATCTTTTTATCAGCAATATTAATAGAGCCAGTCAGCCTTAATAAAGCAGCCAGCTCAGCCTTTTGGGCCTGCTTGTTCTTATTTTTATATCTTATCAGCTCGTGTTTGACCTCATCAGTGAAAGACATTTATAAAACACCCTTAAAGGTTAATCTGATAATAGATCTAAGACAACTTCAGCTAATTTTTGCGGATCGTGACGTAAATAACTATCTTTGGGCTGTAAAAGAAGATCTTCTTCTTTGATCTTAACCCCTAATTCCTTTAATCTCTCTTTATCTACCTTTACCGGAAAAGCTCCTTCTGCTTGATAGCGGCGGATCAAACCTTCGGCGGCCTCCTGGCGATTAACGACAATCCAATCGAAAAATTCCTCCTGAGTATGCCTGTAGATAGCCTCCAAGTGCTGGGAAGCGGTGTAATCAACTGTCTCGCCGGGCTGGGTCATAATATTGCAGATATAAACTTTAAGAGCTGAACTTTCTAAAATGGCCTTTAAGAGGTCATCTACTAACAGGTTGGGTAAAAGACTGGTATATAAACTCCCCGGGCCCACCACTATAATTTCAGCCTCTTCAATGGCCTGCAGTGCTTCAGGGGTAGCCTGACAATCTTCTGGCTCCAAAAAAACTTCTGTTATCTTTTTATTTTGCAGAGGAATAATTGACTCGCCAACTTTCTGGGTATTATCAGCAAAGGTAGCTCCCAGCCTTACATTTTGGTTGGTCGAGGGCAATACCTCGCCCTTGACAGCTAAAACTTTGCTGGACTCCTTTACTGCCACTTTAAAATCACCCAAAACTTCGTTCATTGAGGCTATAAAGAGATTGCCAAAGCTGTGGCCTACCAGGTGGCCCTCTGAGCTGAATCGATACTGGAAGAGGTCTTCCATCAGAGGTTCAGTATCAGCCAGAGCTACCAGACAGTTTCTGATATCCCCTGGAGGAGGCATGCCCAATTCGTCCCGGAGTTTACCAGAGCTGCCACCATCATCAGCTACAGTGACAACAGCAGTTACATTGCTGGTGTGCTGTTTGATTCCGCGCAAGAAATTGGCCAGGCCCGTACCGCCACCTAAAGCTACTATTTTCGAGCCTTTCTTGAGTTTTTCTTCCTGATATAGGATATCGACCAGTTCCTTCTCTTCCCGACTGATTCTACTGATGGTCTGTTTGATGGCCACGATAACCATAAAAAGACCTAAAGCTATTACTCCCAGACCTAATATAAGGGAAACAGGAAAAGCCGGTCCACTTAAAAATCTTAACCACAGGGCTATTTCACCCTGGAAAAAACCATAGAAATGCTGACTGAAGATAAATAACAGACCGATATTAATTATTATCAGACCAACAAAGAGCATAAATATCCAGCGTTTAAGTCTTATGCCTGGATAAAGCCACTTCCATATTTTCACCATAAATCCCCTGCCTAATCTTTGTTTATATCTCGATGCTGAACCTTTACCCTGCTATATCCCTGACTGGTTAAAAAATCCCGCAGTCGTAGAGTAGAGGCCACCGAGCGATGCTTGCCACCGGTACAGCCTATGGCAATTAATAAATGGCTTTTGCCTTCTTTGATATACTCCGGCAATAAAAACTTGATAAAAGAAAATAGATTATCGTAAAATTGCGTTACTACCGGCCACTGATAAATATACTGCTGGACTTCATCATCCCGGCCTGTTTTTTCGCGGAGAGAATCCACGTAGTGAGGGTTGGGCATAAACCTGACATCAAAGACATTATCAGCATCCAGGGGAACGCCATATTTAAATCCGAAGGAAATTAAGGCAATCGACATTCCTCTATAATCATTATCGGTGAAACCAAAGTATTTATCAAGTTCCTGCTGAAATTTATCAACAGATAATTTTGAGGTATCCAGCACTTTGTTAGCCCGTCCCTTTAAACCCTCTAGCTGTTCTCTTTCTTTTTTGATAGCTTCCAGCAACCGGCCTTCTTCATCTAAGGGATGACGACGGCGAGTCTCCTTAAAGCGTCTAACGAGAGTTTCATTACTGGCATTTAAAAATAGTATTTTATAATTAATCCCCGTCTCATCAAGCTCCTGGAGAGAGGAATAAAAAGACTGAAAAAACTCTCCCCCGCGGATATCACTTACTACGGCAATTTTGTCCTGAGCGGAATGCTGACAGAGAGAGGCAAACTTGTTGATCAAAGCCGGTGGTAAATTATCAACACAGAAAAAACCCCGATCCTCTAAGTGATCCAGTGCCAGGGATTTTCCAGCTCCAGACATACCTGTGATTATCAAGAATTTCATTTTTAACCAACCTTCCTTCTCTATTAAACCTAAATCAAACTTAAAACTATTTTTTAAACTCTTTTAAAAAATCATCAGCTAAGCTCAGCAGATTTTTTTCTGGAGACTTTAGAATACGAGCCAGGGTCAATTTCCCCACCTTGACCGGTTTAGCTCCCCAAAATACCTGAGGGTTGTCTTTTAATTTGCTCAAAGTAGCCAATCCCAGGGCATTATTGACGGCAAAAAATCGACGATAGCCAGTAAATTCTGCTGGAATAGCCTGATAATATTCTAATAATGGCTCAATATGTTTCGCCGTAGAGGACACCATTTCACTTAAAGCTTCCAGAGCCGCCGCTTTATTTTCAGTCTGCAACAACTCCTCTTCTTCTAAATTAAATTCTGGTAAAGGCCAGAAGATTCTTTCTCTGGCCGCAATATCCTCTTTAATATCTCTAGTGATATTGACCTTTTGCAGAAAAAGTCCAGCATCGGTAAAATTAGCCTTTAGTATCTCTTTATCTGCTGTTGACACTTCAGTCTTAGCCAGCAACAGGTCAGTTAGAAATCCTCCTACCGTACCGGCCACATAGTAACAATATTCATCTAAATCAGCAAAGGTCTTGATTTCCTGCTGGAGATATTCCTGCATACCCTGATTCATCTCTGTCAACCAGTCGAAGGAAAGCCTCTGAATGGATTGTTCTAGACCCTGATAGGCCTGCCAGATTTTATCTGTGCCTGCCACCATTTTCTGTAAAGCCTTATCATTAAACTCATCGGCCCAGGCTTTAATCTCCTCAACTTCCGGAGGCAGGGACTGATGTTGGGGGGCAAAAATAGCTACCACTTTGTCCATTAGAGCCCTGCGTTGAGCCAGCGAAATAGCTGGCAGCTCATCTTCAAAATTATCCAGCAGCCGGTCCTGTAAATAGACAATTAAAACAGCATCTTTCAACCGCTTATCCAATAAAGGGATAGTCAGGGCAAAACTTCTGGATACCTGTTGTAATATTTTGCGACAAAACTTTTCCGGATTCTTCTCCATTGTGCCACTCCTTATATCAATTAAGCTATTGTTCTTTATTTTTTTGATTTTTTTGGCTTACCAGCCAGAAAAGCCCCGCCATTATCACTCCGCCTAGCAAGAGATAAAAGAAACTTAATAAATACCTATTAGGTGAGAAGGGTTCTTCCAGGGCTGGAATCTTAACCGGTTTTATTTCGGGATAACTGGTAGAAAAATCTGCTAACATTTTTTCCTGTTTCCCCTCTTCTGTTGCTAAATAATCAATTACTCGAGGGGCAATATCAAGGTCTACTTCCTCGGTGGATTGAAAAGACCAATTGGTAGGGCGATTCTGTAGTCCACGAAAATAATCCTCCCCGAAAGGGTCGAAACCTCCCACCAATAAATAGATCCAGGAGCCAGCCAACTCCCCAATTTTATCTCCAGGTATATCGACCTTTATTCTATTATTAGTGGTCTCAACCTGGGCTTCTTCTACGTCCCAGGGAGAACTTTCAGCATCTATATTGAGGTCGCGAGTCATATCCCAGGGGTCATCAGCAGGCGTTATGAGCCTTACCCACCAGCCACTTATCCGCAGGTGTTTATTCCAGGGATGCTCTTCCTGCAGACTTACATTGGCTCCGGACCGAAAGAGCTCATCACTACCTCCCTCTTCACTATCAATATATAAATGGATCAGAGGGTGACTAAAGCCATATTTGCTGTCCCAGGGATCTGTTATCCTGGCAAACTCAAAGATAAAGCGATAATACTCCCCATCAGCTATTCTCTCCAGGTAAAAGCTCAATAAATCTAAGAGCTCTTCCTGGGGAGAAAAGACTGAATGGTTGGGATATTCATAAAATCCGGGACCATGATCATCACCTGAAGGGTCAGAGAACTCAGCAATTAAGACCTGTTCCTTCTCAGAGCTGGCTGCCGCAGTTGGAGAGACAGCAGACCTTAAAGGCCAGGAGATCATCCCTGCCATTATAATTAAAATGACCAATTTTTTACTAATGGCAAAAAGAGTCATTAAAATTCCTCCAGATCAACGCCTGTTGTTGATGCGCTCCAATAGATTTTCAGCTGCATTATAATCCATATTATTCAAACGGTGATTCATGGCAGCCACCTCCAGGACTAAAGCCAGATTACGCCCTGGTCTCACCGGTAATAAAATCTTGGGAATTTCCACCTTCATGATGGTCTCTGTGTCTTTCTGCAAACCCAACCTTTCATAACTCTGTTCTTCCTGCCAGGTCTCGAGTTTCACTATTAAGTCAATACCAATATTGTTCCTTACTGCCCCGGCTCCAAAGAGAGTTTTCACATTTATAATGCCAATACCCCTCATCTCTAGAAAGTAGCGGGTGGTTTCTGGAGCAGAGCCAATTAACTGCTGCCCTCCAGGAGATTTTACCTCGATTACATCATCCGCTACCATGCGATGACCTCTTTTCACCAGAGCAATAGCTGTTTCGCTTTTTCCAATACCACTCTTACCCTTAATCAGCACTCCCATACCGTAAATATCGACTAAAACACCGTGTATTATTTTGCGAGAAGCTAATTTGTCTTCCAGATAAGCAGAAAGAACACTAATAAATTTGGTTGTGGGCCGGGCAGTTCTCATCACAGGTACAGCAACTTCATCAGCCAGTTCCACCAGTATTGCCGGGGGATCTATACCCCTGGTAATTATTACTGCCAGAGGTTGGAAGGAAAAAAACTTTTCCAGGCGTTTTTTTCTGGTAGCTGATGACAGTTCCCGCAAATAAGAAATCTCAGTCCGCCCTAGAATATGAATTCTCTCAGCTACAAAATGCTTCCAAAAGCCAGCTAACTCCAGGCCTGGTCTTTTTAGATCACTGACTGTAACTTTTTGCTCTGAAAATTCTGGAGCTGTCAGGTTTTCTAGATCCAGGTCAGCCTGTAATTCAGTTAAGGGAAGAGAGGGAGTATCTTTTCTAGCGGCCATGATTATTTCCCCCTGTTGATGGCCACAGCTAGAGCACCTACAAGTCCTACATCTTCTCCCAGTTTTGATTCTTCCAACTGACAGTCATTTTTCACAGCCGGGATAGCATGGTCAGCAATGGAATGGCGCATGACATCCCAGAATAATTCTTTAGCCTTCATTACTCCGCCTCCAAAGACGATTAATTCAGGGTTGAAGAGATTAATTAGGTTTGCTACCCCTATGCCCAGATAATAGCCCACCTCTTCGTATATCTCCTGTGCTTTCTCATCCCCCTGTCGGGCTAATTTCGCTACCTGATAACCAGTCAAATCTTTAGGCTCTCCGGTAAAGCCAGTAAAGCCGGAAAAATCCTCCTGCTGCAGTAAATTTCTCGCCTCCCGCAAAATAGCGGTGCCAGAAGCCATGGCCTCTAAACAACCTCGATGTTGATTGAATCCGCAGGTGGGGCCACCAGGATTTACTATCATGTGACCTATTTCTCCAGCTCCATCACAGCAGCCATGAAAAATCTCCCCTTTGCTAATTATTCCGCCCCCAATTCCAGTGCTTATAGTTATGTAAATCATTTCTTCAACACCCTGTCCGGCACCAAACATTTTCTCAGCCAGGGCAGCCGAGTTAGCATCATTCTCCAATAACACCGGTTTGTTAACCTCAGCTTCTAATAGCTCCACTAAGGGAAATTCTTTAAAGGGTAAATTGGAAGTCTCACTTATTACCCCGCGAGAAATACTCAAGGGGCCGGGGCTACCTACCCCAATACAACTGAGGTCAGCAAAATCAATAGCCGCCTTTTCCACAGACCGATTTAAGGATTTTATTATGTTTTGGATTATTCCCTCTTCTCCTTTTTCAACCTCTGTCCTGACCCGACTGCGAGCCAATATATTGCCCTGAGTATCACCAATTCCAGTTAAGATTTTAGTTCCACCTAAGTCTATTCCAGCATAATATTTCCCCATTATTCAAGGCCTCCTTCCTCCTCTTTGGCAAAATCATATTGCTGCAAAATCATATCATTACCAACAATTATAGTCAATCCAGTCAATCCAAAAAACAAAATCGGGATACTGGGTAAAATCACAATCAGGATCGTCACAAAGGCCACCATAAAGAGCAGCCAGAGAAAGCTTTCCAGAAAATTATCCAGCACTAACAATAAGGACTTTTTGATCCTTTCCCAGAAGGAGAATTCAAGATAATCCACCGTCAATCCCCAAAAATAGAGCTGGGACATACTGAAGAATAAGATAAGATAAAATATTATAATTGCTAAAGGTATCATTAGGTAAGTCTGCTCAATCCGATTATAAAAGAAGACAATATCCACAATTAAAATCACATAGATAACCACGGTATAGAAAAAGGCAGCCAGTCCAGGTAAGAAGCTGGACTTAAAGTTAAGAAATAAATCTCTGAATCTTGCTTTATCTCCCCTGACCAGGCTACTCAACACCTTTAATCCCGACAGGCAAAGAGGCCCTATAGGTATTAAAGCTAAAGCTGCCAGTATTAAACCCATGAGTATGCCCTGAAAAGAAATAAAAGCTAAAGGGAAAATGATGATGAACCAGAGTATATTAAAAAAAATCAAAAAGAACATGTTGTCATAAAAACAACGGAATACTTTTTTTAAAAGTTCCCAGGGAAACAAATTACCATCCTCCTAATTTATGGTCAATTTTAAGCCTCTTGGACTTCTTCTGCTTCAGCTGTCTCGAATAGGTGTTCCAGGGCTTTAGCTACCCCATCATCTTCATTGCTGGCGGTGATTCTATCAGCCAGAGAACGAATTTCCTCCGGGGCATTTTCCATGGCTATTCCCAGTCCTGCCCACTTTAACATTTCAGCATCATTAAAATTATCACCAATGGCCACCACTTCCCTTTGAGAATAGCCCCAATCTTGAGCTAAACGAGTTAGAGAGTTGCCTTTGTTAACCTCTCCTCCCATTATTTCAATAAAGGAATCCGTCGAGGAGGTCACATTTAATCTGCTGCCATAGTGTTTTTGCAGATAGTTTTTATAATAATGCCATCTCTCTTTATCCTCTTCTATGACCAATAATTTATGAATGGTATCAGGATTAAATTTGGTCAGTCTCTGGCCAATTTCATGACCTCGCACTCCAATAGAATTTTCATATTCCTCTGCCAGCCCATTGCGATAGCGGAAGTAGAAATCATCACCGACATAAATATGCAGATGGAGTCCATGTTCTTCAGCTAAAGAAATAATTTCTCGGGCCAGCTCCTTGGGAATAGGGTTTTCAAAAATGATTTTACCATTTATACGCCGGGCCAGTGCTCCATTGTGGCTTATAATGGCACTGGTTAATTTCAATTGCCGGGCATAATCAATAGCGGCAGGAAAAATGCGACCAGTGACTATTATAACCTCACAATCACATTTTTGCACTTTTTGTATAACCTCTGCAGTTGCCAGGGTGATTTCACCATTATTATTTAAAAGAGTGTTATCTAGATCTAAAGCTACCAATTTGTAGTCCATTATCGAATTTCGCCTCCTGTTATAATAATTCGGCCTTCTTTGCCATTTTCCTTCAAAAAAGAGAAAAAGGGGGCTTAAAGCCCCCACAAATTTCCAGTTATTTAACTAAGGATCAATATGAGGTCAAAATGTTTATCAGGTGAACTTTTTAGTTAACTCTAATACCCTGCCCCTAATTTCCTCTAACTGGCTCTCATTTTGATAATTTTTTAGAGCTGCAAAAATAAATTCTCCAATTAACTCCATTTCCTCTTCTTTCATACCTCTTGTGGTCATGGCCGGAGTCCCCAGCCTGATACCACTGGTGACAAAGGGGCTTTTGGTCTCATAGGGAATGGTATTTTTATTAACGGTAATGGCTACTTTATCTAAAGCATCTTCAGCCTCTTTACCGGTTATATCCATATTAGTTAAGTCTACCAGTAAAAGGTGATTGTCAGTTCCACCAGAAACCAATCTCAGGCCATATTCCTGTAATTTATCACCTAGAGTTCTGGCATTGCGAACCACCTGTTCCTGGTATTTATTGAATTCTTCAGTGAGGGCTTCTTTAAAAGCCACAGCTTTTGCGGCGATGATATGCATTAAAGGACCACCCTGGATACCAGGGAAAATAGCCTTATCAATTTTTTCGGCATGTTCTTCGCTACAGAGAATCAACCCCCCTCTGGTGCCTCTCAGAGTTTTATGGGTAGTAGAAGTAACAAAATCAGCCTCTTCCACAGGATTGGGATGGAGGTCAGCTGCTACTAACCCTGCAATATGGGCCATATCAACCATTAAGTAGGCGCCTACTTCATCTGCTATCTGGCGAAACTTCTTAAAGTTAATGATCCGGGGATAGGCACTGGCCCCGGCAATAATTAAACGGGGTTGATATTCCCGGGCCAATTTCTCCACCTGGTCAAAATCAATGACTTCTTCTTTTTTATCGACACCATAATGAATAACATTGAAATAATCTCCAGACATATTAACAGGACTACCATGAGTTAAGTGCCCTCCATGGGTCAAATCCATAGCCAGGACGGTGTCTCCCGGCGATAGGACGGCAAAGTAGACAGCCTGATTGGCCTGGGAGCCAGAATGAGCCTGAACATTGGCATGGTCAGCAGCAAATAATTCTTTAGCTCTATCTATGGCTAAACTTTCAACTTCATCTACAACTTCACAGCCACCATAATATCTTTTACCTGGATAACCTTCAGCATATTTGTTAGTGAGGCAAGAGCCTGCTGCTTCCATTACTGCCGGACTTACAAAGTTTTCTGAGGCTATTAACTCCACATTGTTATCCTGACGTTTTCCTTCTTTGTCAATCATCTCTGCTATTTCCGCATCTACCTGTCTTAATTCCTCCATAAAAATCATCCTCCCACTGCATTTATTTGACGTCTGTAATAATTATTCGGTAAAAACTACTTAAATCCTGCTGAAATAAATAAATTATACTTAAAAAATAGTTTTTTTAGAGGAATTAAAAAAGGCAAAGAAAAAACCGGAGCATTTAACGGCTCCGGTCGAAAAAATTTATTCGGGGCTAATAGCCTCAACGGGACATACCGGCTCACAGGCTCCACAATCTATACAGAGGTCCGGATCTATATTGAACTGGCTATCTCCCTCACTAATCGCCTCTACTGGACATTCAGGTTCACAGGCGCCACAGGAGATACACTCATCATTGATAACAAAGGCCATATTTTCACCTCCTCCAACTGATGCTTGTTCTTTGAATTAAATAGCATTAATAATTAGTAAATCTGCTTGTATTATATAAGGAAAAATATAGGCAAGTCAAATAATTAAATTTTAGTAAAATTGCCTAAACCGGTCGGATTTTTTAAGAAAGAGGCAGCTCTCAGATAGGTCTAACGTGCTGGTCAAGATAATTTCTAATTACCTGAGATAGTTCTGTGCTAATACCGCTAACCTGCTGTAAATCTTCTCTGCTAGCCGATCTGATTTTGGCTAAAGAACCAAAGTGCTCCAATAAAGCCTCTCTTCGGGCCGGCCCTATACCTGGTATCTGATCCAGCATGCTATGGGTTAAGCGTCTACTGCGCAGGCGGCGGTGATAGTTGACAGCAAAACGATGAGCTTCATCTCTCACCCGCTGAAGAAGATGTAATGCTGGTGAGTCAGGGGGAATAATCACCGGCTCTTTTTGCCCCGGCAAAAAGACCTCCTCTTCTCTCTTGGCCAGCCCTATTATATCCAGCTGGGCCAACCCTAAAAGGTCTAATTCTTTTACAGCAGCATTTAACTGGCCTTTACCACCATCTATAACAATCAAATCCGGCAGAGGTTTATCCTCGGCCAAAATACGGCTATAACGCCTGCCCACCACTTCTCTCATCATAGCATAATCATCGGGTCCTTCTTTAGTCCTGATCTTAAAGCGTCGATATTGACTTTTATCTGGCTGGCCATTTTTGAAGACCACCAGCGAGGCTACCGCATCAGTGCCCTGCAAGTTTGAAATATCAAAGCCCTCTACATGCCGGGGACTGGTCTCTAGCTCCAGATATTCCTGCAGTTCCGTTATCTCCTGTTGGGACCTCTGACGCTGGTATTTATGTTTAATCTGCGATTTCTGCAGATTCTGCTCGGCATTTCTCAAAGCCATCTGTAATAGACGGCGCTTTTGGCCCCGGGCTGGTTTTTTGATCTTAATACTGCGCTGCTGCGATTCACCGAGACTATCTACCAGCATTTTTTTATCAGCGGGGAGTATATTGACCAGTATCTCTTCTGGCAACTCTTCGGTCTGATTATAATATTGCTGAATGAAGGAAGAGATCAGCTCCTTTTCAGGAGCCTGCCTGGCTCCTTCTAACAGCATGTAATCCTGGCCTATTAAATTGCCATTGCGCACGATTAGAACCTGAACACAGGCCAGATCACTCTCTGCTGCCGAAATAACTGCTAAAAAGTCGCGGTTTTTACTATCTCCTGTTATGACCTTCTGCTGTCGGGCCAACTCTTCTAAGGCTTCCAGACCGTCCCTTAAGTAAGCCGCTTTTTCATACTGCTTTTTTTCAGCCTGAGCTAACATCTTTTTCTCCACTTCTTTAAGAAGCCGCTCATGGTTACCCTGTAAAAAACGTGCTATTTTTTCTACCCTGGCCTGGTAATCAGCCTGAGATATTTCTCCGATACAGGGGCCGGAACATTTTTCTATATGGAAATTGAGACAGGGCTTATCTAAGGGATTCCCGGCCTCGATCTCCTTTTTGCAGGAGCGCAGTTGAAATATATCCTTGGTCAGTTCAATGGTTTTATAGACGGCATCTACATCGACATAGGGGCCAAAATAATCACTACCATCTTTTTTTATTATTCTAGTCTTGAATATGCGGGGAAAATCCTCCTGCGAGGTGATCTTTATATAGGGATAACTTTTATCATCTTTCAGTCTGATATTATATTTGGGGCCATATTTTTTTATCAGACTGGCCTCTAATATATAAGCCTCTACTTCAGTATCAGTGACTATATAGTCAAAACCCCTGATTTCCTTGACCATTACCCTGGTCTTATAGGTATGATTGCCGGCTTGAAAATAGCTCCGTATCCGTCGCCGAAGAGATTTAGCTTTACCAATATAAATTATCTCGCCACTGATATCCTTCATCTGATAAACACCAGGTTCATCCGGTATCTCAGCTAATTGTTCTTTTATTTCATTTTTAAATGAATCAGAATTTGCTTCTTGATTGCTCATAGAAACTCACAGCCTCCCGGAATTAACCTGTAGCTTCAGATTCCAGCCGACCTTTTTTTAAAAAGTCGCGGAGGAAATATCCAGTATAGGAGTTCTCCACCTGGGCTACTTCTTCAGGAGTTCCAGTAGCTATGACCTCTCCTCCCTGATCTCCTCCCTCAGGGCCCAGGTCTATAAGATAATCGGCGGATTTAACGACATCCAGATTATGCTCAATCACCACCACAGTATTACCACCCTCACGGAGGCGATGCAGAACCTTTAACAGCTTGCGAATGTCAGCAAAATGCAAACCCGTGGTGGGTTCATCTAAAATATATAAAGTATTACCAGTGCTCCGCTTGCCCAGCTCATTGGATATTTTAACTCGCTGAGCTTCGCCTCCTGATAAAGTTGTAGCTGGCTGACCTAATTTAATATAGCCTAACCCCACATCTTCCAGGGTCTGTAAGCGACGCTCCAAGGGCGGTACAGCCGAGAAGAAGTCCAGGGCTTCAGTTACAGTCATCTCCAGAATATCGGCAATATTTTTGCCTTTATACTTTATCTCCAGGGTTTCTCTGTTATATCTTTTTCCTCCACAGACTTCACAGGGCACATGAACATCAGGCAGGAAATGCATTTCTATCTCATTTACACCCTGACCTTTACAGGCTTCACACCTGCCTCCCTTAACATTGAAACTAAACCTCCCCTTCTCATAACCTCTTTCCCTTGCTTCAGGGGTATCGGCAAAAATTTTCCTGATATAATTAAAGACTTTAGTATAGGTGGCCGGGTTCGAACGCGGGGTCCGGCCTATGGGAGATTGGTCTATATCAATAACTTTATCCAGGTGTTCAATCCCCTCAATCTCATCATGGTCCCCTGGTCTTTCAGTAGAACTATATATTTCTTTCATCAACCGGCGTTTTAAAATATAGTTAATCAGGGTGCTCTTGCCAGAACCAGAGACGCCGGTGATACAGGTAAATGTTCCCAGAGGAATCTTAACCTCAATATCTTTTAAATTATGCTGACGGGCTCCTTTAATTGTCAGATAGCGGCCATCGGGAGTCGCTCTTTCCCGGGGAACAGGTATTTTCTCTTCACCGCGCAAAAATTTGCCTGTTAAGGATTCCGGGGTATCCAGTACATCCTGTAATTCACCGCTGACCACAATTTTTCCACCTTCTTTCCCAGCTCCAGGCCCCATATCAATGATATGGTCAGCCGATCTGATGGTTTCTTCATCATGTTCCACTACAATAACTGTATTGCCAAGATCTCTGATATGTTCCAGTGTATTTAATAACCTGTTGTTATCGCGCTGATGGAGACCAATGCTGGGTTCATCCAGAATATACATAACTCCCACCAGGCCCGAACCGATCTGGGTGGCTAATCTAATCCGCTGTGCCTCACCACCAGAGAGGGTGGCCGCAGACCTTTCCAGGGTCAGATAATCCAGCCCTACATCACTTAAAAAGGTCAGGCGTTCCCTTATTTCTTTGATTACCTCACTACCTATTTTTAGTTCTCTCTCATTTAAATCTTTTTTTGCCCGGTCCAGAAATTCAATTGCTTCTCCTATAGAAAAAGAACTAAACTCAGCAATAGATTTGCCGCCAATGGTCACTGCTAAAACTACAGGTTTTAAACGCTGACCCTGGCAGGCCTGACAGGGACGCTGGCTCATATATTTTTCCATCCGCCGATGAGTCCCGGGAGAATTGGAATTATTTATTCTTTCCTGTAAGTAACCGGTGACGCCTTTAAAGCGAGTTGTATGCTGTCTTGTCTTTCCATATCTATTGGTGTAGGGAAAGCTCAGCTTCTGCTCTGAGCCAAAAACTAATATTTCCTGTATTTCTTCGGGTAATTCTCCAATAGGAGTATCCAGGGAAAACTCATACTCTTCAGCTAAAGCCTCTAATAATTGGGGGTAATAACGGCTGCTGGAGCTGCTCCAGGGAATAATTCCCCCTTCTGAAATTGATTTATCTTCATCCAGGATAAGCTCAGGGTCAAACTCCTTTTTAATCCCCAGCCCTTCGCAGTTTTCACAGGCTCCATAGGGGCTATTAAAGGAAAACATCCTAGGAGAAAGCTCCTCCAGACTAACTCCACAATCAGGGCAGGCAAATTTCTCGCTGAATTTGATCTCTTCTCCTCCGATGACATCAATTATCACCAGTCCCTCGGCCTCAGCTAGCGCCGTCTCCACTGAATCAGTTAAACGGCGAGTAATACCTTCCTTGATCTTTAATCTATCTACTACTATTTCAATATCATGTTTATAGTTTTTTTCTAAAGCAAACTCTTCCTCCAGTAATCTCACTTCACCGTCGACCCTCACCCGGACATAACCATCTCGCCGAGCTCTGGCCAGCACTTTGCGGTGTTCCCCCTTACGCCCGGAGATAACAGGGGCCAGGATCTGAATTTTGCTTGCAGCTGGTAATTCCAGGACCTGATCAACTATTTCATCTACAGTCTGAGATGCTATTTCCTGACCACAGTCAGGGCAGTGGGGGGTACCCAGGCGAGCATAGAGTAGTCTCAGATAATCATGAATTTCGGTAACTGTCCCCACAGTAGAGCGGGGGTTTTTGCTGGTTGATTTTTGATCAATGGAAATAGCCGGGGATAAGCCTTCGATATAATCAACGCGGGGTTTTTCCATCTGCCCTAAAAATTGTCGAGCATAGGCAGAAAGGGATTCCACATATCTTCGCTGCCCTTCGGCATAAAGGGTATCAAAGGCCAGAGAGGTTTTGCCTGAACCACTTAAGCCAGTGATTACAACAAATTTATCCCGGGGTATTTCAACATCAATATTTTGCAGGTTGTGCTCTGCAGCTCCTTTAATTTTTATTTTATTTTTAGCCATTAATTTCACCTCTGTGCTAATTCTTCTTCCAATTCTGCTATTTCATCTCTAATCTGAGCTGCAATCTCAAACTCAAGATTGTCAGCAGCTGCTTCCATTTCTTCCTCTAATTCGATTATTCTATTGGTTAATTCCTGGCTGCTTAATTCCTCCAGGGACAGAGTCTCCTTCTCCTTATTGTCTTCGCTACCATATTGGCCCTGCTCTTCTTTTATGACCATTTCCACCGGTCTAACTACCTCCCGCACCGGTTTATCGATGGTGCTGGGGGTGATATTGTTTTCTCTGTTAAATTTTTGCTGCTTCTGACGTCTTCGCTCTGTTTCTTCTATTGCCCTGGTCATGGAATCTGTCATTTTATCGGCGTACATTATTACCCGCCCTCTTACATTCCGAGCGGCTCTACCAATGGTCTGGATCAAAGAGCGAGTGGAACGCAAATATCCTTCTTTGTCAGCATCCAGGATGGCAATAAGTGAGACTTCGGGAATATCCAGTCCCTCCCGCAGCAGGTTAATGCCCACCAGCACATCAAATTCTCCTAAACGCAAATCTCTAATTATCTCCGATCTTTCAATGGTATCTATATCAGAATGAAGATATCTCACCTGGATACCAGCATTGGCCAGATAATCTGTTAAATCCTCGGCCATATTTTTGGTTAAAGTGGTAATTAAAACCCTATCTCCCTGCTCTTCTACAGCTATTCTAATTTCTTCTAAAAGATCATCTATCTGATTTTGCGTTGGACGCACCTCCACCTCGGGATCTACTAATCCCGTCGGTCTAATTATCTGCTCTACTATCTGTTCACTATGTTTCTCTTCATAGGGCCCCGGGGTAGCCGAAACATAAATAGCCCGGGGAACAAGTTTTTCAAATTCTTCAAAGTTCAGCGGCCTATTATCAAGGGCCGAAGGAAGGCGAAAGCCAAAATCGACTAACTTCTCTTTGCGAGAACGATCCCCTTTATACATCCCGCCAATCTGGGGTATGGTCATATGGGATTCATCGATGATAACTAAAAAGTCATCGGGAAAGTAATCCAGGAGAGTATTTGGGCGAGAACCAGGAGGTCGGCCATCAAGATGGCGAGAATAGTTTTCTATACCACTGCAATAGCCCATCTGCTCCAGCATCTCTAAATCATAACTGGTTCTCTGTTCCAATCGCTGAGCTTCAACAAGTTTGTCCTGGGCTTTTAATTCAGCCAACCGCTCCTGTAATTCCTGGCGGATATTTTTCAGGGCTCTTTCTATTTTATCTTCTGGAGTAACAAAGTGGCTGGCAGGAAAGATAGTAAATTCTTCATGCTCTGCTAAAATTTCGCCGGTCAGAGTATCTATTTCGGTTATTCTTTCAATTTCTTCATCAAAGAGCTCCACCCTGACAGCAATATCACGGTAGGCAGGGAATATCTCTAATACATCGCCCTTGACGCGAAAATGTCCCCGCGAAAGATCAATATCATTTCTGCTATATTGCATCAGGGCTAATTCTCTCACTATTTCCGGCCGGGGCTTTATCTCACCAACCTGCAGAGAACAGGAGAGATCAAGATAATCCTCCGGTGAACCCAGACCATAAATACAGGAAACACTAGCTACTATTAAAACGTCGTCTCTTTCAAAGAGCGAGCTGGTAGCAGCTAATCTTAACTTATCAACTTCTTCATTAATAGAGGCATCCTTTTCAATATAAGTGTCAGTCTGGGGTACATAAGCTTCTGGCTGATAATAATCATAATAACTGACGAAATAACCTACGGCATTGTCAGGAAAATACTCCTTAAATTCACTGGTTAACTGAGCAGCCAGAGTTTTATTATGGGCCATTACCAGCGTCGGTTTCTGCACCTCTTCAATAACTGAAGCCATGGTATAAGTTTTGCCGGTGCCGGTAGCACCTAAAAGAGTCTGATGACGATAATTATTTTCAATCCCCTCAACCAGTTTATCTATTGCCTGGGGCTGGTCACCCCGGGGCTGATAGGGGGCCTGTAATTGAAAATTATCAGCCATTATTAGCCATCACCTCACAAACTAATCTCCATTATGCTAAATCAGCATCATTTTAATTATATAACAATACTGTTGTTTGTCAACTAAAAAGAAGGGCACAAAGAAATGGCACAAAAAAAGACCTTCCCACAACAGGGAAGGCCTAGGCAGGAGTTATCAGGTTTGGGGTTGGGGGGAATCTTGATAACTCACTACATCTGCTGCATAATTTTATTGTGACCTAATTATATTATAACCTAGTTACTTTGTCAAGTATAAGCCAGAATAATTCTTATTTTTAGGAATAAATGCTCAACACAAGTTTAAATAGTAAATTTAAGGGGAATCTCTTCTTCCTCAATAGAAGTCTGCCTTTTATTTTGTTCTTTCAATTGGGCAATTTCCTCTTCCAGTTCAGCAAGCTTTTCCCAGACTGGGTCAGGTAAATTATCATGTTGCAGATCCCTTTCAGCATGAATTTTATGACCGTTTTGCTTGACAACTCGTCCAGGAATACCTACAACAGTGGAGTTGGCAGGCACAGCATTTAATACCACTGCTCCAGCTCCAATTTTAACATTATCTTCTACTTTAAAGGAGCCTAAAATCTTAGCTCCTGCTCCAATAACTACGTTATCTCCAATAGTCGGGTGTCTTTTACCTTTTTCATGACCTGTACCACCTAGAGTTACTCCCTGATACAAAGTGACATTTTTACCTATTTCACTGGTCTCGCCAATTACCACGCCCATCCCATGGTCTATAAAAAAGCCTGGACCAATTTTAGCTCCGGGATGAATCTCTATTCCCGTCAAGAGCCTGGCCAATTGAGAGATCAATCGAGGCAGAGTCCTAAGGCCTAAATTATAAAGTTTATGGGAAATTCTATGGACAATAATGGCATGCAGGCCGGAATAGGCTAAAAGTGCTTCCATTATATTATTAACTGCCGGGTCTCGGTCAAATATCGCCTTTATATCGGCTTTTATGGCTGAAAACATCTTTATCAACCCCTAAAGTTAAGTGTTTTACTATGCTTTATTTTATTATAACACTTCCCAGCCTGGATGCCAAGGGGAAAATCCATATTTGCAATTTATTTTTTGCCAGATTTATTCTTCTAATTCCTCTAATTCTTCTTCCAGTTCTTCGTCTATTTCATAGAAGGGATCAAGTTCTTCCAATCTTTCTAACTCTTCAGCATCTGGTAATAGATAATCGGTCTCTGGCCATTCTCCTTCTTCCAGATAATAAAGCACTGCCTCTATAGCTTTCTCCAGCTGGTTATCCAGGTCAAATTCTGTATCGGGGTCTAAGGGCAACTCATAATCAGGCATAATGCCCTCTTCTTCGATAAGGTTCTCTCCAGCTGTGTAAAAATTGGCTGTAGTTAAACGCAAAGCAGCACCCTGTTCCAGAGGAAAGATACTCTGTACGCTACCTTTACCAAAGGTACTGGTGCCCAGTAATTTTCCTCTTTCAGTATCGCGAATAAAGCCAGCTACTATCTCTGAACCACTGGCACTTCCAGTATTGGTTAAAACCAGGACCGGTAAGTCAGTGGTATGACGGTCTTCAGAAACCACATAGCTCTGCTCCTGACCTCCTCTTTGTTTGATCGATACAATTGTTCCCTCAGAAGCAAAGAGACTTCCAACATCAGCTGCTTCATCTAATATGCCCCCGGGATTATTGCGGAGGTCTAAGATTAAAGCTTCTACTCCTTCGGCTTCAAGTTCCAATAAAGCTTCTTCAGTTTTATCTCCAGTCTGCTGTAAAAACTGACTTATTGACAGATAACCCACCCTACCATCTTCATAAATCTCTGTTTCAGCGATGGGGACTTCGATTAAATCTCTGGTTATTTCAACATCAAAGGGCTCTTCCTCACCTCTTTCAATGGTTAAAGTAACATCAGTGCCCGGTTCTCCTCTCATTTTATCCACGGCTCTTTCCTGAGAAATATCTTTGGTCTCTACTCCATCAATTTTTGTTATCACATCTTCAGCCTGTAGTCCTGCTTCTGCTCCAGGAGTATTGCTAATTGGTGCCACGATGGTGAGTTTATCATCTCTAGTGGTAATCTGTATTCCTATTCCACCGAATTCACCTTCGAATTCCTCCTGCATCTCCTGATACTCTTCCTGGGACATAAAACTGGAATAAACGTCTATCTCCCGCAGCATACCTTCAATTGCTGCCTCTAATAACTCCTCTGTTTCATACTCTTCCACGTGATAATTTTCTATCAAAGAAATTATATTCTCCAGATTATCCAGGGAAAAATGTTCTCTATTATCTTCAGCTGCTAAGGGAGTAAATCCCAGTCCAATAATTAAGGTCACCAAAACAACTATGGTCAAAGAACGAAAAATATTCTTTTTCTGCACTTTATACCACCTTCTTTTTAGATTAATTAATATTATATAGGCAAAAATGAAAAAAGTAAAATAAAATTTATCCCTGGGTCCAGGATTGAAACTTCTGTCGCCAGGCCTCTCTTGAAATTTTTAATAGATATCGTGGTAAGACTGCCATTCTGCTAAGGCGAGAAGGTTCCTGCAACAGACGATATAGCCACTCTAAATACAACTTTTGCCATATGAGGGGAGCCCTCTTTTTTTTCTCTGCCAGAATGTCAAAACTTCCTCCTACTGTTAAGGCTACTTTAGCAGCTAAATCATTTTTCTGGCTGGCTAAAAATTTTTCCTGTCGCGGAGCACCCATGCCGACAAATAATAAGTCCGGGCTAGCTGCTGTTATCTGGTTAATGATGTCATTTTGCTCCCCCTGGTTAAAAAATCCATGATGAAAACCTGCTATCACCAATGAAGGATAAACTTTTTTGAGCCTGTCAGCTGCCTGTTCTGCTACTCCAGGCTCCCCACCTAAAAAAAACACTGAATAATCTTTTTTAGCTGCCAGCTGTAATAATTGCTGCAGAAGATCAAAACCGGCAATCCGAGCCGGGAAAGGGTCCAGGTCAGGCAGGAGTTTAGAGGCTAAAATAACACCAGCTCCATCAGGAGTGCTCAGCCAGGCCTCATTAATTATCTGCTTGAGTTCTTTATCCTGTAGAGCCTTCATTACAATCTCAGCATTGGGAGTTACAACGAGTCTACAGCCTGGTTTTGGTCGTTGTAGCTGGCTATCAATTTTGTTGATGATATTTTCCATGGTAAGAGGATTGAATTTTATAGTCATGATACTGGCTGTCTTCATTTTAACTCTCCTCATTTAAACTTCATCAACAGGGAATAATATTTTGCAAAAACTCTAGCAACCGCTTCCGGGCCTGATTTTTATAATCAGTCAGGTTTTTTTGCCAGTCTTCTTTCCTTTTCCAGGTGGCTGCTAGCTTGCTACTGATTCTGTCAGCAGTAATATTGCCGGTGGTGCCCGCCGGTTCTTCAGCAAACCGGGCTAAAAAACCTGCTATTTTGGGATCATATTCAATAGCCACCAGAGGAACAGAGGTTAAAGCAGCAAAGACTAAAGAGTGCAATCTAACCCCAAGCAACAGGTCCAACTTATCATACAGCGATAAAAGTTTCCGGGGATCTTCAGTGGGTCTGGCCAGGATGATTTTTTCTTTTTTAACTCCTGTCAACCGGCTAATCAGCTGCTGACTTACCTGGTAATCTCTTTGACCATGGAAGGGAAGAAATAATAATTTAAACTCAGGGTTAGCCTGACAGAATCTACTTAAGCCCAGGGCTAAGGGTTTTAAATAGCTATTATTCTTCCAGGGACGCAGGGCTAAACCTAAAATTTTGCTTTCACTACTGGTAGCCAACAGCTCCTCTCCTTTTTCAGGCTGAGAAAATAAATCAGGCCAGGAAATAGTTTCCCTGAGCTCCTGAAGCAGCTCAGGCGATAATAAAAAAACCGGATCATCCAGCACAGAAATACGCTCTGCTTTTAAACCCAGCTCCAGCAGTAAGTCCCGGGAAGCAAAATCTCTTACAGTTATCTTATCCATGGTAGCCAGGGTATCAGCAGTTAATTTCTGCAACCATTCTCTCTTTAAGGGCCCCACCCCCTGGCAGCAAAAGACTGAGGGGAGGGAGTATAAATTGGCCAGCCTTATCAATCCTAAATAATAAAGGGGAGAATACCAGCTGGTCACATCCTGGAGCAGACTACCTCCGCCACTAATAAAACAATCACTCCACTTAAGGGCCTGGTGAATTTCCCAGGGGTAATATCTATGAAAAGAGGTAACACTAAAGGAGGCCGTCGTTTCCTGGGGCAAATTGGATAAAACAGCTATTTCTCCCCGGGGGTAAACCTCCTGCAATCCGGTTATCAGACTATATAAAATAGCTTCATCGCCTAGATTATTAAAACCATAATAGCCCGAGAGCAAAAATTTAGGCATCTATCTCTGCCTCCAGAATAACAGAGTATAAAAGATTATAAATTTTAACCAGGACTAATATAAATAGAGCCAATAAGCCAGCTACCAGTAATCCCATCCAGAAACCATGAAAAGTACGAACAAAAGTAGTGGCCAGGGGGGTATGGAGGTGAGAAAAACTATTGACAATTGTTATCTGGCCTATGATTGCTAACATCACAGCACCAATCTTGCCCAGTTCCCAGTGTAAATATCTCCCTATGAAGGGCAATAAAAATAAAAAGGGATGACCGAAGAGAAACTCTTTGAAACGCGGTCGGACTGTTAGAATCTGCTCCAGCTGGTCTCGGATTATAATTTCCCAGGGAGGTACTGGAATCAAGGGAAGGTTACCTGTCCTACCAATATAAATTACCAGAACAACTGATAGAAAAGCTGCTCCGAGAACATGTTTTACTTTTAATTGAAGATTAAATAGTGTTATCAATCTATCGGTGAGGTCAGTAAATCTTTCAGTCTGCCAGCATATTTTACTATAATAGCCGGCTGCCAGAACCAGGGGCATTATAAAGGCATATTTCACTCCCCGAAAAATCTCCACCTGATTGAAAAACTCAGGTTGAGCCAGTATCTGAGCAACCAGTAATCCACCGGCCATAGTTACAGCAAAAACCAGAGGAAGAGTTGCTAAATATCTTTCCCTCTCCTCGGCAATATCAATTATTAAAATAGCAGCCAGCACAGGGAAAATTATGGCAGCAGCTAAAGCTAAAAGCTGCCGGTAGAATATTTCAGAAAACCAAAAATAACTAAAAAATGTGGTTGTAATAACAAAAAACAGCAAAACTAAATACAGTTTTTCAGGAAGCTTAAAGGGAAGCAAGGCTTTTAACATTAAAAGCAGGCCAAAGATAACAGCTAAAGTGGCTAAAAATAAGTTACCCCTGCTATTCTCCTGCTGAGAAAAATAACCGGCCGTGCCCAGCTGGTATCCCTCCTCTTCCAAACCAGCACTAATACTGGAGGTTAAGTCTAACTGCAAGTCAGCCAGATTCTCCTCTGGCCTTTCTGGTGGAAACCCGCGGAGATACAAATAGCGGACATTTCTATCGCGCACCGACCTCAGATAACGGTTGGCAATCCGCTCTACAGGATATTCTTCCATTTCTTCCTGCTGTATACTATGAACTCTAATAATTTGCTCAGAAAATTCTCGAGCTAAATCCCGGGCCCCCTTCTGATCAGCAATAAAGGGCTCAACATAGCCGTAGATTAAATCATTTTCCTGCATTATAGTAGAAATGTCGCCGTAATCCCCAGGGAAACCAGCAACCTGATCTCCTTGAAAAATCACTGCTGAGATATCCTTTCTGGCAATCTCAGCCAGTAAAACCTGATTTAGCTTCTCCGCTGGTTGGTCATTCAAGCGAGCTACAGCCAGCAAGTCCTTTTCCAATATATCAGTTATTCTAGAAGCTGAATACCCGGGGACCAACTCCAGTAAGTTTTCCTGCCAGCGAGGAAAATATACCACTTTTCCCTGCTGATAGGAAAAATATTCAACAGAATATATTTCCTGCCAGGCCGTTAATACCCTGGAACTGATCAATTCTCTGCTGGCTGGAGTAAAATAAAGAACAGCAGAATTTTCTGCTGGTTCTATCCCTTCGTCAGCTAAAGCTGGTTGCAATTCATTGGAAAAGGAAGCCAGATCAGCCTGGCGCCAGAGAGCCAGCTGACCTCTTTCCTGTAAATCTTCAATAGTCCAGGCAGGATGGGCAGCTCCCGTCAAACCGACTTCCTGCAAATCTTCCACAGTGAAATCAGGATTATCCAGGATCAGATAATCCAGCTCAGCCAGATCCATAATCAGGTCAACTCTCTGGTTTTCCTGTTCTTGCTGCCAGCGAGCTCTTAAAGGAGCAAGGCTAATCAATAGAACAAATATCAGCAGAATTATTAACGGCCCTTTCTTTTTCATTGCTACTCAGCCTTTCTGTGTTTTAAATAAGCCTCTACAAATTCATCCAAATAACCGTCCATCACTTTATCAACATTGCCTTCCTCTAAATCAGTTCTATGGTCCTTGATTTTTTTATAGGGATGAAAGACATAGGAGCGGATCTGACTACCCCAGGCAATATCCTTATGGTCCCCTCTTAATTCATCAATTTTATCTGCCTGCTCCTGCTCCTTCAGTTCTACCAGACGAGATTTCAATATTTTCAGGGCCATATCTTTATTTTTATGCTGTGACCTCTCATTTTGACATTGAACAACCACACCGGTGGGCAAATGGGTAATTCTCACTGCTGAATCAGTCTTATTAACATGTTGACCGCCAGCTCCGCTGGCCCGATAAGTCTCCATTTTTAAATCTTTTTCGTCAATATCTATCTCAATATTATCATCTAACTCTGGTAAAACTTCCACTGAGGCAAAAGAAGTGTGACGGCGCCCGGAAGAGTCGTAGGGAGAAATTCTCACCAGCCGATGTACTCCGCGCTCTGCCTGAAGGTAACCATAGGCATAATCTCCTTTAACTAGCAAGGTGACATGCTTTATGCCAGCTTCTTCCCCGGTCATAAAATCCAGGGTTTCAGTGGTAAAACCCTGTTTTTCAAACCATCTGTCGTACATGCGCAGTAACATCTGAGCCCAGTCCTGGGATTCTGTTCCGCCAGCCCCGGGATTAATGGAGAAAATAGCATTATTGGTATCATAATCTCCGGTAAAGTGAAGGCTTAACTCCAGTTTGCTCAATATCCGGTCTAATTTGCTCAAATTCTTTTCCAGTTCCTGAGAAGAGTCAGATTCTCCCTCTTCAAGCAGCTCTAGATAAACCTGGGTATTTTCCAGCATCTCCTCAATATCAGCTATTAATTGCAGTCTATTTTTAATATTATTTAACTCTTTAGCTCTAGCTTGAGCTGTGGAATTGTTATCCCAAAAACCCGGTTTGCTCATTTCCGCTTCCAGTTCTTCCTTTTTTGCTATCAATTTATCCCGGTCAAAGTAAATCCCTCAAATCCTGATATTTATTATTTAAAGTCTGGTATCTTTCAGTAAAATCCATGTTTTACCTCCCACAACATCTTTTATATTTCTCACCACTGCCACAGGGGCAGGGGTCATTGCGTCCTGGTTCATCAGGTTTAACTATTGGTTGTTGTTTTTGTTGTTTCCTGTTAGCTCCTTTAGCTGCTGCCTGCATTTTTTCTCGCTGTTTTCTATTCTGTTCAGCCACTATATCAGGTTGACGGAAATCAAGTTGACTTCTTTTATCGGCCAGACTCTGGGTTTTATCGGGAGATTTAATTTCAATTTTAAGCAGCGAACTGACAATATCCTCTCTGATAGAACCCGTCATCTCGTTAAAGAGATCGTAGGACTCAAATTTGTATTCAGTCAGAGGGTCTTTTTGACCATAGGCACGCAGTCCTATTCCCTGACGAAGTTGATCCATATTGTCTAAATGAGACATCCATTTGCGGTCAATAATTCTTAAAGCTAACTGCCTGGCAATATGGGTGAACTTCTCTTCTCCTAAAGCCTCCTGTTTCTGCTGGAGATTTTCTTTAGCCTGATACATCAAACTCTCTTTAATCTCTTCCCGGGGAAGGTCCATCAGTTTCTCCAGCTCTTCTCCCGTCAACTCTTCTCCAGCTATCTCTAGCTGCAGATTAAAACCTCTTAAATGGTTTTGAAAGCTCTCTAAATCCCATTCACTGGGGTGAATATCTTCAGAGAGATATTTTTCCATAATATCGGCAAAGGTTTTATCCAGCATACTTGCAATCTTTTCTGTAACCTTCTCAGTCTGCAGTAACTCCTGACGCTGTTCATAAATAACCTGGCGCTGTTTATTTAATACATCGTCATATTCCAGGATAGATTTTCTGATATCAAAGTTACGAGCTTCAACTTTGCGCTGGGCTTTTTCTATAGCTGAAGTTATCATTTTATGCTCAATTGGCTCATCTTCTCTTAAGCCCAGTTTGTTTAAAATACCACCGATATTGTCAGAGCCAAATAGCCTCATCAAATCATCTTCAAGGGAAACATAAAATTGGGAGGAACCAGGGTCTCCCTGCCGGCCAGAACGGCCCCTTAACTGGTTATCAATCCTTCTGCTTTCATGCCGTTCTGTTCCTAAAACATGGAGGCCACCTAATTCAACAACCCCTTCTCCTAATTTAATATCTGTACCTCTACCAGCCATGTTGGTGGCAATAGTAATTGATTTTTTCTGACCAGCGTCTTTGATTATTTCCGCTTCCTTCTCATGATTTTTGGCATTTAAAACATTATGGGGGATACCCCTTCTCTTTAAACGCCGGCTCAATTCTTCAGATTTATCTATATCCACTGTACCCACTAAAACTGGCTGGCCCTTTTCATACCGGGCAGCTATATCATCAATTACAGCCTGAAATTTATATTCTTCAGTTTGATAAACTAAATCTGGCATATCATCTCTAATCATTGGCTCATTGGTGGGAACTACAACTACATCCATATCATAGATCTCTATAAATTCATCCTCTTCAGTTTTAGCAGTACCAGTCATACCTGCTAATTTATCATACATGCGAAAATAATTCTGTAATGTAATGCTGGCAAAGGTCTGGGTCTCCTTTTTAACTTCTACACCTTCCTTGGCTTCAATCGCCTGATGCAAACCTTCACTGAACCTTCTGCCTTCCATAACTCTTCCTGTAAATTCATCAACAATTTTTACTTCTCCATTTTTAACTATATAATCTCGGTCTTTTTTCATCAAAGTATGGGCCTTTAAGGCCTGGTTCAGGCGATGGTTGAGCTCAAAGTTCTTATTATCATATAAGTTTTCAATATTAAGCAGCTCCTCAGCTTTCTCTACCCCCTCTTCTGTAAGATTGACAATCTTACTCTTTTCATCGATTTCATAGTGGCGCTCAGCCTGAAGGCGAGGAACTACCCTATTGAATTTGCGGTAATCTTTACTGGTATCCTGAGCTGGGCCAGAAATAATAAGAGGAGTACGGGCTTCATCGATAAGGATACTATCGACCTCATCCAGGATAGCAAAATCATGACCGCGCTGAACCATATCTTCTTCTTTATAGGACATGTTATCCCGTAAATAATCAAAACCAAACTCATTATTGGTCCCATAGGTAACATCACATTTATAAGCTTCTCTTCTCTCTTCGCGAGGCATACCATTGAGAATGACTCCTACGGAAAGGCCTAAAAATCGATATATCTGACCCATCCATTCGCTATCTCTTTCAGCTAAATAATCATTTACTGTAACCACATGGACACCTTTGCCGGCAATGGCATTTAAATAGACCGGCAGGGTAGCTGCCAGAGTTTTACCTTCTCCAGTCTTCATCTCCGCCGTTCTTCCCTGATGTAAGACAATACCTCCTAACAACTGAACATCAAAATGGCGAAAACCTTCCTCAGTGGACCGCTGCGAGGCCTCTCTAACCACGGCAAAGGCCTCAGGAAGGAGCTCATCAAGAGTTTCCCCCTGGCGATAACGTTCTTTAAATTCTGGAGTTTTAGCCTTCAATTCCCCATTGCTTAATTCCTTCATCTCCGGTTCTAATTCATTTATCTCCTCAACTATAGGTTGTAACTTTTCCAGTTCTTTTTCGTTGGGATCTTTAAAAAAGTTTTTTAAAAAACCAAGCATTTTCTTATAAACCACCCTAAATTGATAATATTATTAAACAGATGGAGCTAATTTTGTCAAAGAAAAAATCAGGGCTCTATACCCTGACCAACAATAGTTGCTCTTTATAATTATATCACTAATCCACTATAAACTCAAAAAAACCAGCCGCCCCTGAAAAGGGCCGGCCGGTTTATTATTTCTCAAGAAACTTTATATCTAAAGACAGATTAGCAGATCAGGTCGTTGGTTCAATCAGACCATAATTATCATCTTTTCGTTTATATACCACATTTACTTCATTGGTCTCAGCATTGGAAAAAACAAAGAAGTCATGGTCTAAAAGATCCATCTGCATAACCGCCTCTTTTACATTCATAGGTTTAACGGGGAAGCGTTTGGTCTTAACTATTTTGGGCTCAAATTCTCCTGCTTCTTCTTCCTCTTCGCTGCCAGGAGTTATTCTCCCTACATCATTTTTCAGCTCTTCTGTTCGCTTTTGTTTATAAGCTTCTTTATGCTCTTTTTTTCTTTCCCGTAATCTGCGGTTGATTTTTGTTTTATATTTGTGCACCTGTCTTTCTAGTTTTTCCATTACTCCATCGATAGAGGCATACATATCACCGGTCTCTTCTTCTCCTCGTAAAATCAAACCACCAACGAAAGCGGTAACCTCCACGATATGTCTTTCTTTTTCTACCTCAAGGGAGACCTGGGCTTCCATTGGTTCAGCTTCTGTAAAATATTTTTCTAACCGGGATACCTTTTCCTTTACATAATCTTTTAGGGCAGGAGTCACATCAACATTCTTTCCATAGGTCATAATTTTCATCAAAAACTCACTCCTTTCCAATTGCAATAACTGATTGATAATCACAGTAGCTGGATATATATAATAATTCTAGATTTATAACTTAATTCCTGCTAATTAAAAGGCTTAAATCTTTATTAAGCAACTAATCTTTAATAAAATTTAAAGCCGGCCATCAGAAAATGGCCGGCGGTTGCTCAATTTAAAGTTTATATAAACTTTATAATTTCACAACATTTGCAGCTTGAGGACCGCGATCTCCTTCGACAATTTCAAATTCTACTTCTTCGCCATCTTCTAAACTCTTAAAGCCTTCTTCTTCAATAGCCGAAAAGTGTACAAAGACATCATCGCCATCCTCGCGCTCAATAAATCCATAACCTTTTTTTGCATCAAACCATTTTACCTTACCAGTGTAAATCATTTAATAAATTCCCCCTAAAATAATGTTACTATGGAGCGCTATGCTACCTGTTTTCTGCGCCCATATCGTAAATAAATATATCACAGTTTCCTAACCTTGTCAAACTCTTTCTGCTGCTGTAGCAGTGAGAGCTGAAACCTGTTTAGCGCCGGCAGCAAGGAGCTTTTCGCCAACTTCATTGAGAGTACTACCGGTGGTTACAACATCATCAATCAACAATATTTTCCTGTTTTTAACAATATTTTTGGCCCGGGTTTCTATCTGAAAGGCCCCCTGCAGAACCTCTTTCCGCTGGGTTTTACCTAAAGCATATAAACTTGGAGTATTTCTAATCCTTTTAACCAGTTCTTTAACCTCCATTTTTTCCTGCTCTGCTATTATATCAGCCAGCAGAAGGGCCTGATTATAACCTCTTTTATTTCTTCTCTCCTGAGAAAGAGGCACCGGTACCAGCAAATAGTCAGCAGAGTGATTAGAAAAAGAATATTTCCAATAATCAGCCATCAGTTGAGCTAGGGGCAGAGCCATCCCGGTATTTTGTTGATATTTCAGGGCAATAATCATATCCCGGGCCAGTCCCTGATAAAGTAAAGGGGCCCGTATTCTTTCCAGGATAAAGTTGCCTTTGCTGCAGAGCTGACAGGTTAGGGCTTGATTGGTAATAGCCAATTGACAGCCACAATGCAGGCAGAATCTAGTGATAAAAGATAGTTTCTCCAGGCAGCTATCACATAAATTGCTGAGAGTGGAAAAGATAAATTCTCTGCTGCAGATTAAACAGCGGGGTCTGGGTGGAAACAAAAAGGATTGCAGACCCATCTTAACCAACTACACCCTTGAGATTATAGTCTTCTCTTATTTCATCTACTTTCTTGCGGGCTCTCTGGAGAGCGTTGTCCACTGATTTTAAATTAACATCCAGCTCTTCAGCTATTTCCTGATAACTTTTATTAGCCAGATAATTAAGAAAAACCTCATGCTCCAACTCGGTCAAATTCTTCTCAATCTCCTCCATAATTACAGCTAATATTTCTTTATAGATAAAGAGGGTTTCTAAATTGTTATTATCATCAGATATTATATCGTTATAGGTTCGCTTATTTTCCCCTTTATCAATTGATTTATCTAAAGAGGTTGAATTATTTAAGGGCATATGTTTTTGACGATTGGCTTTCTTGATAGCAGAAACCAGCTGGCGGTGAATGCATAGTTGCGCAAAGCCACGGAAAGAGGCCTCTTTATCTTCCCTGTAGTCCCTGATGGCTTTAAAAAGCCCCACTCTACCCTCCTGAACGACATCTTCTCTATCCAGTCCTTTGATAAAAAAGTAACGGGCTTTGGCATATACGATATCCATATTGCAATTAATCAGCTCTTCAATTGCTTTAACATTTCCCCGTTGAGCTTTTTTAATTAAGTCCTCCTGTTCCTCTCTGCTTTTTTTTCTCATTGGATCACCTCATCTTCCTGATTGCGAGATGAAATAATCTTCTTAATGATTTTAGTAGTGGATTGGTTCTCATCAATATTAATAAACTCAAGCTTAGCCCCTACCTGACTGACAATTTCACTTTCAGGTAAAGTGTCTCTGGTGTAATCTCCACCTTTAACATAAATATCAGGGCGAATATTATCGATAACTTTTTCACAGGTTACTGCAGAAAAAGATGTTACCAGATCGACGGCCTCTAGAGCAGCCAGGACCTCCAGCCTTTCCTTTAGTGGTATAATAGGTCTCCCCTCGCCCTTTAATTTTCTTACTGAGTTATCGCTATTAACAGCCACAAGTAAAACATCCCCTAATTTTTTAGCGGCCTTAAGATATTGCACATGACCGATATGTAAAAGATCAAAGCAACCATTAGTTAATATAAGTGTTTTATCTTTGAGTTCTGGTAATTTAAGTTTCTTTATTTCCGGCAAGGAATAAATTTTACTTTTCATTGGCCATCACCTGGACCAGTTCTTCTGGTTTAACAGTGGCTACACCTGGCTTGCTCACTACAATACCGGCGGCCTTATTAGCCAGTTCAACAGCGGTAATTATATCAAAACCTGCTCCTAAGGCCAGAGCCAGTGTTGCTACCACTGTATCTCCTGCTCCAGTTACATCATATACTTCCACTTTATTTTCCACCGGTATATGTTGATAATTCCCTTCTTTAAAGAAGAGGGTCATTCCTTCACTGCCCTGTGTTATTAATAAATATTGACTTTGTAAATCTTTTAATAAACTCTTTCCCGCCCTTATCACTTCCTGCTGGTCACTAATTTCTGCTCCCCGGAGTCGGGCCGTTTCTTCTAAATTCGGGGTGGCTATGGTAGCTCCGACAAAGTCAAGCAACTGATAGCGACTATCGACTAAAACTGGAACCTCCTCTTCCTGAGCCAGGGATATTATTTTTTGATTAAAAGACTTATTAAAGAGTCCCAGGCCATAGTCCGATAGGATAATAGCTTCTATAGAACTTATTTTAGCAGTTAAGGAGGATAGCAGTCTCTCTCTTTCCCGGGAAGATACCTCAAGTCCCATAGTATTATCTATTCTTACCACCTGTTGACTGACCACCTGTTCTCCTCCAGCCACCACCCTGGTTTTAACTGCTGAATGCATCCTGTTATTAACCAGGATATCAGAGCATAAAATCTCTCTAGCTGATAAATTTTTCTTCAATCTGCCCCAGTAGTTATCACCACCTACTAGACCTAATAGCTCAGCTTTACCTCCTAAAGAAGCAATGTTGGCAGCGGCATTGGCTGCACCGCCAGGGCTAACCTCGCGGTCAGTCTCCTCCATAATGATGACCGGTGCCTCCCGCGATACCCTGGCAGGACGGCCAAAGATAAATTCATCGACTATAATATCACCTATTACCAGAATATTTTTGTCGAGCAATTTAGTGAGCAGTGAATTTTCCAAAATAAAAGCCTCCTACCAATAAAAAGACTAAAACTCAACCCTTATGCCTAAAGAAAAATTAATATTATCTCGATTCCAATAGCTATTACCGGCTGTGATGGTAAAGCCACTGTTGGCGACTAAGGGAATTCCCAGGCCCGCCTGGTAAACCCAATTGTTATCATCGACTGTCAGGTAATAATCCAGGGAATAGAGCAAAAAGTTTCTCTGGCCCAGATCAATTTCTCCCCCCACTCCTAAAGCAGGTGCCAGCTCACGCTGATTAAAGTCAGTGGCTGCAGAGAGCCTGACCTGGGAAGTTAAGTTTTCCTGCTGAAGAAAATTTAAGAGCCAGGTGCCTTTAAGATCAAAATTTTCGCCATCATAGTAAAAAAGACCCTCAGTTTCGTTAATAGCATCAAAGGATACATTTAATTTAAGCTGAAGGGCTTCTATATCAGAAGTGGAGCCGGTAATCAAATAATCAGCTCTTTCCAGCCTGGGGGTCCAGGCCTGTAAAGGTGCAGTCAGAAGAAAAACTCCAAATAACACCAGAATTACAACAGTTAATTTTTTGTTCATGGATAATTCAACTCCTAAAATTCACTTTTTATTAAGAGAGAATTAGAAATATTTCGCTCTCCGCTGGGTACATTTATATTAAACCCTCTAACTAAGAGCCGAGCAGTATCTCCTCCATCTAAATTCATGGCCTGGACAACATTAAAATCAATCATCAATTCAGCCAATTGCTCCAATTCCATGCCTATGCTTCGCTCTGGTTGCCGGCCATCAACGGTAACCAGCAGCAACTTATCATCAGCGGTGAGACCTAAAGCAGAGCGAGGTGCCCTGCCCTCAACTATATCCGGTTGAAATTGTTCTTCAGCAGCAGTTATATCTACTTCTCCTTCACTGACGAGGTTAGGACCGGCAGCCAGGGCATGTTTAACCTCACCGTTAAAGTCTGGCTCAGGGGTAAAACGCTCCACTAGTTGTAAATTATCACCAACCCGAATATTTGCCAGTTCAGCTGCTTTATTCCCTCTCAGCTGAATTAAGACACCCTCTTCAGGAACAGCAGTGGCTTCGTTATCGCCGCGCTTGATTCCTCGAACTATCTCCTGCTGATCTAAGTAAAGCTCAATACCATCGGGGCTTAAGGGGGGTGCTTTATCTCCCTGATGGCTATTAATAAGCACTGCTTCATTTTCCTCCGGGGCTCTATTGGCACCCTGGATGCTAACTTCCCCTCCTGCTGGAGGTTTTAATTTGGCCTCCCAATCATAGCGACCAATGGTAAATTCTCCTTCATCGCTAATTAGCAGAGTGGTCCTCTTCAGATCTCTAACCTTTTCTGTTGCTAGCTTTCCATCTATCATTAGTAAACCCAGGGGGCGACCGGTGCCAGCAAAAAAACCACCATTAATGCCTCCTAAGGCCTGGTTTCTTACCCCCATCTCTCGCAGATCTTCTCTTCCATTTACGGTATCTCCAGCTAAAACAGGAAAGACCGAATAATGTCTATTATTTAGATCAAGCTCTAATAAATTAATCACTCGAGAACCCCACCAGGTCTGTTGTCTTATTTCACGGTAGTTTAAACCCCGCTGCACTCTAGCATCGACAACTTTTCTGGAGCTAACTCTTTCTTTCATATCTACAATATCTATCTCTGAAAAATTTTTCTCTAGAATCTGTTGATAATTTTCTTCCTGCAGACCTGCCAGGCTGATATCGTTGATATCTATTATACCATACTCTTCTTTGGAAATCACAGGATTATCAGAAATATTTTCCGAGTCATAGACAAGGGGATATATCTTATTTTCCTTAACTAAAAAGTTCGATTCCGTAGCAGCTACCGCCTCCTGAACTGGAGAACTAACATCACTTAAAGGAAAATTATCTCCAGCTAGATAATCAGACTCTCCATAAAGGGTTTCAGCAGTAATCCTGCTTCTTGATATAACCGCTAAAGCCTTTAAAGCAGATGATGATAAAGGCTGCGAGGATTGTGATTGTAGCTCACTTAATTCCCTCTCTACCAGACTCTCCAGCGGTTTTTCCTGGAAACCCGTTAATCCGTTATTATCGGGAGAAATCTTCATCTCTCCTCTAAATCTATAACCCTCTAAAGTGAACTCTCCCTGCAACTTAAGGGAGCCAGCAGCTAATACTTTATCCTGCTGCTGCCATAATTCCAGCTGCCCACCCTGATTATAATCAGTAACCCAGCCTTCATATCCAGCTTCACTAAGTTCCCCGGCCAGCTCTTCAGCCTGATCTCTTTCCGTAAACTCACCAACTAACAGGCGATAGTAATCCTGAGAATCTACAATCTGCAGGTCGGCAAAACCGGCAGAGGACAATTTGTTTTTCAACTCACTGGCATTTTCCCGAGTAGAAGTGGCCAGTATCTGCACGGTATAAAAACTATCAGAGGCTTCTGCTTCTTCATTATGTAGTATCCTAAAATCATCAGTTGAGACTGTTAAGGAATCAGTTTCAGTGTTATCAGGAAGTATTTTAAGCTCACTGTCAGCTGTTAATTCTAGCTCAGAGGATTCAGGGAAAAATTTGAGAGGCACAATCCGTTCTTCAGCAATAAATTCTGACATTTGAGCTGGAAATTCAGCCTGGTCTATAGCAGTAATATTCCCAGATAAAAGCAAAAAGGCTAGTAAGGTGATAATTACTCTGCTAAAAATTTCTTTTAAGATAGCTTTCATAAAAATCACCTTTCTAGCCTTGGTTTGCCATATATTTTGTTTCCTCTTGCTTAATATGATTAATTCAAATCATTTTCTTCCATTCTTTCTGCTCTGATAGTATCTTCCGGACGAGGTTCAGCCTCTTCGCCGCTTAACTGGCGATAGATAATTTCATTTAAGCCTTTAAAGGACTCCTGACTGGCACCCATTTCACTAATTTCCTGGTCAAGCATACCGGTGAAGACATCCTCGGCAAAACCTCCATCCAGGAGATCACTTTCCATGGTGGCATCACGCATGGATTCAAACATCTGCTGGAGGAAAATAGCCACAAAACCATCGATGGCTTCCTTAAGGTTTTCGCTATCCTCAACACCCTGCTGATCTACCTGGAGACTTTCCTGGACTGTCTCTAAAGAATCCATATCAGTTTGGTACTGACCGGGCTGAATCTCAGCAGAGAAATCAAAACCATCTATACCTAACATTATATCACACTCCTAGCGCACTTCCAATGTGCCATGCAGGGCACCAGCTGCTTTTATTTCCTGCAAAATAGATACTAAATCTCTGGGACTGGCGCCAATAGCATTTAATGTTGCTACCAGATCATGAATGTTAGCTCTTGCTTCCACTACATGGAGTTGTCCTTCTTCTTCATCCACTTCTATATCCGTCTCTGTTATTACCACAGTCTCTCCATCAGTAAAGGGTCGAGGCTGATGAACTACATCGCGAGAGACTATCTGAATTGTTAAATTACCATGAGCCACTGATACTGTGGAAACCCTAACATTATGGCCCTTAACTATTGTACCCGTTCGCTCATTGATAACAACTTTAGCTTCCATGGACGGCCGGACCTCTAATTGATTTATTTCAGCTAAAAAGTCAGCCACATTATTGGCATAATCATCTGGAACATCAACCTGCACCTGACTCTCATCGATTGTTTGGGCTATCTCCCCAATATCTTCCTCTACAAAATGAGTATTGATGGCTCCAGTTATCTCGCTGGCAGTTTCAAAATTGCTGTTTTCTAAGACCAGGGTCAACTGATCCCGATCCAATTCATAGTCAACATTCTGTTCTACAATCGCCCCATTTGGAACATAGCCAGAATTGGGGTGATTTTCTCTAACTTCCTGGCCACCTCCCCTAACATTATAACCGCCGATAGATAAGGGGCCCTGAGCTACTCCATAAATTTGATTATCGGGTCCCTGGAGAGGAGTCATTATTAAAGTACCCCCCTGCAAACTGCGGGCATCTCCCATTGAACTCACCATGGCATCAAGGGTATCGCCAGGGCGAGCATTATGTGGCAGGTTAGCTGTCACCATTACCGCTGCCACATTGCGGCTGGAAAGATCGCCAGTTTCAACCTCTACCCCGAAATTGTCCAGCATATTGGCTATGCTCTGCACCGTATTTTCACTGCGGCGGGAATCACCGGAACCGGCTAAGCCAACTACAATTCCATAACCCACTAATTGGTTATCGCGGGCATCATCGAGGCGAGTTATATTTCCTATTTCTACTAAGGGATCATGTTCAATAGCCTCTGGATCAATTTCTGCCATCTCATCTGCCTCTTGAGCATCAAACTCTTCCTCAGGATCTAAGGGTTCTGCTTCTACTTCGTCAAAATCATCAATATCAACATCCTCCAGTGCTTCTTCAAAGTCTTCCTGAGCTTCAGCAAAATCCATATCCTCTTCCATTTCAGCCATTTCTTCTTCATCTACTATTATTTCATCATCCTGAGCTAAGACTGGCTGGGCAATAGTCAGAGTTAAAGCTAAAATAAGCAGTAGCAACAAAGTCAATCTTTTATTTTTACCAAAATCTCTCATGATAACACCACCTAAAAGATAAAGTTGAATACTCGGGTCAAAATACCCCGGTCCTGCTTATCTCCAACTATTCCTTCACCTTCATACTCAATTTGCGGATTGGCTATCAGACGGGAATCAATGGTGTTATCTGCTCTAATATCCTCTGGCCTTACGGTACCAGAAAGGACTATTTTTTGAGTTTCATCATTGATCTTAATGTCTTTTTCTCCAGCGATTAAAAAGTTGCCGTTATCTGTGACATCCTCAATGGTCACAGTTATATCAGCCTCTAATGTTCCACTTCTTTCCGTGGTACCATCAGCGGTATCTGAACCGGAATAGCCAAAACTAAAGGGATTGATAAAGCTAAGCAGTCCTGTGCCCTGTTCAACACTGACATCACCATCTTTGCTGGCTGAACTACCAGCACTTTGGACTGCGCTGGCATCTTCTTCAATATTTACCGTTACCAGATCACCGACTTCAAGTTCCTGTCTGTCTTTATACATGCTATCGCTGGTATCCTCCCAGAGTGAAGTAGCTGCTACACTGAAAGAAAAGGAAACCAGCACCACCAGGGTCAGCAATAAAATTAATTTATGATTAAATTCTTTAGCTAACAACTTAATACACCTCCGCTTCCTGTTATACTTGCTGCTAATATTCAACGGCAAAGGAAGGATTTATAGTGCCCGGGCCAGATCCGGACTGATGATCTCTGCCCTAAAATAATTGCCGCTGTCGGGGTTTTCTAGTTCAATAACCTCCCCGATTGTACCTCTTTCTCTGGCAATCGCCAGAATATTTATCTCAACTCCTCCGGAGGAAGCCTGGACGGTGATCTCATCACCTCTGGTAACCACATCAGGAAGTTCCAGCATATCCCGCTGCAGAACTGTTCCCTCTGAGTAACTGCGTCGGCTTTCCCCATGGAGGACTAAATCTTTTTCCAGGTTTAATATTAAATCTTCTGGATAAATCTCCACTTTTTTCTTTTCTTGCTCTAAAATATCTTCAGTAATTTCCTCTCCCCGCTCAACATCTGTAGTCAGAACATATACAGGGAGTTCATAGGTTAAGACTGCCGATAAGTTTAAACGCCGCCAGGTCTCGCCTTCCACTTCTAACTCCACAGGCCAGGAAGAGCGCCCCACTTTTTCAGGGTCTAAATCCAGGGGCGATAATGAAAATTCTCCAGCTGGCATTTTAAGCTTTTCAGCTTCAGAAGTTAAATCTAAATGCAAATTATAATCTATATCTTCTAACGCCGTATCAGTGTTAGCTTCATCTTCCAGCACTTCAATCAGCTGAGCTACAATTTCATCCTCTGCTATCTCCTGGCTGCCAGTAATAACCTCCACTGTCTCCGCCCCGCTCAAGTTAAAATCAGAACGGGATAGAGCACTGTTGCGGACATAAAGATCTACTATCTGAGCAGTTAGTTCTTTTGAATTACCGGGCCTGGGAGCAGATCCCAGCTCTATTTCCGCTAAGTTTTCTTCTGAGAATTCTCCAGGATTAATATTGGCAATATCACCTAAAGTGATTACAGCCGAAGAAATTTCAGCTTCTGAATATAATTCTATCTGTGCTGGCCCAGCTAAGACAATATTTCCACCCCTTACCAATAGGAAAAGGGCAATTGTCAGTAAAAACAGCACTATTTTTTTAACCGGGGAACTCTGCACTGCAATCAACCCCTATTGTTAGCGCCGCAACTGATTGGCGGTATTGAGCATATCATCTGAAGCTTGAATGGAACGGGAATTCGCTTCATAAGCCCGCTGAGCGGAAATCATATCTACCATTTCTTCCACTACTTCTACATTGGACATTTCTAAATAACCCTGGGCTATTGTTCCAAAGCCCTCTTCTCCTGGAGTCCCAATCATTGGAACTCCTGAAGCTGCTGTTTCGGAATAAAGATTTCTTCCTATACTATTCAGGCCGGCTGGATTGCTAAATTTAACTAAATCTATCTGACCTACAGTCTCTGGTTCTTCCTGACCTGGCATTTCCACACTGACAGTTCCATCACTGGTGATAGAAATGTCAGTGGCATCCTCAGGAATATCAATAGCCGGTTCTACGGGAAAACCATCAGCAGTAACTAGTTGACCAGCGCTATCCTGTTTTAAAGAACCATCTCTGGTATAAGCGGTACTATCGTCAGGCAAACGAACTTCAATAAAGCCATCACCTTCAATTACAACATCCAGAGGATTACCAGTTTCCTGCATGCTACCAGGGGTAAATAATTTCTGAGTCGCACCAATCCTGGTACCTGAACCAATCTCAGTTCCAACTGGGACTTCCGCCCCCTGAGCATTGGGTGTACCAGGTTGGCGAGTCTGCTCATACATTAAATCTTGAAAATTGGTCCGGGATTTTTTAAAACCTGTAGTATTAACATTGGACAGGTTATTGGAAATAGTATCTATGTTGGTCTGCTGTGCCTCCATTCCAGTGGAAGCAGTGTAAAGAGCTCTAATCATAAGTTATCACCATCCAGTATGCAAATTTAATTATAACATTAGCAAAAATATTTAGCTAAAGCTGCTGTTCCGCAATCGGTTGGAACAGCCAGATGGCTTCCCAAAGGGGTCCAGCCATCAAAGACTATCTATCCTAGAAAATAGCATCCAGGGAGTTATCGTAAACTCCCTACATCATTAACAACTCTCTGTAAGGTTTCATCTCCAGCCTGAATAGATCTCTGGTTGGCCTCATAATGACGACTGGCTTCAATGATATTGATCATTTCATTGACTACCTCAACATTAGCTCCTTCGAGGAAACCCTGTTCAACAGAATAATCCTCGGCCTCTACAACATTACCGGCCTCAGCCTCCCAGAGCCCATCGCCAATTTTTTCTGCTGCCTCTTCATCAGCAAAGGTCACCATCTCCAGAGCATCAACCTCCAGAAGATTATCATCATCTCTGACATAGACAACTCCATCAGTATCCACTTCTATATCTTCACCAGGTAAACCTTGAATCGGTCCTTCTTCTCCCTGTACTGGATAACCCTCCTGAGTAACCAGCTGACCGGTGTCATCAAAAACAAAGTTGCCATTACGAGTGTATCTTTCCCCGGCCGGGGTATCGACGACAAAAAAGGCTTCTCCATCAATGGCCATATCCAGGGGGTTTTCAGTGTTAATCATATTTCCCTGGGAAAAATCAGTATAATTATCATCAATTCCCACACCATTATGCAGGCTGCCTATCTCCGTCGGTCTACTTCCACCTTCAATGCGATGCAATAACATCTCGGGAAAAGATTCCTTGACAGTCATATCCTTTTTAAAACCAGTGCTTTCAGCATTGGCCAGATTATTGGATAAAGTGTCCATTTTAACCTGATTGCTAGCCATACTGGAAGCCGAAGCATATAAACCTCTTATCATTTCATCACCTCCTTGGTTACAGATTTAATCAATAGTTATCTCATCCAGTAAAGTTGGCAAATCAACATCGGCGGGAAATTCATAGGTTCCTGCCCGCATAACTGTCTCCAGCTCAAACATCACCATCAACCTAACCATTTCATCATAATCAACTAAGCCTTCATCAGCTAAAATCTCCGCCACTCGTAAACTGTGTACATTACTTGGTATTTCCACTTCAATTTGCTCTACTATTTCTTGATCCGAAGAAATTGGGTTATAATTAAAGGAGAATTTTTCCTTATAGTTATCAGCAATTTTGGCCGGATATCTACCTTTAGAGCTGATGATCTCTTCTCTAGTTAAGTCCACTTCTTCCTCATGCTCTGTTTCCTCAGTTTCTTCATCCAAGCCCGCTGTTTCATCATCTTCCTCTACTGCTCCATTTTCTGCTCCATCATTAAATAAAGCTAATATAAAGTCTGTTGTCTGACCTGGCTCTTCCTCCTGTACCAGAAGAAAACCACCTCCCAGCAATAATAGTAATCCCAGCACTAAAACTATATTTATCATTTTGCTCCAATTAAAACCGTTACCCGGCATTATCATCCGCCCCGTTTCCATGCATCTTAATAATTAATTCTGTTTCTCTGATCCCTATATCCAGGGAGCCAGCAATATCTTCCAGGGAAGAATTATTTTCATACATTTTAATAGCATCATGATATTTATCAGGCAGATTCCCCTCATTTTGTAACTCCTGGTTAAAAGTTTGATTAAATCCTCCCAGATCCTCTATGCTTTTTTGATTTAAATTTTTAATCTTTTCTTTCAGGACTTTCTCCTTGGCATTTATCTCCTGCAAAAGTTCATCGATGTCAGAATTAATTCTAGCTAACTTCTTCTGATTATTTAGTAGAGCTTCTGTCTCCTGAGGAGAAACACCTCCACTTACCTGTCTGCTCTGGTTGTTATTAGCATTATCAGTGGTATTGGTATTGTTGGTAACATTGGTATTATTGGTAGTATTGTTGCTATTATAGGCTTGCAGAATTCTTTTGCGGGCTAAACTGTTTTTTTTCTTTCTATTATTTTTTTGCTTTCTCCTGTTTTCCCTTTTGGCAATAATGGCTTCTTTTGCTGCTAGAAAAGACTCGACGTCAAAATCCTCTGCAGAATTTATCTGCTTTTCATTATTTTTATCCCGGGACAGAGTAAACTTCAGGGTTATGCCCACTGCCAAAAGTATCAAACCTGCTATTAACATAAACCAAGCAATATTCATAATAATATCCTCCCGGTTTAAACTCTTAAACCATTATCAAATCTATTTTTTAGCTATAATTTTTAGCTTAGATATTATATCTTAATATCAAAGTTTTTTCCTCTGGTGTTAGCAGCCTTTATAGCTGGTGACTCCTGCTCTTCCTCTGAATTTTCCTTTTCCTGAGCATTCTCGCTTTCCTCTTTATCGAAGGCATTCTGGCCTTCTTCATCAGCTATTTCTTTTTTCTCTACATCTTCCTGCTCCTTTACTCTTTTTTGATCTCTACCCTGCTCAATTTCCTGTTGTTGCTTAATTATTCCCTGTTCCTGAGCAGTTTCCAGGCTGCGCTGTTGTTCCATTTCACTAACCTGCAAGGAAGATTGTAAATGAGTATGGGGGTTAATTGGATTAGGCATAATCCCACCTCCTAAAGTGGTGCCTGAACAACTTCACCGGCTTCTTCTACAAAGGCTGTTGTCCTTAATTCATCATGGACAATAAATTTCGAACTGCCAATGCTAATATTTACCCCTGGATATACTCTGTCTTTAACTTTGATTTTGCCTTCCCGAGAACGGCTGGATTTTTCTTTTAATTCTTCTAAAAGTGCTTCTTTTTCCTCTATCTCTTCATTCATGTTTTTAGCTGTTTTCTGCAGACGATAATACATTAGCTCTTTTGACTCCGGCAATTTACCCTTTTGCTCCTTCAATTTTTTAAGTAACTCCAGAGCTTTTTCAGCTTTAGTTTTGTTTTGCTGGCATTTCTGGAGCTCCTCTTTTAAATTTGCAATTTTTTCCTTGGTCTCCGGGTCAATGCCTACCTCCACCAAAGTGGTTGTGGCCAGGGTAGAGCCAATAACCTTTGCTTCAATAATTTTGGTTGCTCGACATTTGCCTCCCACTATTAGACCCTTTCCCTTGCCCAGGAAAATGCTATTACCTGCTTCAATTTTGCTGTGCATAATAGCATCATCCACATAGACATCACTTCTGCCAACTACATTACCATTCTCCACAAATTTGATTTTGATATCTCCCTTAGCTTCTACCTGCCCCTTATCCTTACCGATAAAACCCTTATGGATTATAACTTCTCCTCCAGCTTTAACGTGAGCACCACTAACTTTTCCTTTAATTTCGATATTTCCTTCAGCTACAACCTCAAATCCTTCCTGAACATCACCTTTAACCAGGACATTGCCTACAAAATCAATATTACCGGTGGAAAAATCTACATCTCCCTGCACCTCATGAATTGGCAGGACACTGACTTTTTTTCTTTCCTTTACGACCTGCCCCTCTATTTTGGCCACTAATTTATCCTCATCAACTTCGGTATTTTTCCCTCGAGGAAGTTCTACTTTTTTCGGTTTCGGGGGACTAATCTCCTCTCCAGTAACTTTTTTGCCTGGAGTTCCTGGCTCTGGTTCTTTTTTAGTAACCAAAACTTCCCCTTTTTTCACATTGTTAATTAAATCTAAATTTCGAAAATCAATGGTGCCATCTTCTCGCTCTATCCCAACTTTATCCTTATCAAATTCAAAATGATAAATCAACTCTCCATCATGACCAGGCTCAGGTTGCTTACCTTCAGCTATTAAAAATTCTGAAACCTCTTCTTCACAGTCGAGCAGATCATGGTATTTATCTTTCTTAATTCCATAAACAATTCCCTTTTCCTGCAAAAACTGCTCTATTTTATTCTCAGTTAGCTCTTCGCCCCCTAGAGCCGGCTGGTAGCTCAGGTAAGCCTCTAAACCATCTTTCTTTAGAGATAAATCAAGACTATAGTCCCGGTCTAATTCCGGTTTGCGAGGGGCAATATTCACCCATTCTTCTGAAGGATCTTCAAGTTCCTCCTGGATTGCCGGCCAATCAACCTCCTCAATTTCTAATTCCTTTAAGGACTCTTTAATTTCATTATAGTTTATAGCTCTGCCTTTTTCCGAAGGGGGAGTTATTTTAAGCTTAACCCCATCTTCGGCAAAGTTAATCTCAAAATCACCATCAAGTTCTAAATCGCCCTCTATAGCTGCAAGTTCCTCCTCCAGTTCAGCAGTCTCATCAATTTCCAGAGTGACCTCGTAGATATTATCTTTATCTATTATTCCTAAAAAACCAGAGCGTTCTTCCTTGAGCTTGACATTTATCCTGGAATCATCAAGCATTTGTCTGCCCTCTTTTTGCCAGTGTTTTCTGGCTTTTTTGATAGCTGTTTTGTCATCTTTTGCTTCAACTTGCAGTTTTTCCTGGCTCAAAAGAAATCCCTCCTAAAGCAATTCTGCTTTATCTCTACTTAAAAATCCCCTCAATCTCTGCAGCCCCTTTTTGTGAATTTGAGAGACTCTAGCTGCAGACACCTCCAGTATTTCAGCTATTTCCTGCTGGGTTAATTCTTCATAATAATAGAGAGTAATTACCAATTTTTCCTGTTTAGATAACTTTTCTAAAGCTGAAATTAAAAGCTGTTTTTGTTGTTTTTGTTCATAGTCACTAAGAGGGCTGGCTTCATCATTTGCTATAAAATCAAGCAGTCTGGCCTCCTCAGTTTTAGCATCCAGAGAGAGCCATTCAGCAGCCGATAGATACTGCATAACCTCATCCAGTTCTTCCTCTTCTAAATCACATTCAGCAGCTAATTCCTCTCGACTGGGTTTTCTCTTCTCTCTACTGCGGAATCTTTCTCTAGCTGCCAGAATTTCTTTGCCCTTGCTGCGAAGAGAATGGGGAAGCCAGTCTAAGTCTCGCAAATGGTCTATCATGGCTCCTCTTATTCTCTTGCTGGCAAAAGTTTTAAAATTAATTTCTCTATCCAGATCAAATCTTTCTAAGGCTTCAATCAGGCCAATAATTCCATAGCTCTCCAGATCTCTTTCTGGTATAAAGTCTGGTAGCAGGACCGATAGTCTGCTGGCCTGGTATTTTACCAGCGGAAGATATTCCAGTATCAGCCTTTCCCTAGAGCTTTCATCATTTTCATTTATATAATTATCCCAGAGCTTATATTTATTAATTTGGTTTGCCTTAGAATTTTCCTGCAAAACTTTCACCCCATTGCTAATCAGTCATTCTCCTCAGTTTCCAAAATGGGCGGATCCAGGGGAGTGAAATCATCCTGAGAATTCTCTCCTTGTTTTTCACCTTGTTTTGCTCCTCTACCAGCTTCATTATCAGTTTTTGACCTGTCCCTGTCAGATTGAAAATTTTCCTGGTTCTGCTGATATTTCTCGCTGGCCTTAGGCGAGCTTTGCTGCTGGTCAGAATCCTGCGAAAAAATATCTGCTAATTTTTCCATCCCCCAGGGAAGATATTGGAAAAACAACCCAACTGCCAGGCCTAGCAAGAAAAATTGGAGGCTGGTAAAAAATACCCACTGCAAGGAATAAAAAGATATTAGTCCATATAATACAGAAATTACATAAAAGATTCCGGCAACTAATAAGGCTTTGAAGAACTTTTCTGCCATGCTAGATCAAACCTTTACGGCGGAGTTTTCGCTGGTGATCAAAGAGCCAACCCATAAGAGAGTCTCTAGTTCTGGGGTTAATATCGACAAATTTCATACCACAGGCTTTGCCATCAGCAATATCATAAAAGTTTACTATTTTAGCCAGTATGGGAACGCCTTCAATTGCTTCAATATCTAATTTTACTTCCAATAATTGTTCTTTTTCCAGCTCTTCTTCTAATACCATCTTCACCCCGCCACCGCTAATGTCAATAGTCCAGCTTTCCTTATAATCATCCTCGGGTTCTAACTCCTTATCTACTGGACGGTACCAGATTTTTTTTCTTACTTCCAGGCGGAAAAATTTACGACGTTGAATCTTGACAAAATCATCCTCTGCTGGTCTGTCAACAACCAGGAGAGGGACTGATTCAGACACCCTATCCTGAATTTCAGTGCTAAATTTATAGGCGGCGGTATCGGCGGAAAAAAAGACAGCAATCTCTGTTCCTGGACTTAAGGGAACTAAAGAGCCTTTTCTGAAGGGCACCAATAATTTCAAATAATCATCCTCGATATCGGCTATCCGACTTTGATAATCTCCTTTGTAGGGTCCCCGTTTAACCTGTATTTCAATATTTAGATTTATCTCTAACTTGCTGGCAACCATAGTGACGTTTTCCTCCTCATCTAAGACAACATAGATAAAATATCAGCTAATACCTTTATTAATAGAGAGTTAGAGTAATTGGTAATAAATGTGAAGTTAGTGGAATTACTTAAAAAACCCTAAAAGACGGTAGACAAAACCCTTCATACCTCTAGAACCCTCTGGTTCTTCATCTAAAATAGTTGCCGCCGTCTTTTTGAAGGCTCTGCTGGACTTAGCTTCAGGATACATGGTGAGTAGGGGATTTTGTTTTCTCACTGCTTTTTTGACAACTATATCATAGGGAATATGGGAGACCATTTTAATATCAAGGTTCAGATAGTTTTCTATAGCCTCTTTAATTCTACTGGCAACCTCTTTTCCTTCCCTCTCACTTTCAATCTGATTTACCAGCAGATTTACCTGACAGCTAATTTCATGGCTGGATAAAATTTTAATTAGACTGTAAGCATCCATGATTGCTGTTGGTTCCGGAGTTAAAACTACTATCACTTCATCGGAAGCTCTGATAAAGTTCACAATAGTGGAGTGTACTCCGGCACCAATATCCAGGAGAATAATATCAAATTTATTTTCCAATTCTCCAGAAAGACTGATAAGTTTTTTAACAGCTTTCATCTCTAAATCTATAAAACTATCAATGCCCGAAGAACCTGGCAGCACAGAAATACCTTCAGGTCCTGTTAATAGAGCATCTTCTAGCTGGCATTCTTCTGCTAATACATGAACTAAGTGATAGCGGGCAGAAAGACCTAAGATGACATCTACATTAGCCATACCCATATCAGCATCGAGAATCAAAACTTCTTTCCCTCGCTGCTGTAATGCCAGACCGAGATTGACAGCCACACTGGTCTTACCGACTCCCCCTTTGCCGCTGGCCACAGCTATAACTCTAGTCTGCTTCCGGGCTGGTTCAGTCTCTTTAGTATTACTATCCGACGAATTAAACATTTGCCGCAATCTGCTTGCTTGATCAGCCATCGTTATCACCCAGCATAAAGGGGATTAGTTTTTCAGGATGAGCAACATCCAGATCATCAGGGACATCCTGGCCAAAACTATAGTACGAATAGGGAAGTTCATGTCTATGACGTATATTAAGGATATCACCAAAGGTGGTAGCCTCATCCAATTTAGTTAATAAAAATCTATTGGGCTCCAGGGCCGAAAATTTATCAATAGTCTGCTGCAGGCTTTTGGACTTGGTGTTTAGGCAAAGTAAAAGATGAATTTCATCAATTAATTCATTGGCCATTATACTTTTAAGTCTTCCTAATTGTACCTGGTCTTTCCAACTGCTTCCTGGCGTATCGACGAGGACAAGGTCAAAGTTCCTGAATTTATTTGCTAAAGCGACTGCAAATTCACTATCATTATAGACAACTTCCAGGGGTATATTAATAATATCACTATAGGTTTTAAGTTGCTGGACAGCAGCAATCCGGTAAGTATCAGAAGTAATAAGACCTACCTGATAACCCTTTTCCACCTGGCGAGCAGCTAACTTGGCAATGGTGGTTGTTTTGCCAACTCCAGTAGCTCCCACCAGGGCCACTACTTTTCGCTCTCCCTGGGTTAATTTTAGAGGACGGGGTTTGCCAATTATTTTCTGCAACTCTTTTTGAAAGATTTTCATCTGTAGTCTAGCTTCATCTTTACCCTGCAATTTTTTCGTTAAATCACGGGCCAGCTCCTCTTCTACTTGCTGCTCCATTAACAATTGATACACTCTCTTGGCTGGTCCAGATAAAGTTTTGGCAAAATCGTCTTCCTGCCAGGAAGTTTTTAAATCTCTAATCATCTCTTTTAGGTTATCTATTTCGGCTGATTGTACTTTAGGTTGGGGCTGAGAGTTCTCCTCCAATCCGGCTAAAACCTCTACCTTTTCTTTGCCAAAGAAACCGAAAATACCTCCTACCTTGTATTTGCGGGTATTTAAAATAATGGCATCAGAACCCAGTTCAGCCTTGACTTTAAAAATCGTGTCCTGCATATTGTCTCCTACATATTTTTTAATCTTCATTTATCTCACCGTCCCCATTATCTGTAAGTTTACATCAGATTGCAATTCATTATAAGAAAGCACATGAAGACGGTCCAGGGTTCTATGAGTGAGATCCTTTAAGGCCTTTCTAATACTGGGGGCCGTTAACAATATTGGATCATAACCTCTTTGAACCAGAACCTGAATTTCTTCAGCAATTTTTTCAATTATTTTTTGCGCTCGCTGAGGCTGTAAGGCCAGATAGCTGCCCTGATCACTTTTTTCCAGGGCTTCATTTAATTCCTCTTCTAACTGTGGATCCAGTGATACAGCATGGAGATTATATTCTTCGTCGGTATATTTCTTTGTTATCTGCCGGGAAAGAGCCTGTCTGACATATTCGGTAAGGAGCTGGGTATCTTTAGTCCGGGGAGCATAATCAGCCAGTGTTTCCAGAATAGTTAACAAGTCCTTAACGGAAATTCCCTCCCAGAGCAGATTTTGCAAGACTTTCTGTATCTCTCCTAAAGACATCAAATCAGGCACCAATTCTTCCACAACTGCCGGGTAATCTTCCTTTAAATTATCTACCAGTTCCTTAACCTCCTGTCTCCCTAATAATTCATGAGCATTATCTTTTATTACCTCTGTTAGATGGGTGGCCATAACTGAAGGGGGATCCACGATGGTATAATTAGCCATCTCAGCCTGGTCCTTTTTATCCTCATCGATCCAGATTGCTGGAGTGCCAAAGGCCGGCTCCTCAGTTTCAATCCCCTCAATCTCTTCAGTGGTCATACCAGAGTCCATGGCTAAATAATGATCAGGGAGGATCTCATAGCGACTTATCTCCACTCCCTTTAATTTAATTCTATAGGTATTTGGCTCCAGTTGCAAATTATCCAGTATTCTTACCGGTGGAACGATGATACCCAGTTCCATGGCGGTCTGCCGCCGTATCATAGCTACTCTATCGAGAAAATCTCCGCCCTGTTCTGGCAAAACTAAAGGTATTAAATTGTAACCCACCTCTACTTCCATGGGGTCAACTTTTATAAGGTCAGATAGTTCCTCACTTTTGGGGGTGCGTTTTTTAGCTTCCTGTTTTTGTTTGCGTTCCTGAGCTTTTTTCTCTTCCTCTGCTTCTCTTTCTTTAGTTTTAGTGGCTTCTCGATACATGATAAAGGCCACGCCAGCAATAAAGATGCCTAGAACAAAGAAAGGAATATTGGGTAATCCAGGAACCATTCCTAGAAAGAGCAATACCGCTGCCGCTATCCAGAGGGCTTTAGGTTGATGGGTGAGCTGTTTTGACATATCCTGGCCCATAGAACCTTCGGCAGCTGCTCTGGTTACCACCATACCGGTAGCTGAAGAAACCAGGAGGGCAGGAATCTGACTGACCAGACCATCTCCCACCGTTAGGAGAGTATAGGTTTGAGCTGCCTCAGCCAGTGGCATCCCCTGCTGCAAGACACCTATAACCAGACCGCCAATAATATTAATGACGGTGATAATAATACCGGCTATAGCATCTCCTTTGACAAATTTACTGGCACCATCCATGGCTCCATAAAAATCGGCTTCCTTGCGTATTTTCTCCCGCTGCCAGCGGGCTTCCTCTTCATCGATTATACCGGCATTTAGATCAGCATCAATGCTCATCTGCTTACCGGGCATGGCATCAAGGGTAAAACGAGCGGCTACCTCAGCAACCCTCTCGGCACCTTTGGTGATTACTACATACTGAATTACAATTATGATTACAAAGATGATAAAGCCAACTACATAATTTCCCAGGACCACAAAGGTCCCAAAACTTTCAATGATTTCACCGGCGTAAGCTTCAGCTAAAATCAGCCGGGTGGTGGAAACATTTAAGCCCAGCCGAAATAAGGTGGCAAAGAGAAGCAGGGATGGAAAAACCGAAACATTAAGAGGTTCAGTGGTATAAATGCTGACCAAAATGACCACCATGGAAAAGGTGATATTGGTTGCCAGCAATATATCCATCAAAGAAGGCGATAGGGGTATAATAAACATTATGATGACCCCCACTACAGCCAGGGCAAATACTACATCGCCATTCTCAGCTAATAATTTTCTAAAGCTGCCAGCTGTACTTGCTTCTGATGATGGTGGCATTTTAGTTTCCACCTCCCTCTTAAAAATTTATTAAAGCTATAGTTATTTTCATTCTAAAAATCAGTAAATTCTTCTGCTAATAGTTCTGCCTCTTTTCCTGCTGATAAACATAGGCCAGCACCTCAGCTACAACCTGGTAGAGGTCTACCGGTATCTCCTGGCCAATTTCTGCCATCTTGTTTAAGGCCTGAGCCAGTGATTTGTTCTCCACTATAGGTATCTCCAGTTCTTTAGCCCTCTCTTTAATGCGACGGGCTAAATGGCCTTCACCCTTGGCTATTACCAGCGGGGCTTCCATTTCTTCCATTTCATATTTTAGAGCCACAGCTATATGAGTAGGGTTAGTGATTACCACATCGGCTTCTTTCATGGAGCTCATCATCCGGTTAACACTCATTTCTCGCTGCTTCTGTCTTCTCTTCTGCCGGATTTCTGGATCCCCTTCCATCTCTTTTCTTTCCTCTTTTACCTCCTGCTTGGTCATCATCAGGTTCTTATGATGCTCCCAGCGCTGGTAAAGAAGATCGGCTACCCCTAAAATTACCAGGAAAATCAAAACCTGAATCGCTATAGTAACAATCAAATCTGCTACCAGCAAAAGACCAGGCTCCAATCCCTGATGACTGAGACTGATTAAAGCTGTCCAGCGCTGCCTGACCTGGTTATAAGCTATGGCGGTGATTACTACCGCCTTTAAAATCGATTTGACCAGCTCAAAGAGTGATTTAAGGGAAAAAAGATTTTTCAAACCTTTAATAGGATCTAATTTAGTAAAATCTGGTTGGATTATCTTGGCATTTAACATCGGGCCCACCTGGAGGAAATTCACAATTCCTCCCACCACGGCAGAGGCGATCATTATCGGGGCCACTAAATCAGCAATATAGACAATATTATCCATCAGTTCATAATAGCCTGCCCCTTCTGACATCTCAGGTATCTCTGACAGAGTCAAGTAGCTGGTAACTCTGTTCTGAAGAGAATGCATCATGCTTCCAAAGAGAAAGTAAAGGGTAAGAAAAGAAGCCAGCAGGGTAAAGGCTGCTCCAAATTCCTGACTTTTTGCTACCTGGCCTTCTTCTCTGGCCTTTTCCAGCCGCTTCGGCGTCGGTTCTTCTGTTTTTTCGCCAATAGGTTCTTCATCTGGCAATTCCCCTCACCTCTTTTCAATCTCAGGGTGATATATATTCAATCATTTCAGCAATCTGGCTGAAGGCATTCTCAAAAAGCCCCACAAAATATTGCATAAACATCGTCGTTGAAAGCAGTAAAATCAAAACACCTATCAAGATCTTAAAGGGCAATCCTACAATAAAAATATTGATCTGCGGTATGGAACGGGCTAAAAAACCAAAGATTATATCGGTCATGAAGATCGTCCCCACCACCGGCAGGGCAATCATGAAAGCGATGATAAAAATATCTCCTGCTGCTCTAAAAAATAGCTGCCAGCCCTGCTGGGCAATTATCATCTCCCCTGGCGGCAGAGTATTGTAGGTGCTGTAAAGAGCTCTTATTAACATCAAGTGACCGTTGATGGTGAGGAATAAAATGCTGGCCAGAATATTTTTTAACTGACCTGTTACCGGCCCCTGAACATCAGATACGGGGTCAAAAACATTGACTATCAAAAAGCCCATCTTTATATCAATAACCTGGCCGGCCAATTGAATGGAAGAAAATATCAATAAAACCAGAAAACCAATCACCAGGCCAATACTCAATTCTCGCAAAACATCTCCGGCTACCAAGAGAGGGTGGTCAGGAAAGACTACTTCATAGGAATTAGCTATCACGGGAGCTGTGGCCACCGCCAGCCAGAAAGCTGCTGCCGCTTTCATGCGGCGAGGATAGGCACCACTGGATAGAATAGGCGTTACTATAAAGAGCCCCGCATAACGCAAAACTATTAGGATAAAAAGATAGGTATAATCAGTTAAAACCAGCAGAGGATTTACCACTTTAAATCATTCCAATAATATTGGGGATATTTCGGTATATCTCTAGGACAAAATCTGTAAGAGTGGTCATCATCCAGGTGCCAAAAATACCTATGGCGATCAAAACAGCAAAGATTTTGGGAACAAAAGCCAGAGTCTGCTCCTGAATCTGAGTGGTCGCCTGCATAATAGCGACTAATAGACCCGTTATTAAACCAGCTCCCAGCGGGGGTAGGATTATCAATAATACCAGATATAATGCTCGTTGGGATAACTCTATTGCCAGACCCTGATCCATTTTTCTCTTCCCCCTTTTAATATATCTTTGGCATTACCTTTAATAACTAAAATAAAAATGCATCCTTTTTACCTTTCTAAAAAGTCCTTATGAGTGATTCTATTACCAGATACCAGCCGTCGACCAGCACAAAGAGCATAATCTTAAAGGGCAGTGAAATCATAACAGGTGGAAGCATCAACATCCCCATGGACATCAAAATACTGGCTACTATCATATCTATCATGACAAAGGGAATATAAATAATAAATCCAATGATAAAGGCAATCTGTAGCTCACTGACCACAAAGGCTGGAATCAAAATATGAATCGGTACATCATCAGGGTTTTGCGGTCTGTCAAGGTCTGATAGTTCGTAAAAGAGGCCTAAGTCCTCTTCTCTGGTATATTCCAGCATAAAATCTCTTACCGGCACCAGACCTGTTTCTATCATTTCATCGGTGCCTATCTCCTCCTCTAGATAGGGATTTATAGCATCATCTATAACCCCCTGCCACACCGGGGCCATAATGAAAATCGTCAAAAAAATGGCCAGACCAATCAAAACCTGATTGGGAGGCATTGTTCTGGTGGCCAGGGCATTTCTTATCATGGAGAGAACTATAATTATTCTGGTAAAGGAGGTAACCATGATCAAAATAGCCGGAGCTATAGCTAAAACTGTTAGCAGTAACAATACCTGCAGGGAAGTGACTAAATCTCCATCCTCTCCACCAATTTCTAAATTTATATCAGGAATATTTATCTCCTGGGCTGCCACTGGCCGCACTAACAGGAAAAGAGCCAGTACTACCAGAGCAACAACCAATAATTTGCTGCTGCGAGCAATAATTTTATTCATTATTATCACGCCGGTATTTGCTGCTAAATTTTTTGAGGTATTCCATGAACTTAGGATTAGCTTTACTGCTTTCTTTTTCAGTTAAATCAAATTCATCAATATCCCAGGAGGCAATCTTTTCAATCCCCTTTTCACTGATTCCTAACAGTAAAATCTGCTCCCGGGCTCGAAAGAGAGCCAGACTGCGTTTAGGAGATATATATAATTGTTCTATCATTTCCAGGTGTTCACCCTGACGCTGCTGCCGTAAAAATTTACGGAAGAAATGCTGGGAGATATAAATTATCACCAAGACTAATAAAAGATAACCAAAGACCCGGGCTATTTCAAATCCATAATTCATTTTGGCGCTCCTTCTTGAGGAAAAGTTTCAACAATGATTACTTCTAGAATATTGGCTATTAAAGCTATTAAATGTGATTCAATCTTTCTTCCGGACTAATTATATCTTTTACTCTAAAACCAAAGTTTTCATCGATTACTACAACCTCACCCTTGGCTATTAACTTACCATTAACGAGGAGATCCACTGTTTCGCCGGCCAATTTATCCAGTTCAATAATGGAGCCTTCTCCTAAATCTAAAATTTCTTCAATTGTCATCCTGGCTTTACCCAATCTCACTGTTACTTGAAGAGGTACATCTTTAATGAGATCAATATTCTGGGGTAAGGGCTGGGCTGAACTGTCATCAAACTCTGGAAAGTCCGCTCTTTCCACCCCTACCTGTTGCTGCTGTCTGGGACCTGCCGCTGCAGGTTCTCTCCTCTGTCCAGCAGGTTGTTGAGGTTGTTCTGATTGAGGTTGGGGCTGCTGCCTGGCTGTGGCGTCAACCTCCTGCTGAGCTTTTTGCTGTTTTTGAGGCTTTTCCTCGGCAACTTCCTCTTTCTTATCTTCATCTGAAGATAATTTTTGTTGAGCTTTAGCGGCCATCTCTTCTGGATCCATCTCTTCTTCACTGGCAGTTATATCCTCATCTGCAACCAGAGTTTTCACCAGATGTCTTGTGAATTCAATGGGAGAAAGCATCTGAAAACGACTATCTATTAAGTCACCGATTTTGAGATCAAAAGTTGTGGTAACCAAAACTTCAGCCCCGGCAAAAAACTTGTCATCTTCTAAGGCATCACCTACAGCTATATGCTGAGCATTGGGAGGAGAGATATTGACCTTTTTATCCAGAACAGTGGACATAGCGGTAGAGGCTGAACCCATCATCTGGTTCATAGCTTCTCCTACAGCACTAATATGTAGCTCGCCTAACTCTTCATCGGGATCAGTGCCATCGCCTCCCATCATCAGATCAGCAATAATAGCCGCATCATTATCTTGAATCACCAGCAGGTTTAAACCTTCTAGACCTTCCACATATTCCACATCTACTAAAACACAGGGCTTATCATACTGTTGACTAATGCTTTCAAAGGACATTACCTCTACTTCAGGGGCTGTGATTTCCACTCTATGATCTAAAATAGTGTAGAGTGCAGTAGCTGCTGAGCCCATGGCAATATTGCTAATTTCCCCAAGAACATCTTTTTCCTGTTCTGTAAGGGTTGGCATATCTTCCCCTTCTTCTGGAGATTCTGCCTCTTCCTCTCCCTCTGATGCCTCCTGATTCATCAGGGCATCTATTTCTTCTTGAGATAAAAAATCATTATCTTCACTCATCATAATCCTCACCATCCTCATTGCTGTCAGTTACCTCAACAATTTTTATTGCTTTATGCTGGCGGCTGTTACCTGCAACCCCCTGATATTTGACATGGCTGCCAATTCTAATATCAACCATTTCTTCAGTCCTTTTATCGAGCTTAATGACATCCCCCCGGGCAAGGTAGAGCATCTCCTCCACTGTTAAATGGGTCTGTCCCAGTTCCGCATGTAAATCCAGGGGAGCCTTTTTAACTCTTTTCTTTAGATTTTCAATATGCTGAGCAGTCTGTTCTTCTCTCGTACTGGAAAACCATTTTTGGGCACTGAGTTGAGGAACGATTGGTTCTAACATGATATAAGGGATGCAGATATTGACTAATCCTTCACTATTAGCTATTTTTCCTGAAAGGGTGATAATAATAGTCATATCATTGCCAGGAACTATCTGAGTAAACTGGGGATTTGATTCTATTTCACGGAGCCTGGGAGTTACTCTAATGATATTTTCCCAGGCTTCCGGCAGGGTACTTAAAAACCAGTTTAAAACTTTCCTTAACACTACCTTTTCAATATCGGTAAAACTGCGGACATCCTCTAAGGGTCTACCCATCCCTCCAAAAAGCCTATCAATTATGGCAAAACCGATGTCAGGGTGGATCTCATAAATAAATTGACCGGTGAAGGGTTCCAGTTCAGCAATTCCAATAATTGTTGGTTCTGGTAGAGAACGAATAAATTCATCATAGGAAAGTTGCTCAATGGAAGCCACTTCAAAATCCACCATGCTGCGCAGTTTGGTTGAAAGGGTAGTGGTAAGCAATCGAACCAGATTCTCATGGATCATCTGGAGAGTTCTCATCTGTTCTTTGGAGAGCTTATCTGGCCGACGAAAATCGTATTCTTTAATTGATTTTTCCTGATCCTCTTTTTTCATTTCTTCCACATCGACTTCGCCTGAATCTAAGGCTGATAACAGCGAATCGATTTCATTCTGGTCCAAGACATCAGCCATTTTTTCCCACCCCCTTAATTACTGCACAACATAATGGGTAAAGAACACATTTCTCACTTCACCCTCGGTCACAAGTTCATTTAAAGCATCTCTAATCATCTCTTTAGTTCCAGCAGCTCCAGGTTCCATTATCTGTTCATCATCTTGATTGCGCAGAATGCTAATTATCTGATCTTTAACCTGGGGCTCACGTTCAGTTAACTCTTCAATCACTTCCTCATCTGATACTTCCACCACCAGATCAGCCTGCAGGTAATTATAACCTGTTGCCCCGGCTAAATTTACGGTGAAATCACCTAACTGATAGGTAGGGCCTATACCTTCTGCCTCTTCTTCTGGTGCATCCCGAGACACATACCAGAGCACCCCGAAACTGGTAACGGCGGCGATAAAAATCATTAAAAAAGCAACTCCAATGATCATTAAAATTCGTCCTTTGGTACTTCCTTCAGCCAAATTACATCACCCCTTCCTCTTCCAGCTCCTGCTCTTCCGGTGATAAATCCGGAGGAACATCCTGTTCTTCTGGTGAATCCATTTCCTCCTCCAGAAAAATTTCTTCTTCTAGCTGCTCCACTTCTCCTTCATCTATACCTTCATCTCGAGGCGGCCCCATGTAATCCGGGCGCAGCAATACTACCTCTACCCGGCGGTTTTGTTCTCTATTTTCCGGGCTATCATTGGGAACAATGGGGCGGTATTCAGAATATCCTGCTGCTGAAAATCTTGCGCTTTCAATCCCCTCCTGTTCAATGAAAAATCTGGTCACCTCTGTGGCTCGCCGGGTGGAAAGCTCCCAATTAGAGGGAAACTCTTCTGTGCTTATAGGGAGATTATCTGTATGTCCTTCCACCAGCACATCATTGGGAACTTCTTCTAAAAGAACAGCTACTTCTTGAAGAACTTCTTCCCCCTCTGGTCTTATATCAGCCTGCCCTAAATCAAATAATACCTGACCGGTAAAACGCACTACCAACCCTCGTTCAGTGAGTTCTACCTGGACTTCATCCTCTAAACCCTCTTCTTCTATATAGCCATCTAAAGACATCATTACTCTATCTAAAACAATAGCACTAATAGGGGTAGCGTCGTCTCCTATCACACCGCCATCCATTAGCTGTTGAGTGGAGACAGTCTGACCTCCATCCATTGCCCCTAAATTTTCTCTTAATGAGGTCATGGCCATTTCAAATCTATCGACATCGATTTGAGACATGGAGTATAGCAGCACAAAGAAGGTTAAGAGTAAAGTCATCATATCACCAAAGGTCTGCATCCAGGCAGGGGCACCACCTTCACCCTCTGGCTCATCTGGTCTATTTCTTCTGTTATTAGGCATTTTCTTCCATCACCACCTGTTCTCCAACTCCTGCCTCTTCAGTTTCTTCCGCTGTCTGTTCATCGGACATGAAGGCCCGCAATTTTTCCTCTACTATACGGGGATTTTCTCCGGCCTGAATCGACAGAATACCCTCAATCATAACTTCTTTCATCAATATTTCTTCATGGCTGGTTGCTTCTAATTTTCCGGCCATGGGAATAAATAATAGGTTAGCCAGCAAAGCACCATAAAAAGTTGTCAATAAAGCTACCGCCATTCCAGCTCCTAGCTGGGTCGGATCATCAAGCTCAGCTAACATCTGAATCAAACCAATCAGAGTACCGATCATACCAAAGGCCGGCGATAAAACACCCATCTGTTTAAGAATACCCTGCCCTTCATGATGTCGCTCCTCTAAAAAGGTTAATTTAGTTTCCAAAATATTGCGCACCAGCTCCGGATCAGTTCCATCAACTACCAGCTGAACTCCCTTCTGCAAAAACTGATCATCTACTTCCATAACATCCTGTTCCAAGGCCAATAGACCTTCACGACGGGCCTTTTCAGCAAATTGAACCAGAAGGTCAATGACCTCTTCTGAGTCCTGATCACTTTTAGCAAAGGCAATCCTGATTAAACTGGGTAGTTTTTGCAGCTTTGCCCAGGAATAATTGATCATGATAGCGGCCATTGTACCTCCACCTACGATCATCATGGCCTCAATATCAATAAATAGAATAGGCTGGCCCCCAAGGATAATAGCACCACTTAATAATATAACCCCAATTATAAGACCAACAACTGAAACAAGATCCATCTAATCACCCCTTTTCTATCCTGAGGGAAGAATAAACCCTTTGTTGATAGTCAATAACTTTACTTATGATTTCATCTACACTGTCTGTCACCAATATTTTCTTGCCAGTAGTTAGAGTAATAACAGTATCGGGGGTGGACTGGACAGACTCTATCAGACGAGCATTGATGGCAATGCGGTCGCCCCCCATTTTAGTAACTTTTATCACTTCATCCACCCCCGGATTTTTCTTTGTTTCTCTTAGTTAAAATAAATACTTTGTTTCTTGTGCTTAAAAACAACCTGGTTTTCTTTAACTAACTTATCCTCGTAGGATCATTTGATTTGCGGTTAACGGCTTCAGTAAGTTTAACTTATCTCTTCAGATTGACTAACTCCTGCAGCATCTCATCACTGGTGGTAATACTGGCCGAGTTAGCCTGAAAACCTCTCTGGGTCTGAATCATCTTGGTAAACTCCTGCGATAGGTCAACGTTGGACATCTCCAGAGTTCCAGCTGAGAGGTCGCCCATTCCCGTTGCACCGGGAGTAGAGATTGACGCTTCGCCGGAGTTTTGCGAGGTGGTCATGATGTTATCGCCAACCTGCTCCAGACCGGCAGGGTTTTCAAAGTCAGCCAGAGCTATCTGGGCCAGGGTCTGAGATTCACCATTGGTATAGGTGCCAGTTATAGCACCATCACCGGCAATCTCAAAATCATCCAGATAACCATAGGCCACACCATCGGTGGCAGTTGCCTCGGCGCTGAAATCATCCTTGACCTGGGTTAAACTGGATAAATCTATTGTGATATTTTCATTATCATCACCAAACTCAGCTCCATTGCCCAGTATTTCTTCTAAGTCACCCAAATCTAATTCAATTTCATCAGGTGTTTCTAAATTACCACTACTATCGAATTCAATGTCATCTGCAATGTCTTCCCAGTCTCCATCTTCATCTTCATAGTAAATTGTCCATTCATTATCATTAGTTTGAGTTTCAGTTTGCTCAAAGCCAAAAGTTATGGTTGCTGATCCACCTTGAGAATCATAGATGTCCAAAGTTACTAGCTCAAGCGGACCATATTCATCAATTTCATATTCCTCTACATCTATTCCTTCTTCCTCTGCAAAATTCTCAAGAGCATTAGCATCGAGATTACCGGAAAATTCTGCTTCAGTGGTGGCATCTCCC